>Ga0116230_10001089_pt1 | contig 25170 bp, 21 predicted proteins | sample S1TSphfallax_3_FD_88678 | JGI IMG/M metagenome (GOLD analysis project Ga0116230, IMG submission 88678) | Host-associated microbial communities from peat moss isolated from Minnesota, USA - S1T2_Fd - Sphagnum fallax MG | ecosystem: Host-associated > Plants > Peat moss > Unclassified | place... | reverse complement strand
TCGCGTGCCGCAGGCCGCTCTGCAGAATCAGCGTCTCGGTGATGCGAATCTCGGTCGCGGAGCGGGTCCCGAAGTCTGCCGAGATCGCCGCGGAAAACTGCTCCGCATGGCCCGCGATCAAACGGCCGAGCCGGCGCAACCGATCCTGCCGCAGCGTCCGCGAGGGCGACACGTCCTGCCGGGCCGCCGTTTGCATGCGCTGCAGCTGCGTATTCATGGCGCCGATGGTAGCGCAGTAACCGCCCCTGGTTTGGGGAGTCTCGATCTTACCTCAGGCCGCTGCTCTCATCTCCAATAGTTGCGCCTTGCGCTCCGCCAGTTGTACGCCTAGCGCGCGCAGGTCCATTTTCGACTTCTTCGCTTCGGCGAACATCCCATCCGGCTTTTCCTCTTCCTTGACGTGATGTTTGATCATCTCCGACAAGACGTGAACCTTGGCGTCGTAGAAATCGTCGGACGGGTCGGACTGCTCGATCTCTGCGATGAGTTTTTTCGCACCGTCGTGCTCGACGATGGCTTCATGATGCATGTCCTTGTCCTTGGTCGCCTGCAGGAAGGCGGGATAAAAAATCTCTTCTTCGATCTCTGTGTGCACGGTCAACGCCTGGCAAATGTTCGCGGCGAGCTTGCGCTTCACGCCGGCGGATCGGGCCTTCTCGAATTCTGCGAACCACTGCTCCACTTGGCGATGATCCGCCTTCAGTAAGGCGACAGCGTCCTGCGGTTTGCTTGCGGTTTTCTTGCTTGCTCTCGTTGCCATGAAGAATCTCCCCTCGTTTGATCAATTGAATTTGATGCAGTTGAAGAAGCGATGAGTTTAGGACCGCAGTCCGGCACGAAAGTCGGCGGCGCACGCGAGCGCGTGTCAGTCTCCGCCGCAGCCCCGGGTCCGCGGAGTCGGGTAGGACGGAGCTGACACGGAAAGCGCCGCGACGACGATTGCAGCGGGCTGGGAGTTCGATCAACCTCGGCTGTCGGAAAGTCGTGTTGTCATTCCCAAGAAAAGGATTACATATGGGTCGCGGAATTCTGCTGTGGTTGTTGGGCGTACCTCTTCCGGTGATCTTGCTGCTCGCCATGTGCTCGCATCGTTGAGGGCTGCGGACATGAGTGACGCGATCTTTCCGTCGCCCGTCGACGCCATCGTGGCAGCAGCGCCGGCGCGAGCCGCCGCCTCGTGGTCCGCGATTTTCGCAGGCGCGTTCGTCGCGGTCTCTGCATCGTTGATCATATTCGCAGTCGGTAGTGGCATCGGCTTCGCGTCCTGGTCCGCCTGGTCCGGCATCGGTGCGACTGCCAAGTCGCTGACGATCAACGCAGCCATCTGGCTCATCGTGAGCCAATGGCTGTCGGCCGCGCTGGGCGGCTACATCGCCGGCCGGCTGCGAGCGCGCTGGGTGGGGACCCACTCGCACGAGGTATTTTTCCGCGATACGGCGCATGGCTTGATCACCTGGTCGGTGGCCACGGTGTTCGTCGCCGCCATATTCTCAGCGGCGTTGTGGAGCGCCGCCAGCGCGGGTCTGCAGGCCGGCTCGAACCTCACCGGCGCCATGGCGCCAAAGGCGGAGGAAACTTACTACGCCGATGTCCTGTTCCGACCCGCTGCCGATGCGCCGCCGTCACCCCAGCCGGTGCCGCGCGGCGAGTTGCACAACATCGTGGCCAATGCGGCGGGTACGGGCCAGTTCCCGGATAGCGACCGCGCCTATCTGGCCGGCCTCGTGGTGCAGCGAACGGGCGTGCCGCCGGCAGACGCCCAAAAGCGAGTCGATCTCTTCATCGCGAGCCTGCAGGACGAAGAGAACAAGGCCCGGGCGGCCGCAGAGGCGGCACGCAAGGACGGCGAGCTGGCCTCGCTCTATGTCGCCTTGTCATTGCTCGTGGGCGCCTTCATCGCCAGCGTCTCGGCGGCGCTGGGGGGACGCCTGCGCGACTTGCATCCCTAGCGCTTTCCCGTTCTGGGATCACAGCACGACGTTTGTTGCGCAGGTAAATCAATTCACCGACGACCGCGGTCGCGAGCAGCGCCACGTTGGAGAATACATACACCCAATTGCGCAGCAGCAGGCTGTAGATCGTGAAGCCCGTGGAGGCCGTGAGCTGACCGACGAACAGCCAGCGCGAGACGCCGACGTCGGACTTGGTCTTCCACTGCGTATAGACTTGCCGAGCTATCGTCGCGAGCAATACGAACGAACTGGCCCAGCCGATCCATTCCGGTGATTTCATTGCCATCCTCGGGATTCACCCTGTCGCGCAGGCTAGGCGTTCCGAGCGAGTCCGGCTGTAGGACGCCACCTCCTGTCGCATCGGCGCCTCGCGATCTTGAGCCTTGCACTGGCTGACCGACGAGGAGACGCCGCGGCCGACCGACGCGATCCGCGACGACGGCTCCGCACCGGGTCACGAGCAACGCTTCGCGTCGACTTTTGGTGCTCACATCGTGCTCGCCGACGACAATGCGGACATGCGCAGGTACGTGGGCGGTCTGCTTGCGCCGCGTTATGACGTGGCATCCGTCGCCGACGGCGAGCAAGCGCTGTCCGCGATCCGGCGCCGGCGGCCGGAGTTGGTCTTGAGCGACGTCATGATGCCGCGTCTCGACGGCTTCGGTCTGCTCCTGCGCGCCGAGAGCGAGCAGCGGCTGCGGCTCGCTCTCAGTAGCATCCAGGACCATTTCTTCTTGTTGGACGAGCAATGGCGCTCACGCTGGTCAATCCGCAGGTCACCGAATTGACGGGACTGACGGAGCAGAGCCTGCTCGGAAAATCGCTGTTCGAAGTCGTTCCCGGATTGCGCGCCACTCCGTTCGAGGCGGAATTGGCGGTGGCCGCAGCCCAGCAGGTCAGATCCGGCTCGAGACGCGCGTCGAAGCGGGCAATGCGGTGATCGCTGTCGTCGATTCGGGTGTCGGCATGTCCGCGGAACTGCTGCCGCGGTTGCGCAGACCAAACCGGCCAAGCCGGCACCTCGACGGGTATTCATCGTCGACGACAATGCCGATGCCGCAGACACTCTCGCGCTGCTGCTCGAGCTCGAAGGTCATGCCGTGCACGCGGTTCACAGTGCCGGGGATGCAATCGACACGATCGAGAGCTTCGGGCCGGATGTCGCTCTGGTCGACATCGGCCTCCCGGACATCGACGGTTATGAACTGGTGCAGCGCCTGCGCAAACATCCGCGCATGGCCGCGGTAAAATTCGTCGCCGTCACCGGCTATGGTCAGCTCGAGGATCGGCGTCGCGTCCGAGACGCCGGCTTCGACGACCATCTGGTCAAACCGGTCAGCCTGCAGGCCCTCGAGCGCGCCTTGATCTGACGATGAGCTTGCTGCCGCGGACTTACTGCCCCGTCTGCCCCACGACGGGTGCCTCGATCTTGCGAAACCCGGCCGGTACCTCGAACATGGAACTCGGAATCGCGTCGCTGCGCACCGCGACGGTTTCGGTGCTCATCCGAAAAATCTGCGTCATTCCCGGCGGCAGCGCCGGGTCCGGCTGATTCTTGCTGTCATCCGATTTGTGCAACTTGCCGAACAGACCCATCGCGAGGTTCGACACGACCCCGCCGGACGTGGTGGGGGGCGGCGCCGAGGAGTCCGCGGTCGTGCCGTAGGTATTGTCATTCGAAGTGCACTGCGGGCCGCCGACCTGCATCGAGATCACGGTCCGCACCGGAAATCCCTTCAATCGGCTCGCCGCTTTCATCGCTTCACCCCAGCCATTTTGATAGCGGTTGAAGACGGCGCGCGCGTTGTTCTGCATGTCGGCTGCGACTTGGCCCTCGATGTTCAGCTTCTTGGCGTAGTTGCGCCAGAACTCACTCGTCTCCGCCGCGCCCGGCGCCTCAGGGGCCAGCCACTCGTCGAGTACGAACACGAAGTCGCAGCTCGTGCCTTTGGTCTTGTCGGCGCAGGTGGTCGTGACACTGACCGTGGCCCGCGCGGCGTCCGCGCCCGCGATCGTCGCGTGGTCGCCGGTCTGGTCGATGTTCGCGCGCGCAGGAGACCACTGACATTGGCTCTCGTCGACCGGCGCGCCGGAGGCTGCCTGCTGCTGCTGCGTCTTGTCGCCCTGCGCGTTGGAGAGACTTTGTAGCGCCTTTGTCATTTCGTCGCGCATCTGTTGAAAGCTGCGCTCCGTATATTGCTTGTTCGCGACGTCGATTTCGTCGATCCGTTCCGCATCCAAGCGGATGATCTGTACGCTGTTGCTCGACGAACCCTTGACGAGCGCGCGCAACAGCTTGGACTTCATCTGCGTCTGGTGCTCGGTGCGCGCGGCGTCCTTGGATATCGCCGTGACGTTCTTGCCTTCCATCGCTCCAATTTTCATGGGGCCGAAGCCGTCGACGCTGATCTGCTGCTCGATCGTGATGTCGGCCGATGCGAGCTGCGCGGCCGACAGCGCCGCGAGCACGATGCTCCAGCCCCTTGCCGCTTTGAGAATCGCCATGCTTGATTCCTTTCCGGTGAGTCCTCCAGTAGATACGTAAATATCGGCCGAATTGGCCCAGACCAAGGAAACTTCCAAGCTTGCGGGTTTCTTGAGCCATTCCCGTGCCCGAACACGTATTAGGATGAGGGTGCACGCGTCGGAAACGCCTCACGGCAGTGACAACTGCAAGTATGTCGCTACGACTTCGAATGCACGGGGACGAAGAAGAAATCCCCGAACTCGTTGCCGGCGCCGTTGATGGATTTGAATTCCGGCGTTTCCGCAAATTTGTTCGGGGTCGCGCCGTCCTTCATGTGCTGCAAAAGAAGGCGGAACAGTTGCGGCGTCGGCAAAATGCCGTCGTTCGTTTCCAGTGCGCTGAGGAACGCGTTTGCGAAAATGGAATCCGTGCCGCCCCCGCTGTCGAGGACAGGATCATCGCCTCCCGAGGAAATCAATAAGCGCGATCGCTTCGGCAGCTTGTAGGCCATGTATTCCTTCGAATAGCCGATATCACCGCCGGTGAACAGATAGCTGGGATCCGTCGAAAGCAAGCCCGCATAACAGGAATCGGCCACGACGAGGATACGCTTCGCGGCGAGCAGGGCGATGTGGGCGGTGATCTGTTCGTTCGGGATCCAATATAAGTCGCTCGGCGGTGCTTGAGCGTTGATCGGCAGCCAATAGCCTACCTGAGCAAACGTTGTGCGCTGTCTCGCGCCGTGGCCAGCGTAGTAAATGAGCAAATTATCTTCCGGTTTCAGCACGTTCTTCAGGTCGATGAGCGCCTGGAGCATGCCAACGTCATCGGCATCTCGAAGTACCTGCACCGTGAAGCCGTATTTTTGCCGCAGGACGTCCGCGATGCGCGTGGCATCGTTCAACGGCGTTTGCAGGCTGTCGATCAGCCGATAATGTTCGTTGCCGATGATCAACGCGTAGTAACGTCCGAAACTCATCCCGGCGGCAAAGCGCTCGGCGGCAGTCGGATCGATCGGTCCCGGGGGTGCACCGGCCGCCGGCGTACGCAGCCGCGGCAATGCTGCGAGCCGCCCGTCAGTGCTCTTGCGTTCGTCCTCGAGCCGCGCAATCCACTGTTTCAGTTCGTTGACTTGTTGTGCGGCCTCGGTGCCGTGCGTCGCCTGGCTGGTCAATTGTTCCTGCAGATTTTTCAGCTGCATTTGCAAGAGCTTGAGTTGCTTGTCCTTTTCCGCAACCTGCTGCTCGAGCTCGGTGCGCAGCGCCTCGATCTCGGCGTTCGCCGCTGACTGATAAATGACGCTGTCGCTCGGCAGACCGCCGGCTTCCCGGTACAGATTGAGCGCCTTGAGCTTGTCCTGCGGCACCCCGAGTCCTTGTTCGTAGAGCGAGCCGAGAGCGAATAGCGCGCGCGCATAATTTTGACCGGCTGCCTTTTGATACCACGTGGCGGCCTGCTGATAATCCGGAGCCTGCCCGAGACCGCGTTGATAGATTTCCGCGACATTCGTCTCGGCCTCTGGATCTCCAGCCTGGGCCGCGGCCATCCAAACAGCGAGAGCGGACTTGAGGTCCGCGCGATCGAAGGCCACGTACTCGCCGCCGCGAACGCGGCAATCACCTGCGGTCGTATGGATCGGTCGCCGCGCCGTCACATATTCCGAATTTCCGAGTTGGCGCACCTGGCCCGGCAATAGACAGTCGACGACTTCGAGGTCGGAGAGGCGCACCATCCCTTTGGTCGCAGCGGCGACATCGTCGGCCGGCGTGGACACGCACGAGGAGAGCAACGCTGCCCCGAACGCCGTCGCCAGCATTGCCAACTCCCTCGGTCCGGGCCGCATGCTTGCCTGTTTTCTCATCATTGGCTAGCGCAATCCATGGCCAGACACGTGATACGAAAAGTAGACTGCCGATTTAGTACCCTGTCAAGGAGCGGCCAATGTTGAAACGCAGCGCGGTGCCTGCAGCGAGCCGTCTTGTCGGAACCGTAATCGCCCGATGCCTCCGCATCGCGCCCTGGGTGCTGGTCGCGGCCTGCCAGACTCCCGTCGAGCACGCAACGGAAGATGCGCGGCGCGCCGGCCTGGTCGCGTCTGTGGTCCCGGGTGCCGGCTTCCGGCACACGGTATTCTTCAGACAGTCGCGGCCCGATGATAGTCTGTACGTATTCATCGAAGGCGACGGATCGCCGTGGAGCGCCGACGGGCGGCGGGTCGCCAACGACCCCACGCCCCATCATGCGTTGGCGCTGCGCCTGGCCGAGCGCACCTCCCATGCGGTCTTGTACCTGGGACGCCCATGCTACTTCGGTCTTGGGTCCGATGGCTCCTGCGACCCGAGCCTCTGGACCTCGGGGCGCTACTCCGAGCCGGTGGTGGACAGCCTGGTCGCCGCCCTCAACGGGTTTGCCGAACGGCATGCGTATCGCGAAGTCGTGTTGGTGGGCTACAGCGGCGGCGGCACTTTGGCGGTCTTGATGGCTCCTCGGATACCGTCCGTCGGAGCGGTGGTGACCATCGCAGCGAACCTGGACGTCGCGGCGTGGGCACGATGGCATGGCTATCTGCCGCTCGAGGGCAGTCTCAATCCGGCCGACCGGCCGCCACTGGATTCCTCGATACGCGAGTGGAACTTGCTCGGCGGCCACGATGCAAACGTGCCTGAGCATGTCAGTAGCCGCTATCTCGAGCGTCTCGGCCCCGACCACATTTGGCGGTTCCCGGACTTCGATCACGTCTGCTGCTGGGTTGAAGCATGGTCGGGGATCGAGGCGCGCATCGATGCATCGCTCACCGGGCCATCGCATCCATGACGGGGGGATAGGTCTTGAGGAACTCGCTGTGCTGCGCCAGATTCCGCGCCAATTCACGCCGGATTTCAGGGTCGCCGCCAACATGTTCCAGCGTTTCGCGCGCCACGGTCTCGAGGCCTTTCACGGCTTCGCGATTTCCTTTCTGCCGGTTGTAGGCGTCGGCGAAATGGTCCAAGGCGTCGTTGAGCGCCTCGGCAATGCCCTGCTGCTGGTAGAACGCGAGCTCACGATTGCCGTCCGCAAGATCTGCTTGTATCCGATGCTGCTCGGCGGGCACGAGATGATCGAACGCGACGGTCGGGCCGGACTGCTCGAAATTGCGATACGAAAGATACGCGGCCGTGGTCACCAGGATCGCGACTGCGGTGAGCAGCGCATTGCGCATACGCGCGCTGTGGAAAAATAGCCGGGAGAACTCCGCTGCGTCGCGCGGCCGCGCACTGCGTTGAAAGGCGAGCGTACAAGACAGGGCCCTCCACTCGCGTCGCTGCAGAGAGCGAATCGGCACCGCCTTGAGTGCGCCCTGGCGTGCCTCGAGAAGATTCTTGCCGCCAAATGGATGCTTACCCGTCAGCAACTCATAGCTGATGATGCCGAGCGCGTAAAGATCATCGGCTGGCGCGGGCTCGGCACCGCCCTCGATCATCTCCGCGGTCGCATACATCTCCGTGTAGCCGCCGAGACGACCGGCATCGAACTGGTCGGGCTGGCCGCCCGCAGCCGCCGATGGCACCGCCCGCGCGATGCCGAAGTCGAGTATCTTCGGCGTGCCGTCCTCGAGGACAAATACGTTCGCCGGCTTGAGATCCGAGTGCACGATGCCTTTACGATGGGCGTGGGCGAGCCCCTCGGTCACTCCCCGAATGATGGGCAATGCCGCCGCCCGGCTGTTCCCGACGCCCCAGCGCGCGTCGATCAGGTCTTCGAGCGACTGCCCGCGCAGCAACTCCATCGTGAAGAAAACCGCTTCGCCGTCGCGGTCGAAGTCGAACACCGTGACAATGTTGGGATGCGCGAGTGACTGGGCCTTGCTCGATTCCCTTTGCAGCGCAATGAAGGCATCGGGGTGCTGCGCAAAGCTGGGGTTCAAGATCTTGAGCGCGACGCGGGGGTTGGGATCCTGCGCCTCGACCTTGCGCCGATCAATCGCACAGAAGACCATGCCCATACCGCCGCTGCCTAGCAACCGCTCGAGTTCGAAGCGATCCTTGATCAGCGCACCCGGTACGAATCTTGCGACGCGAGGTGCCGCGTCAGGCACGATGACCGCATCGGCTCCATGGGTAACGGTGCCGCGATGTTTGGTCGGCTCGCCGGCGCTTGTCGTAAGCTGCGGCCGTACGCGCGTCTCCGATGGCAAGGGCCTCTGGGTGGTTTCCCGGTGTGTCTTAGTCGTAAGCGTCCCCTATTGAATTTTGACATAGAGCCTGACGACTCCCTTCCATGCCTCGCCCATGGGACTCTCCGTGATGCTGATCAGGTAGTCGCCATCGGCGGGCAGGACTTCCTCCAAGTGATCGATTGGGCCGTCGAAGTCACCGTCCGGATTCGTGATCTGCGCCCGCATCGGCCCGGCGGCGTCGATGTCCAGGACCAGGTGCTGGCCAGCCTTCGCTTTGAGCACGAACTGCAGTTCGTCGCGGATACCGGATAGCGGACCCTCGACGCGAGCATCCACGGCACCCGGTGCGAATACGATGCGACGTTCCATGGTTCCCGACGCCATGCTGGCGGCGCCGGCTGCAATTCCGAAGAGCACGAAGAACGCGCCGAGTGAGCCTCTCGCTTCCGCCGGTAAAAATGTCTCGCGCATCCCTTTGGTCCCCGGATTGGTCCATTCCGTAATACGTGCTTCGCCGAAAAAACGGCTCAAGAAACCTGCGGACTTGGACGTGTCGGCAGGTGCGCACAAGAAACCATCTGCTTGTCTGGGCCAATTTGATCGGTATTTACGTATCTCCTGGAGGACTAACCGGTTTTGACCACCGGTATCGCTCGGGATGACGTGTCGCGCAACCGTGCAATAACGAACATGAAGGAAACGACGCAATGAGTCGCCGCAAAGAACCTGGAGAGCTGGATTCATGAGCGAGCAGACGCTCAGGGAGTGGGCCGGACCGGGAGGTCGGCACAACTGCAGCCTGCATCGCTATTTGCAGCTGCTCAAAACCACGATGGTTTGCTTCGTGGGCAGCGCATTGCTTGGCTTGCACCAGAAGGTCGGTGCCCAAACCGCCGTTCCACCCGGACAATCGCCGAGTCTGCTGCTCCTGGTCACGACCTTTACCGAGGACGGTCAGTACGCCTATAACGCGCTAGATTTCGCGGCCGCCAGGGCAAACGATGCGGCCTACGCGAACTTGCTGCCAATCTGCGGTGGGGCGGGCACGGGAAGCGCTGCATGCACGGGAGCCACCCTGACGCTATTCAACCAGTTGCGGGCACTCGAGGACAACGCGAATGAGCTGCTCGGTCGCGGCGAGACGCAATACAGCTTGCGCTTGAGCGCCAACGGCCTGGCCAATGCATTGCAGTGGACGGCGCCTGAGGAATACGCAGCTCAAGGGTCGATGACCACGCAGTTCGCCAACAGTCAGGCGACCGTGCTCGCCAATCGGTTTGCGGCGCTGCATTTCGCAGCCATGGCGACGCAACTTGCGGACGATATCGACGATCCTACCGCGACCCGTTGGGCGAGCGTCTACCACGCCCTCGGTGGCGGTGCGAGCGCGGATTCTTCGATCTTCTCGTTCGGTCGATTCAGCGTCTTTGTCGACGGGGGCTTCGGCTCGGGGCAGAAGGCTCCGACGGTCGAGGAGGATGCCTTTGCGTTCGACAGCACGGAAGCCTCCGCGGGTCTGGATTATCGGCTCACGGACCGCTGGGTCTTGGGACTGCTCGCGGGGCATTCCGAACGCCGCGTGAACTTCAATTCCCAGGAAAGCATCGTCGACGGTGAAATTCGCGGCAATGGGCAGAGCGCCACCCTGTATACGCAATACGAAGCCAAGGAGGCTTACCTCAGCGCATCGGTCGGTTTCCAGCATTTGAGCCTGAGCACGATCCGCAAGATCACCTATCCCTCGAATAACCCCCTGATTCCGTCCGTGGACCAGACCGCGGTCAGCGATACGGGGGCAAATTCCCTGACCGCGTCCCTGTCGACGGGCTATGTGCTGCACTACCGATCGGCATCGATAGAGCCTTATGTCAATGCGCTCTATACGCACACGCTGATCCGCGCGTTCGTCGAAAACAACACCGACGGCTTCGACGTGAGCGTCGGATCTCAGTCGATCGTTTCCACACAGGCCAATGCCGGTCTCAAGCTTCAGTACGCATTCTTGCCCCATTGGGGCGTCATCGTGCCTTACGTGTATGGAGAGTATCGTCACGAGTTCGAGGGAAACTCCCGCACTGTCGAATCGAAATACGCCGCGGATCCCGGTGCGAGCGTGGGATTCGATATTCCGACCGACGATTTTCCCAATCACTACTACGTCGTCGGGGCGGGCGGCTCCATCGTGCTTCCCCACGGGCTGCAAGCGTTCGCTCAATATGTCGCCGTTTTGGACTATACCAATTACACGGACCACGTCTTTTCGGGCGGCATTCGTTGGGAGTTTCGCTGATGGCCCCGGCAGTGCCTGGCCGGATCCGGCGGCGCCGTTGCGCGATCCGTGCTTTGGCGATCGTTGCCGCGCTGGCCGTATCGGTGGGATGCTCGACCAAGGTCGACGAGATCAACAACGGCAATCCCGCGCCTGCTGCGGTGATCACGCCGATCGGATCCAAGGCCACGGCAGGGGCCGGAACCAGTGCGGTATCGATCACCGTGCGCTCCGGCTCGGTCGTCATCCTGTCCGGCAAGGACAGCGACGGCTCGGGGGTGGCGCTCGCCTCATTCCATTTTGTCCAGACCGCGGGCCCACCCCTGCCGGCCGCGCCCGACGTGGGGGCCATGCTGTATCAGACCGCGAATACGGTTGAATTCACCGCGCCGCAGGTCGCGTCGGATACGGTCCTCACGTTTCAGCTGACGGTGACGAATGCGCTCAACGTGTCATCCACGGCGACCGCAACGGTCACGGTCATGGCCGCCAATGACCCCGGCCACTTTCTCGTTCCAGACGTCGTCGACAATGCATCGCCACCGCGGCGATTCGTGGTCGCCTTGGCGCCCAGCCAACAGTTGACGTTGAGCTCCGATGACACGGTCTGTGTTGCGGTCAATCGTCTCCTCAGCTACAAGAGCCGCGACGGGCACGTCCATGACGGCGTGCAATACCCGATGTTGGCGCTGCCCACGCTCGCCAATCTGCAGGCAAATGCCACCTGGCGCCAAGCGGCAGGGTCCACGGCGCCGCTTTCGAACTCGACGACCGACGTCGCTGCCGCCCTCCAGTCGACGGCGAATCCGCGCGTGGTGTTCGATGTCCCGGCGTTCAATGACGTCGAACTCGCGGCGATGTTCAATCAGCCCAGTTTCGACGCGGCTGGCAATTCCCTCGGGATCTCCGCCGGAAACTTCAACGACCAGCTCGTCGCCTCCGACCTCGACAGCGTGCAGCTGTATCTATCGATCAGCGCGACTGCCGGCTCGTGCGACGGCAAAGCGGGAGCCCCCGACTTCAATTTGGCCAATGCTCCGCCGGTGCTCGGTGTTTTTTCACCGGGTGCGACGACCCCGGCGTTGACCCACAGTGGAGCATCCGCCTGGCAACTGACGGCGGATTCACTTGCCCAGGCGACATCACCGAAGCCCTTGACGACGGAAACGCTCGTGGGCGCTCAGGCCTATTACGCGGCGATCGATCCGGCCTGGCAAGGCGTATCGCAAGGCGCGACCAAGAGCGATTTGAACACCTGGCTCGACGATAATTGCTTCGATCACACGCAATCCGACTACGGTACGGGTGCGGCGGGCGCCAATGGCGCTCACGCCGTTTACTTGAACAATTTCGACCTGGGCTTCGGCCGCGACATGTATTTCATCAAATGCACCGCCAATCACACGGATGCCAACGGCAACATCACGGCGCACGCCGGCGACATGGCGGCCGTCGTGATCAACTATGGCTCTCTCGAACAAACGGCGTTGAAACAGGCACCCATCATCGCCGTCGCCATGGAATATCAAGGCCCCGGGCACTCGAATGGGAATTGCGGCAGTACCGATCCCGCGGTCAACCAATGCTTCACCAAGTTCTACGTCTTCGCACCGGATGATCGCACCGGCGCATTCCAGCGCGTCGCCAGCGCCAATTTCGATCGGCGCGGGGAGAAATATGTTCCTGGGGCATGTATCTCCTGTCACGGAGGCAAGATAACAAATGCCAGCTTCGCGAATCCCGTGCAACAGACCAGTCCGCCCACCTACCTCGAAAACGTCGATGCGGCGTTCATGCCATGGGATCTAGGCTCCCTGCTGTATTCGGATACGGACCCCGCGTTCAACAAAACCTTGACCGACGGCCAGCCGACCATCGTCGACCCGGCGGGTTATACCCGCGCCGTGCAGGAGCCCAATCTGCTCAAATTGAACGCGCTCGCCTGGCAGACGTATCAGACGCCGGAGCTGATTCCGGCCGGCGCACCGGGCTGCGCATCCCCGCCCACTGCGAGTGCGACCTGTGTCGACCGATTCGCAGCGCCACGGGCCCTCCTTTCGAAGTGGTACGGTTGGTGCGCCGACGCGGGAGCGGCCGGCACGTCCTGCGCCAGCGCGCATGGGTATACCGATACGGCGGCGCCCACGGTGACCGCGGGCGGCAAGGCTTGGCCCGCCGCTGCGCTGGCGTCGGCGCCCGCGAATGCGGACGGCGCGCCGAACGATCTCTATCACGACGTCTACGCACACCACTGCCGTTCGTGCCACACCATGAGCACCGTGTTCGCGGATCAGTTCAACGATTTCGGGGACTTCGAGAGCTACCTCAATCCCGCATCCCACCAGCCGCTCAGCAGCAATAGTTTGCAGCGCCTGCTGTATCTGAATGCGCAGATGCCCCTGGCCCGGATGACCATGGATCGCTTCTGGGTGGACTTCAACGGTGGCGCGACCAGCGCGGCACAACTCCTCGGCGCCTACGTCAACAGCAATTCTGACAACATGGACAACACGCCGGTGGGCACCGGCACCGGCGCGTCGACGGTGACTCCGCCCGGCTCGCCGGTCCTGATTGCAAGCGTCGATTCGTTTGTCAATTCGAATCCGTTCGCAGGGATCTCGAGCGCGACGCTTGCGCCCGCGAACGCGCAAAGCGTGGCGCGGTTCTACGGGGCGCGTGTGGACCTTTCATCGAGCCTGTTCGTTGCCAGCTATCAGACCAATCTTTGCCTGGGTCCGACTGCCGATCCGAGCACGTGCACACCGGCCGCCGATCAGCCGGTGCTGATCGGTGCGGATAACGCGAGTCCCGCATTCGACACGTCGAGTCCGGGCTATTACAACCTCACGGTCAACGCCCTGAGTCCTTCCGGCAAGACCGCCGCTGCGGCATCGTCGGTTTTCGTGGTGCAGGTCCCGCAAACACTTGCCGACGTGTCGAGTTGCGCGAACACGCGCGGCAGCGTCGTGGCGGCACCGAGCGGCCAAGTCAGCACTGGTAAGGTCATCGACCTGAGTAACTGTCCTGCCACGAAATTGGGGGACAGTCCGTTTCTCCAAGTGCAGATCACGGATCCGAGCGGTACCGGCAGTTGGTTCCCCGCCGCACCCACGCCGCCCGTCGCCAATGTCGCTGCCCCACAGAGTTACAGTGTCAGTGGACCGGCGGCGGCCCATTACTATACCGTCACCGTGACGAGCTGCAGCGTCGTACCCCCATCTGCGGGCCAGTCGCAGTCGACCCTGCAGGGGTGTAACGTTCAGATTGCGTTTGCCCCGGGCGTGACCTCCTCCCAAACGGTCACGATCAGCTACCGGATTCTCGATCAGGTCGACACGACCTCGAGCCCGGCCGCGGCGCCCCTCGCAGTCAACGTCTCGGCCGATTACACGGCGCAGTCCTATGTCCTGCCGATCACGCTCGTCCCGAATTACAGCGGCTCGGCGCCGTTGCCGACCGCGATCTGCATCCCGCTCGCGGGTGCGGCACCCCCGGCGGCACCGGCGACGCCGACTTGTGTCGGCAGTGGCTTCCTGGATGGGGAGATTTCGCCGCCGAGCGATACCTTCACGCTCACGGTCGATACGCCGACCGCCTTCGGCAATGCGTTGCCGAACGGCGCCATCACCGGCTACGGTGGCACCACATTGCCCTTCACGACGTCGCTCGCGGGCAATCAAGCGCTGGTGTTTACGGTACCGTCGCAAGGATTTTCCCTCGGTGGGCAGCCGACGTTCGTTACCTGCGACATCAACGGCAAGGATCTTCAGACCGGCTCGACGACCTGTGCCGGCGTGAGCGTTCCGTACACCGCGCAGTCGACGTCTCTGACGGGCGCGCCGTCCTGCGGCGCAGATCTGCCGAATTACCTTTGCAATCAGTTCACGGTCACGGTGAATGCCACCACCTCGTTCACGACGACGAAGGGTTCGGGGATCGGCGGGACCTCGATTTACACGCTGCTCAGTTCCAACTGCAGCAGTTGCCATTATCCTGCAAGTGGCGGCAATCCAGCGGGTGCTGGCGCCCTCGCTTGGGTCGTGACGAGCGATATGACGGCGACCTTCGACTCGCTCACCGGCGCTTCCTGCCCGACGTACACGAGCGGGGGCATCGCGCGTGCCTGTATCAAGGCGGGCGACCCCAGCTCGAGCCAGGCTTATTGGAACGCCTGCGGCGGCGCCGGTACGCCGCATGACGCCGCAAATCATACCGCCTCCGCTGTCATTTCCTCGTCGACATCTTGCAACGCGCTGAGTCAATGGATTGCGGAAGGCGCCAACTTAGACTGAACGAGGTTTCCATGGTCCGGTTCACAGGGTTGATCCGCTTGCTCTCGAGCGTCATGGTGCTCGGGCTTCTGAGCGCATGCGGCAGCGGCAGCGGCAGCGACAATGCTCCGGCGCTCGCCTCCATTGAGGTGACGCCCAACACGGCGGGCGGAGCCGCCGGCACGAGCACGCAAATGACGGCTACCGGCATCTATAGCGACGGCAGCCACAAAACCATCACCTCGCAAGTCACCTGGTCCTCCTCGAATACGGCGATTGCCACGATTTCCAGCGCGGGTTTGGCAACCGCCCTCGCGCCGGGCAGCGCAACGCTGTCCGCGGCGCTGCAAGGCGTCACCGGCACCGCAGGTTTTGCGGTGACCGGAGCATTTCTCGTCTCCATCGAAGTCAGCACCGCGAAGCCGACGATCGCCAAGGGTCTGACCTCGCAATTCGTCGCGACCGGCATATTCTCGGACAATTCGAAGCACGATCTGACCACGCAAGTGTCTTGGTCGGCCGCGAGTTCTGCCGTCGCATCGGTGAACTCCACCGGGTTGGTCACCGGCGCGGGCGTCGGCTCGGCAACGATCTCGGCCAGCAGCGGCACCAGCACCGGCTCCGCCACGCTGGCCGTCACGCCGGCGATCCTGGTATCGATCGTGCTCTCGCCGGCGGCACCGAGCATTGCCAAGGGCGTCGACGAGCAGTTCACCGCAACCGGTGTCTTTTCGGATCAGTCGCTCGAAAATCTGACGGATCAGGTCACCTGGTCCTCGAGCAACGGTGCCGCCGCGACGATCAGCAACGGCGAGGTTGCAACGGTCGGGAGTGCATCGGGTACCGTGGGTGTGGTGAAAACGGCGGGGGTGGGCAGCACGACGATCTCTGCCACGCTGGGCGGCGTCTCCGCCAACGTCCTGTTGACGGTGACCCCGGCGACCCTCGTTTCGATCCAGGTGACGCCGCCGAACCCGAGTATTGCCAAGGGGCTGACGCAGCAATTCGCCGCCACGGGAATCTACACCGATCAGACGACGCAGGACCTGACCGCAACGGCCACCTGGTCCTCGGGCGCAACGAACATCGTGACGATCAGCAATGCCACCGGCTCATCGGGGCTTGCGAGCGCCGCGGGCGTGGGTTCGACCAACGTCAAAGCCTCTCTCGGCGCCGTGTCGGGTAGCGCGCAGTTCACGGTGACGCCCGCCGAGCTGGTGCGGATCCAGGTAACACCGGTCAATCCGACCGTACCAAAAGGCTTGACCACGCAGCTGACCGCGAACGGCATCTACACGGATCAGTCGATGCAGAACTTGACCGCGGTGGCGACTTGGTTGCCGGCCGATGGGACGGTCGCAACCGTCAGCAACGGCCCCGGCCAGGAAGGCATTGCGACTGCGGTCGGCCACTCGACGACCAGCACGTCGACGAGCATCACCGCGACTTACGGCGGCGTGGCGGGAACGACGACTCTCACGGTGGCGCCGGCGGTACTCGAGTCCATCGCGGTCAGCCCCTCACCCGCAAGCACGCCAAGCGGCACGACCCAGCAGTTCGCCGCCACAGGCACGTTCTCCGACAAGACCACTCAAACCCTGACCTCGACGGTCACGTGGAGTTCCTCAGATCTCACGGTCGCGACTTTCAGCGCGTCCGGACCACCCGGTCTGGCGTCGGCTCTGTTGACCGGGACCGCCACCACGTCGAATATCACCGCGTCATTGAACGGCGTCACCTCGCCGCCGGTCGTTCTGAGCGTGACGCCGGCCGTGCTCGTCTCGATCGCCATCACGCCGGTCAGTCCGCAGGTTCCCAATGGCCGCACCCAGCAATTCACCGCGATCGGCACATTTACCGGCGATTCAACCCGGGACATCACATCGCAAGTGGCGTGGATCTCCTCGGATCACACGGTCGCCACGTTCAGCACCACGCAGTTGGGCCTTGCGACCGCGCTGAAGACTGGCAGCGCCACCGCGGCTTCGATTACGGCCTCCATGAATGGCATCGTTTCCAATCAGGCCACCTTGACCATCACCGCGGCAACCTTGAGCTATATTCTGGTCACTCCCGACCCGGCGAGCGTCCCGAACGGCGAATCGATCCAGTTCACCGCGACCGGATATTTCTCCGACCTGACCCATCAGGACATCACTAACCAATCCACGTTCGCTTCTTCGGACACCACGGTTGCGACCTTCAGCACCATGAATCCCGCATCAGGCATCGCAACGGCGCTCTTGACGGGTACGGCAACCACGACGCAGATCACGGCCACGAGCGGCGGGAAGACCTCCGCGCCGGTGACGCTCACCGTGACCGCGGCTGTGCTCAAAGCGCTCGCGATCTGCCCGGCCAACGGCTCCTCGCCGCCGAGCTGTCCGGCGAGTTCATCAGTCACGCTCGTGGGCGTTGGAGCGCAGCAGCAGTACCTGGCCGTCGGCACCTACAGCGCCGGACCACCTCAAGATGAGACCGCGAATCAGAAGTTGACGTGGTCGACGACTGATCCTTCGGGTGCAACAGTCACCGCGATCTCGGCGGGCGGCCTCGTAACAGCGCAAAGCCCGAGTCCGCTCAGCACGGGCTCGACCCCCGCGCCTCTGCCGAGCACCGTCGGCGCGTCGCTCGACGGCTTCTCGGCCAGCGCTTCGCTGACGGTCGACGCCGCGTTCGACACCGGGACCAGCGATACGATCTACGCCTTGCTGTCGACTTCGTTTACGATTGCCGGCACGAGTTACTCCTGCGCGGGCTGCCATTCCGCTCCGACCCCTGGCAGCACCGCGAACTTCTACGCCACCGGCGGCACAGCATCGGCCGACGCCAGCGATACCCTGGCGAATTTGCAGACAATCGGCTCCAACGGGACGGGCGAGACTCTCTACAAAAATACCTGCGTCGTCAACACTACCAATCCTCCCACTACTCCCCCTTCGGGAATGCCGAGTTTCGAGGGGACCACACTCTGCACGATCCTCGAGGAATGGGTCGTTGAGGGAGGAACGAACTGAGCACGGCCTGGTGTCGAAAATTCGCTGATGGCGGTTTACGTCATGTCCGCGGACGACTCGAGGCGTAGCGATCAAATGGATGGAGGGGGGAGGTCATGGAGCGAACCGCCCGGAGTTGGGGCATGCCCGTCGTATTTGCGATGTTCTCGTCAAGCGCGCATTCGACGCCGTACACCGAGGAGAGCCGATACAGCCTCTACGAACAGAAGAAGCTAGCCAACGATCCAAAGCTCGCGGCACAGATTCTTGCGGCCTACATGCAGGAAAACTCCTCTGTGATCGCGCAGGCAATAAAGATGGGCAATCTGAAATTGGCACGTAGAGCAGTCAACGGCGGATTGAACGGACTGGGGCATTTCGAGCAGGCTTACAAGATCGGACATCGATTGGTCAGGGGGGTTGTGACAGATTCGAGATCGATTGCATGACGAAGTTCGGGGCCGGCGCCACGATCCGCCGATCCCTTGGTCGCGAGACAATCCCGTTACCGCGCGATTGCCATCCATAGATATGCGCTGACTAGCGCGAAGATGGCGCCGATGAGCAGCCAAGTTCGAGAAGCGGGCTGGATACGTCCCGAGTCGCGCCAGATGCGCAGGCCGGCCAGTATCAGAAACACGGCCGACAGCACCGAGAGAATGTATCTGGCCGCCACCTCCGCTCAAGCCATGCCGGCGAGTAAGCGCTGTTGGCGGGGAGAGGGTGCCCGCCATTCGAATAGCGGGGTGCCCGGCTCCAACAAGCATAAGTAGTGTGCCGCCAGGATCCGCTGACGTTGAAAACCGTCCTTGAGGGCCTTGATGCAGCTCTCTCGCGTCACTGGGGCTCCGAGGAAATAACGGGTGCCCGGTGTGAAACGACCGCCGTTGGAGTCCCACCACCGCGAGATGCGCTGTGGATCCGGCCAGGGCAAACCGTCATCCTCGTCCATCGCCACATTGGGGTCGTTCGGATCGTCGTTGGGTCCACCGGCGCCGCCTTCCGGCGGCTTGCGCTCGAGATCGACGTAAGCGAGGTCGAGCCCGGTAATGAGGCTGAACGCCTCACCGGCCAAACGCGAAGTCTTGAGATCCGCCATGTGCCCTAATAACCAGGGGACGTAGTGAGGATCGCCGGCCACGCCGCTGCCTTGGATCAGGAGACGCTGGTTTGCCGGGTCTTGCGCCAGCCGGCGTAGAAACGTCAGCGCCTCCGGCGGATCCAAGGCCTGCAGCGCGAGCTGGAATGCCCGAGCACGATATCCGCCAGGGGTCTCCGCAATGGCCATCAGAGTGTCCAGTGCGGGGCCGCGGTTACCCAACAAAACCGCCGACCACGCGCTCCAAAAGCGGCTTGCCGGCTCATCGGAGTTTAGCGACGCGAGGCACGAGGGGATCAATTCCCGTCGGCCCAGCTCGCCCACCGCACGCAGCGCGCGCGCGAGGCACAGCACGCTCGGTGACTCCAGCGCCGCGTCTCTTGCTTGACCGGGATCGACCCGATGCATGGCGCAGGCGGCAATTCCTAAGTACCGCAAGAAAGGGTCAGGCGAGGGCAGTAGACCGGTGACGATGCCCCGCAACTGCTCCTTCTCAACCCAGCCGAAGGCCGCCACCAAGCCGCGCCGCGATTCGGGGGCGGCCTGCGCCAAGGCGTAGAGGCGATTCAAGCGGTCCGCCGATTTCGCTTCGATGGCCGTCACCGCGGCTGCGAACATGGCACCAGGAGAGGGCCTCGCCAGCGATGAGTCGATCATCGGCCAACCCTGCTCCCCGGCGACCGCCAAACCGTCGAGGTGCGCGGCGACCCGGTCATCGAAGCGGCGGATGTGCTTGAGTTTGACGTGGGGAGCACTTGTCAATGCCGTTCGTGTCGAGTGTAGGGCCGCAGCGTCCTCCGCGTGCTGCCGTAATACATTAGGGATCTCGAAGCAACTTTCTGTCACGGATTTATAGTTCCTCAAAGATCTCCGCCATAAGCGAATCGAGATATCCCCATGGATTCGTCACGACCTCGATCTCGCCAATTTCCGGTCGCAGTAAATACGGGACAGACGGAGACTCAGATATATCGAAGCCAAACGCATTGCTGCCATCCTGCACAATTTTGACCAGGCTGGGATCGCCTGTCTCCCTATGCGGGAACGTCGTCCACTCATGCGTCGGCAACGGTCCTTGCTCGTCTGTAAGGAAGCTTACGAACCCGTCATGCAGCCCAAAGAAAGCTTGTAGATCGATTGGGAAAAGCTTGGCTACGGCTGGCAGTTCATGCGCCGGCGCATAGCCTCGGCGTACGACGAAGTCGGGAGCATCGCCGAGGAAGTAAACCAGGGAGACACCGCGTGCGGCCGTTTTTAAAACTGCCAACGTCGCCGTCTTCTCCGCCAAACCTCTTGCAGTCGAAGGCAGGATCTTGGCCACGGGTCTCCATAGTCTCGACACGCATTCGCGATGCGCGACATTCGCGGTCAGGTGTGGAACCCACGCCGGATCCAATCCCAAGGCGTGGGCTTGCTGCACACCGAGAGGGATGTTTGCCCACGTAGGCTCGCCTTCCGCCTCCGCGAAGTCGGAATAACGCGCTAGAATCTCTGCATCGAGTCTCATGGCTGACCTTTACAAGGCGCTGCTTTGACCATTTGCCACTGCTTGCCGGCAATTGCAGCGGTGTGATCTTTTCCCTCCGTGATGGTTTGTTGGCTGACAGGGGTTTTGCTGTAACCGCCCCATGTGTGCCACAAGCTCCCGCTCTTAGACGAGTTGCAGGTCCGACAAATCCCCACAAAGTTGCCAGGATCATTTACGATCTTGCTCTGATCTTTTTTGGACAGACAGGCGAATCCCGGCATCACGATAGTGGCGGTGATCGGCATGATGTGGTCCGGAGAAAGCTTCTTCTTAGGCTTCTTGCAAAACGGGCACATGAGAGGCTTCGGACCCGAATTCACGCTGTCCGCCGCGGCTTCATACTCGGGCGTGTGGCGCAAGCTGTCTTTTTCTCTGGTGCTGACTTCCTTTTTGTTGCATGCTTTTTTGCAGGGCTTGCTGCGGCTCGTTGCCGGTGAAGTCATCGACTCAATTTCTGGCCATGGGACGCTCTGATTGCCCGGTGCCGAGGCGTGGTTGTGGGTGGTCACGTCGAGGTGCCGCACGACATTCTCGCCCTCGATCTGCACATCCATCGACCACATGGCGAAATACACTTTGCCCCTGTTTGTACTGGTGATCACGCCCTTCATCGGAGCGCAGCCGGCTTCATCGCCGCTACTCTGTTTGAAGTAACTCTTGTCTTTGAGCATAACCTCCTGGCCGCCGATCGACACAGTGGTTGAGCCGTCGGAACAGTCCGAAGACATACCCGTGTTGGGGTAAGGCACCGGTACCCCGGGTGGTGTCGCCGGTGTCTGCGGTGGCGTCATGCAAACATCAGGCATGGCCGCGATGGACTTTCCGTCTCCCGCTTTGCACGAGACTTCCATCATGTTTGCATAGACTTCTTTGCTCACGAGCCTGCTCGGTATTCAAATATGGCCGCGGCACGTTCTGCGTCATCGCCGGCGGCATGGCAGACTATCCGCCGTCCTGGCGCGTAGCCTTTATGGCAGGCAATATGGGCAACGACGCAGGAAATTAGACCACTCGCAGCCCCACACTCGCCGATGCATTCTGCGTAATGCCAGATCGGAAATTCCTCCTTGCGCGAGCGCAGCAGCCGGGACATCGCAAGGGCGGCCTCCTTGAAGTAGTAGTGTTCGCCCGACAGGTCAGCGATACGCAGGTCGATCTCGTTCATCTGGCAGCCGGCCTCGTTCAACGCGTTGCCGATCGCCTGAGCAAGTCCCTCGGCTCGTTGCGGCAGCTCTGAGTCGATAGGAGCCGGTTCCCGGCCGAAACCGAGTCCGCTGCAAAAGAGTTGTGGGCCGCCCGATGAGTGCCCGAGGAGAATGGCGGCTGCGGCTTCGCCAGGGAGGAAGCCGTTGGAATTTACGGATGTCAACAGGCGGTCGGCGCTCTCGTAGGCGCTCACGGTGGGCCAACTCAGCAGGCTATCGGTTGCGGCCAGTAAAACCAATTCTGCCCGCTTCTCCATGAGCAGCTGCCTTGCGTGCAGCAGCGCTACAATGCCACTCACCCGCCCTGTCGGGATCACGCGTGATTGTTCGTCGAAGCGCACATCCAACTCAGAGCAAACTTCGCTGAGCAGCTCCTCTTCGAGACCTTCGAGGCGCCCGGCTCGTTCGCGTGGCGCCACGCAGAGTAAGAGCGGAATTTCACTCCAACTTGCCTCGGGAATGGGAGCTAGGCATTCACGGATAGCCCGGGTTGCCATCTTTCTAAGCCGAGTGCGTCCGCTCCAAGGCTGCTCCAAAGGCACGCGGTGTCCTCTGATCCATTCTCCACCGGCGTCGATGAACCGGGTCTCACAAATGTTGGTCAACTTTCCGCGAATCGCGGCGCAGCTCGACAGGGCGGTCAGACCGACCGACGTGGTAAGTCCCACGCTCACGATCGCCGGCGCATACGTGCTCATCTGGCTCCTTCCCCGGCGCGGCTTGACGCGGGCTCATCGATCTCGGCTATGGGCGGCGAGACCAGCTCCGCGTGGCGCCGCCACCACTCTCTTGCCTTTTTTCCGACCAACACCTGCGCAATCTCGAACATATTCTTTTTCAAAGGCCGCGCCACTCGCCAGGTCATCGTCACGCGCCCCACATCCGGCTCAATGACGATGGTATCGGCGACTGCCGTGAGATCCTCCCGCGCCCCCTTCTTCGGAAACACATGTACCGGTGCTTCCAAATGCGGTAACACAAATGAACGCTGCCCATCCGGGGTCAGATTGCTTAGCGTTACGAGTTGTTCACCGAGGGGCACCGGGAGCTGCTGATCGAGCGGTGCAGACTGGTAATACTGATCGTCGAAGTCGGGGGGCAGGAACGGAAATACATTGTCGAGCCAGTTCTGATCGTATGTGCCGGCGTAGGGCGCCCGCGCTTGCCAGTGTCGTCCGATGACTCCAAAGGACATGGGTTTGAAATTCCCGTCCACCCAATTCACGGGCTGATCGAGTTCCTCGGTGTTCGGCAACGGCTTTCCGTCCACCCATTCTTTGACGAGTTGCTTGTGGAAGCCGCGACCGGAAGGGTTCGCCATGTAGGCGGCATGCTTGCTCGGATCTTCGTGGGCGTTATCCGTGCCACCAAAGGCGCGGTCGTAGCTGATGGGCATGGTCGTGAACGGAATCGGTGCTGACATCCCGATGCCGGGTCCGGCGGCTTCCCAGGCTCGATCGCCGACGACCGCGAAGGATTTGGACCAGTTGCCGATGCTCGCCGCGACTTCGACGCGCCGCGCGGGTCGACCTTCCGGAGCATAGGCGCTGGCATTCAGGATGATGTCGCAGCGGGGCTTTCGGGGTGCAAAGTCGACTTCGTACTTGGGCGCGGACAGGCCCGGCTCGCCGAAAAATACATCGCTCATGACGAGCGGCACCTGCTCCTCCTGCAGACGCAAGGGCGCGCCCGGTTCGGTCGGAATTTTGAAAGTGCCCTTGATGACGACGACCAGCAGTTCGCGGCCGCTGGGCTCCATGCCCATGGTGTAACCGGCCAGCATGCGAGTGGAGTTGATCAGTTCCATGGCAAGCTAGTTGAGCTGTACCGATCCGCCCTTGATGCGGTTGACGCCTGATGAGCGGCTCGAGACGTAGGCGCCTTGAATCAGCACCTTGCCTTCTTTGGTCAAGGTGATGCTCGCCTTGCCACAACGGAGCACCAATTGTTCCTTCGCCGACACCATCAAGCGCTCGCCGTCGGCGTCTACCTCCACCTGTCCCGGGCGCTCCGCGACGGGCCAACCCGCTGCGCGCGGCAGACATCCGAGCACGATGGGCCTTTCGGGATCGCCGTCCTCGAACATCAGCACGACGTCGCGGCCGATATGATCGGCGTGCAGATCGAGCACGGCGCGCGCACCGACGGAAGCACTGCCACGCTGACCCGGAAAGACCACGAGCGGAGTCTTACCCTCGTCGGTCATGCCGACCAAGTTTCCGATGCGAACGCCCGCAATGAGAGACCCCGGTGGCAAATGCTGAGTAGGCGCACGTGAGCTTCCGGTTTCGCGGTGGATCAATGCCTCGAAGCCGGCCGATCCGTCCGTTCCTTCGGTATCTCGTACCTCGAGACCCGCGGGCGCGTCCTCCAGTTCCAAATCGCTCATCGCTGCTCCTCGACGTCCCGATCCTTCAGTTCTGCGTGATCTTCGAACCCTTCATGACGATATTGTTGGACGCGGTGACATTGATGCCGCCGCTGCCGTTGATCGTGATGTCCTTGCCGCTGATCGTAATCGTGCCATCCTTCTTCATGCTGATGCTCGCCGATCCGGTCGTCAGGGTGATGGAGTCGCCGGCGGTGATGTTGAGGTTGTTGGTCACGCTGAGTGCATCATCCTTGCCGATGCTGGTCGTGCGTCCGCCCGTTACGGCGCGCGATTCGTCCGCACCCACGGTCATCGAAGCCCCGGCCCCACAGGAGACGGTATGATTATTGCCGGCACTCAAGGTGTGATCATTGGCGACCGTGACCGTATGATTGGCCCCGGTGGTCATCGAATGATTTGCCCCCACATTCACCGTCTGCGTCGCACCGATCGTCACGGTGCGCATCGCCCCGACGGTAATCTGCTGGGCGGCGCCAACCGTAATCGTCTCGTTGATACCGACACTGTGCGTGCGCTGCAGAGCCACCGTGGCGGTCTCGCTGGCGCCGACCGTCTTGCTGCGATTGGAGCCGATGGTGATGCTTTCATTCGAACCGACGTTCTCGGTTCGATTGACGCCGATCTTGATGACCTCGTTATTGGCGACCGACTCAGTGCGGTTATTCCCGACCGTCGTGGTTTCGTCGTGGCCCACACTCTTGGTCCGATCATGGCCGACCGTATGTAACTCGTCATGCTCGACCGAGATCTCCTGATCCTTCTCGGCATGGATCGTGAGCATCTCGGCTCCCATCTTGTCCTCGAAGCGGATCTCGTTGAAATTCGCGGGCGAACC
>Ga0116230_10001088_pt1 | contig 25172 bp, 29 predicted proteins | sample S1TSphfallax_3_FD_88678 | JGI IMG/M metagenome (GOLD analysis project Ga0116230, IMG submission 88678) | Host-associated microbial communities from peat moss isolated from Minnesota, USA - S1T2_Fd - Sphagnum fallax MG | ecosystem: Host-associated > Plants > Peat moss > Unclassified | place... | reverse complement strand
ATTTTGAACCATCAAATTTAACACCCACACAATTGGACAATGGATGGCTTTCATAACCAAATTTGCAACTTTTTCTTACATCCACATATAGCATACAAAAATCATACAACTTGCATTTTTGGAAAAAAAAAAGGATTTTGGATAGATCTAACCATCTACTTAGTACTTAACGTAATTTTTTTTCCATGTTGCAATGGTTGCATTTTATAAAAAAATTAAAGATTGTGTAAAAATATGAATGAACAAGTTGAAATATGTGGTCAATTGACTACACAACTTACTTTTCATGAAAGCTAAGTTGTTAAAGGTCCTTTTATCCTCCACTAAACCCAAGACTTGCACCATAGTTATTTCTACAACCTTCAAGTACTCATTTAACCTTTGAATCAAAAGTGGAAAAGATTGGATTTTCAACCACATTCAAATGACTAAATTCACATTTGTCGATTCTTTCATCATTACCTCACCATTATGACTCATAATGAGTCTAACATAACAAGCTTGCACATCTAGCAACCTTGAATTCAAAAGCCCAAAAACTATATCACTTTCATGATCTTATTATCAACACAAAAAATACCTCAATTTGATCCAAATGTGGGAAGAAATTCCTAGCAGACATTTATCACATTATGAGTACACCATGCCAAGGGGTATCATGATTTTTGCATCAAGGAATTGTCAAAACATTTGACACACAAATTTGAAGAAACCTTTGAACATGCATCCTTCATTGTTAAGCATAGCAAAATGATCAATAAGATTCACATGAACATAAGCACCATCAAAACCTTCACATTGATGGAGCCCATAATTTTGACCATTAATGTTGAATGCCAAGTATAGCAAAAAAGTAAAAATTGACATCAAAATCATGTGAAATCCAAATGAAGGGCAATTGTTCATTTCAGTGTTCAAAAATATTGATGGACCCATTGAAGGCATAATCATCATACTTATAAAATGGATTAACATAAAACCAATATAGCTTAACCTTTGTTGATTTCACCATGTTAATGAATTTTACGATTGTTAATGGTACATGTTAGTATGATTGCACCCAAAGTACATTAGGTCTATTGCAAGGTCTACATTTTTGTGGAAGGAAAGCAAATAGCTTATGAAAACACTAAGATTGTTGCAATGTTAAGGTCTTGATGCCTAATGTTGATGTTGGGACATTCTACTTTACCAAAAAATCAATACATGTGTAGAATGAGTGGTACATTGATGATGATCACCCCTTTATCGTAGAAAACAAATTGAAGTTCCATTTAAACACACATGAAAATATGTGCAATTTCTTATAGTATATATCACCCTTTTACCAATAGTTATCCCATGACCAATTATGAAAACTTGAAAGATCTCTTTTAGTTTGTGAAAATGAAAAATGGGTCTAGAAAACATTGGTTTGACACAATAGGTTGGGGGATGAAAGAGGCAATGCATGTCATGTTGATGGAAGCTATAAAAGCAATAGTTCCAAAAACAACATTTTATGATGCCAACTTCATTGTAACCAATGTGGATGAAGTTATGACAATTTCAAATACACAATGGTTGTCAATCCAATTTTACATGGTCAAAAGTGGAAAAATGATTAATGTAAAATGGGTAAGTTAATCTCGAACAAGTAGACCCAAACAATATCCCAATAACTCCTTGTTATCAATGGTAGGTAACGATCATTTTTACCACTCCCTAGTTACTTAATGTTAAAGGGGTAGGATGAATATGTGATTTTGGATGAACAAAGCAGTTAGGGTAGGGATTGATCAGGGAACTTTGTTAGTTTGAATTTTGAATTCTTGTTGTTTTGATCATGATGATGTGACTTGGGATAGTTCAAGAGGTTAGAGTTCTAGAGAACATGAAAAAAAAAAGATGAGACATGGAGTTTCTTTTTTGGGAAAAGAGTAGGAAAAGCTGTAGGTACTTACAATAGAAAAAACCACAAACTATGTTTTGGATATAGCACAAATTTTAAGTGTTGTTTTAGATTTTTTTCAACAAAACATGGAACTATGCTATTATTTTGAGAGATGTTTTTAGTAATATAGATAAGCACATACTTTTACAGTGAATTTTATGTTCATCTTTTGTGTGAATTTTCAATAGTATTAAATTATGATGAAATGGATTATAATCTTGTTTATGGAGATTTTTATAATGTATTCTGAAGTGTAGATTTTGGTTATATGCAATAACCATGAATTTGACGTTGGAATGAATGGTAATGTCAAGTTTGTTGAAACTTAAGACATGAATAATGAACATATGCATGTGAAATGAAAATATGTTGTTACAGTAGTGTGAAATATTCTACAAGAATTTTAATTTCATTTTTACCATTTGGCAACCATCTTGTGGGGAGATTTTTTTTTCTATTCTTTCTTTCAATAATGGGAAGGTTTTCTACAAATTTTGTTGTATATTATAGATGAAAGTGTTCATATGAGTACTGTTGTTTTTTTTTCAATTCAAAATTTTAAAGGGTGTGCTAGAAAGTATCAAAGGTCTATCCAGTTGATGCCGTAAGGACTACAAAATGATCTACAGACCTTGAAGACAAAGAATTATGAAACAAGATGAATTGGATGGTGACCTAGAGTTTACAACAACAATTGGACTTGGAGGCAAATTGGCAAATTATTAAAAGTCAAATAGAAGAAAATTTTGAAAATGGAAAAGAGTATGTAAGGCTTACAGAAACCCCATATTAAAATTCGATGTTGGACAGACAAGTTTTGATAATAAAGGAAAGGCTTGCGAAGCAAAGGTTGTTTTGACCACGAGAAGTGGTATGGTGGGACATATGGATTGGGGGTCTTTAAAGAAGGCATAGTTCCAAATGACAATTTCCACGAAGAGAGATGTAATCAACTATTCATCCAAATGAGTGGATGCAATATACTTCTCAATCACAATTTATGGTTTAAAGTCATAGAGATCAAGACGAAGCAAGGACTTCTGTAATACTTGATCATCTATAGGAAATATCAAATCTAGAATCGGTGACTCGTCGAATTAGGGGTGTTATAAAAGGTATACAACCCAGGTTTGTGTATCAGTTTGCATTTCTAGATTACTATGAATTTGTGGAACATTGCGAGGTGGATGAAAACACCAATGTTGATATGTTTGAGGAAACTAAGGAAAATCACCCATAATCATCTAAATATGCAGAGGCATAGGTGAATGTGTTGGATGAAGTACCAAATTCATATTCACAACAAGGGAATCCATAGTTGGATCAAACAAGGCACATAATCAAAACACATGATCATGGATATGTGGATTTGAAGATGATTAGTTTACTTTCAAGGGTCTATGCATTTTGTGAGGAAAAAGGACATGCAATCATGGATTGTCCCTTTGTGCCTTTTCACATCAAAACATGTTTTGTTAAGCATGTGGATTTATAGAATGTGGTAGGATCATTAGAGGATTAACCACAAGAACAAGAATAAGGAATTCATGTAGTCCATAATAGATTTAGAGGCATGGAGTTGGGAAGTCAATTGGGACCACAAAGTCAACAAATTCATCCATCTATTCAAACTAGGAACAAAGAACCAAAGGGGTATTCACATCCACGTACTGCACCACAATGGATATTAATGGGTAATCGCATATTGGAACATTGTTGATCTCATGTCAACACAATTCCACCAATAGTGTTAGTAGCGGCAATTGTTGAAACCTAAAAACAACATGTTGGAGTAGGAGGTATTCAATCACTTGATGCAAATATAACAACCACATGAATGGAAATGGCTGTTGCACCCAACATAGATGTTACATAAATGTTGTCAAAAGGGGAATACTAATTGGATCTATAGCAAATTCGGGTAGCATATTAGGTGGAGTCTTGGGAGTAAGAAATTTGAATCGAAGTTTGGCACTACCAAAAGCTACTATTGGAATTATTGGTGTAACTCAAATGGTGTTTAATAATCCGATAACGATTATTCATGTGACCAAGATTGCAAACCGACCACTGATGAGTTCAATGGTTGTTGGAAGATATAGAAATGTAGATGTTGCACATCCAAAAGGAGGATACCAAAAACCAATTGTTATAATTGTACCAATTCTTGATCATAGAGATAGCCATTATGTTAGGTAAAACTAGGTAGCTTTTAAGTATCTTGATTTCAAAAAAAATGTTGATCCAAATGTTCATGTCAAAATGTTCAATTTTGTAATATAAAAAAACGCAAAAACTTTTGAAAAGTATATCATCAATGCGTTTAGTTGTACGCTAAGAGATAAGACAACGGACTGGTGCCATAATTACATGTCAAAATTTCTTGACTATATTTTGTCAAAGCTTACACAAGCATTCTGCAAACCTCATCAGAAGATTCAAAATGATGATAAAATATACATGGAGCTGAAGAACATGAAGCATCAAGAGATTAAAAGGGTGGAGGTTTACTATGAGTAGATCAAAAGTTGGTTCATGGTTTACAAGTACACACCACAAATAATTGTTTAATTATTGTGTTTAGAATGGGTTTGTAATCATACTTCAAAATTGTGATTGCAAGGATGAAGCAGTCAACACTACAATAGCATAAGGAGGCGGCAATGTTGTGTGAAGAAGGTATGATTACTATGGAAGCAAGGAGTGCATTATCAATACCATAAAATATCAAATAGGTAGTACTAGCAAAAACACAAAAGAATACAAGGAAGACTAATAAACATTACACAAATTATGGGATGACAAATCACAATGTGGAGACATGTAGAAAAAAGAAAGAGTAGACCACATTGGCAATCATAGAGGCATCACAACCAAGTCAAAAAACACAGAAGACATCTGCATATGCATGTCACATTTGTGGTTTGAATGGACATAAAATGAAAAAAATTCGAAAGTTTGTTGAGATGCATAAAATGTTTCATGGGAAATCTATCACAGTGGTAGAAGTTCAACCTGTTGCTAAGACACAAACAATCATTGCAAATATGAATGTGGTGGATGTTAATGTTACCACAAGAAGTAAAATAACTCAAGAACGGGTGTTCAAGGATAGAAAGCCAATAAAAGCAAATAGTGTTGTTCATTGGGAGAAAAAAAACGATTGAAGTAGTCAATGGTGGAGGCAATTCAATATATTTAGAAAACAAAAAACCATAAGAAGGCCCATCCACATCCATGGAGGGACGGAACACAACCTGGCCAGGTATGCCAAATATTACCCCTGTGGATGCGCATAAATCCTAGGAAGTAGTGAATTCACAAGGGAAACTAATCACATTAAAAGAGACTTTTCTAAACATTGGTAAGTAGATGCTAGAAACAAGTTATATTTTGAACTTTGGACAATTGCTTAAAACAGCTCCTAAGCTAAAGATATATCTTTGGCAAAAGTTGAAACCAAAGAAAATTCAAAATGTAAGTAAAGCAACCAGAGATAAACAAGTTGGTCCTTTAGTACCAAAAGTAGGGACAATTATTGTAGCAATTATAATCCTGTGGTAGTTATCCAAAAACAAATTGTGAAGAATATAATAAAAGATGTGTTGTCGGATGGAGGTTCTGGAGTTAATATTATCACATAATAGTTGAAATTAAGGTTGGGGCTTCCAAAGCCTAAACTTGCACCATATAATTTGAGGATGGCGAATCAAACAACCACACAACTAATGGGGTTGATAAGAGATCTGAAGATATATGTTCATGGCATTCCTTACATAACTATGTTTACTATATTTCCAAATAATTTGGTAGATTTTAGTTATTTTATGTTGTTGGGGAGACCATGGTTGAGGGATGCTAAAGTGGCACATGATTGGGGAAGTAACACCATTACCATACAAGGGAATGGGACAATCAAAATAATTACATTTACCAAACATTTGGGAAGTGAAGTAAAAAGACCATAAGTGTTATTGTGCCATGATTATTAGAATGGCATCACAAATGAAGAAGAAGATATCATCTTTGTTACATAACCATAATTGTTCTCCATAGGGACAATCAATTTACTTAAAACAATTCAATCTGTGAAAACACATATGTGGGATCATGGATACATATGTGAAGACTAGTATTTCAAAACAAAAATATGAAGTACAGAGCACAAAGAAGAAGATACATGGCAATAGATATGAGTTAGAAATAGCTTTGGAGGATAAGGTGTATCCAAAGACATACTACGAACATCAACCAAGAGTGTTGTAATGGATGAAACTCCAACAAAAATCAAAACATAGGGATTATAGATAAATGGATGGACGTTATCTGAAGATCAACAATTGATGAAACTCAATTTGGGAACTAATGCAAAACCATAGATGGTGAAAATTAATGCACAATTAGAAACAGGCAAGGTGCTAGAAGTGGAGCAATTGTTGAAGGAATTCAAATATGTTTTTGCATGGACATACAATTTTTTTTGAAAGGGATTCCACTAAAGTTAGCACAACATAAAATTGAATTGGACACTACTATACCATGAGCACATCAAGCCATGTACATATTAAATCCAAATTATGCTACAACGATCAAACAAAATATACATAAATTGTTAGTAATTAGATTCATTGAATCTATAAAAGAAGCTACATTGTTGTCACCCATAGTAGTAGTACCCAAGAAAAATGGCAAGTTGAGAATATGCATAGATTTCAAGAAATTAAATGCAGCCACAAAAAAGGATCCATACCCATTACCTTTCATAAATGAAGTGTTGAACACAATAACAAGATATGAGGCATATTCTTTCTTAGATGGATATTTAGGACATCATCAAATATCTATAGCTCTAGAAGATAGATACAAAACGAAATTTGTTACAAACTAGGGGGCTTTTATATACAAGGTGATGTCGTTTGGAGTTAAAAATGGACCTTCAACATATCAAAGAGCCATGACCAAAACATTCAAAAAGTATTTTGACAATTTTATGAAGATATTTTTGGATGATTTTATAGTATATAACGACATGGAGAATTATTTGTAGAAGCTCAAATTATTTTTTCAAAAGTGCAAAGAATATGGCATGAGCCAAAATCTAAACAAATGTGCATTTATGGTGTTTTCAAGGATGATCTTGGGTTTCATTATTTCCAAGGAAGGGAAACTACCAGATCCAAAGAAAATACAAGCAATAATAAACATGCCACCACCTAAGAATCCCCAGAATAGTCAAGTATTTAATGGGATGGCACAATTTCACAAATGTTTTATAAAAAGCTTTGTTGCTATTATGGCACCTATCACCAAACTAACCAAAAAGACAGAGACTTTTCTTTGGACACTAGAATGTCAAAAGGTTTGGGAATTGATTAAATATAAGTATACTGAAACACCAATATTGATATCACCAAATTGGTAGTTGGAATTTCATGTTCATACACATGTGTCCTTATTAGTTGTGGGGGCTATGTTGTTTCAAAACTTAATAAGAAAGAATGATAAACTAATAGTGTATGCTTTTAGGCTTTTGAACAGAACAAAACAAGATTATATCACAATAGAGAAAGAAGATTTAACAATGATTTTTTCTTTGCACAAGTTCGGACATTATTTGTTGGGCAATAAGTTTGTCTTTTTTGTAGATCATATGCCATTGGTCTATTTGGTCAACAAACCACAAGTTCAAGGAGAATAACTAAATGGTTGTTATTTTTCTTCGAATATGATTTCATAGTAGTGAATAAACTAGGCTAAACTCATGTAGATGCAGATGAATTGTCAAGATTATCGGATATTACATAACCCACATGTGTGCCTGATCAAACCACAAATGCAAGTTTGTTTTATATAGGGCTTAAATGGTTGAATGATGTTAAAAAGAATTTTTGAAAATAGGACAGCTTGAGGGCATGTTATCAATGTAACAAAAACAAAGATTGGTCAAGAAAGTAAAACCTTTTACATTGAAAAATGGTGAATTGTACATAATGGGCCAATACAATAGACTATAACAAAGTTTGATAATAGCAAAAGCACAAATGGTGATGAAAGAACTCCATGAAGGACCTTCAAGAAGGCATTTTGCAATTGAAATAACGCAAAGGAAGATATTGGATGCCGGATATTGGTGGCCAACTATGTATAAGGATGTGCATGATTATTGTAGATCTTATGATGCATGTCAAAGAATAAGAGGATTGGCAACTCAAAGTCTTACACAGCTGGTCACAAGTTTTCCAAAGGAACCATTTATGAGATGGGAACTTGATTTTGTGGGGCTAATTAAGCCAACAAGAAAATATATACGGAACAAATATATTCTTGTTGCCACAAATTATGTTACTAAGTGGGTGGAAGCAAGAGCCTTGAGAACTAATATAGCAACAATCACAACAATTTTTTTGTATGAGTGCATATTAACTAGGTTTGGATGTCCTTTGACATAATCATAGATCAAGGAGTTCATTTCATTAATGATGCCATCAAGTATTTGACAAATCATTTTTTGATGAAACATATGAATTTTACAACTTATTATCCTTAGGGGAATGGGTAGGCTAAGTTTACAAACAAGGTATTTGGGACATTGTTGACCAAATTAGTTAATGAAAATAGAGCAAATTAGGATAGGCATATGTCTACAATGTTATTTTCATATAGAATTGTGTACAAAGTAGTAACAAGGTATACACGATATCAATTAGTGTATGAATTACATCCATTAATGCCCACAAAGTACATTGTTCCAATTGCTAGTGGAAATGAGAGAAATAGTATCTAGTGAAAGTTTTACTAACATAATTAAAAAGCTTGAGAAGTTGTAAGAAGTAGAAATTGCAGGTTATAGAAATTGTAAGAATTCAAGAGTGGAATAGAGCATTATGGAGTCAACAAAAGAATCCGGAAAAATAGTTTAATTTTGGTGATTATGTTATGTGGTTTCCAAAAGGCAATAATCGCACCTAGGGAAATTTATTAAGAATTGGTTTGGATTGTACAAAGTATAATATGTGCTACCAAATAACATTGTGTTATTGGTGACCATTGAGAAGTTTGAAACTAACCCTATGTTGGTCAATGTAAATAAGCTCAAATCTTGTCAATACATGGAATTTGAAATGTAGAAAAAAGAACAACATATGCTAATATATTGGGAATATAATGCAAGTGGACTATAGGAAGCAAATTTTGACCCAAAGGATGATGAAGGATGTGAAATACAGAAACCACAAATGAAGAATGTTAAAGATAAAGAACAAATCACGAATCCAACGATGAACACAATTTTTATTTCTAATCTGCAGATGAATAATAATTACAAAAGTGCAAGATTTGGGATGCAAAGATTTAAACATGATATGTTAGGCATGTCGGCTGAATCAACAACAATATTCGCCCAATCATCAAGAGTATTCATACAATCATCAGAATTGTGGGCATAGTCAACAAATAAATCAGTACAATCACCAAATGTGTTTTCACAGTCAACAAAAGGTGTATAGGGTGAATGAAGTGGAATAAATATAGATAATGTAAAGAGATTATGGATGTCAAGTAATCAAATGATGAAATTTGCAATGTTCATTCATAATGATGATGTTAAGTGCTTCCACGTGGTTGTATAAGAAACACATAAACTTGTAATGATGGGATGTATTAATTTTGAGGATCATGAGTTAATTAGAAGATGGTGGGCATATGAAAAAATGATTGTGATGAGCGGGATATTCAAGGATGAAAAAAAATGGGGTAATCGTCGAAAGCAGTTTGCATTTTTTGTTGGAAGTTGTGTGTGTTTTCAAAGTTTTGGAGTTCATAGCAATATGAGTGCAAAAAGTGCAATTGAAAAACAATAGCGAATAGCAAGGGAAAAGGAAACACAAAGGAGTGAACATAAACAAAGGCATGAGGAAGAAGCGAAATTTATGAAAAAAACAAAAGTAGAAAAGGAATTGAGAAGAGCAAAGAGAAAAGGAATGTTGAATATTCAACCATTGGATGTAAGGTCATCACAACATTCATCATCATCTTCAAAATGTGCAAAAGGAAAGGCATACAATGAGAAAATATAGTTTGCACAAACGATAATTCAAAACATAAATACAATTGGAACATCTGCAATTGAGTTTTTACGCAAAAGTAGATGATATTAACGTGCAAAAAAGCAAATAGGACTAAGAGCTACATTAGTAGATTTGGTGTGCATTGAAAAATTAAAGGAAAAATAAATTGAGGAACAACATTTTGTGGAGGCTCAAATAATGTAGAAGGATGCAAGGGAAGAGAACGCTGTTGCAAAAGAATAACAACTATCCACAAAAGTGTAGTTGAAAGTACAACAAGGCACAAAGGTGCAGAGAATGGCAAAAGCACGTGGCAATGGAGATGTAACAATGCGAAACAAAAGCAATAGTGAAAATAAGATGTGCATTCTTAGACGAAGCTACACTTCTAGAGAAAGGTATTAAATTCCAGACTTTGAACAATTCATGTGGACATAGATAAGACAAAATTATCACAAACATGTAGAGCCAATGTAAAACTAGAAGGATATTGCTAAGGAAGAAGATTGGGCTTCTACAACAGGGCTTGTTCCTTTGTTTTTGATGGGGTGGGAAGCATTAATGCCCTATGTAACATTGGAATTTTTGAACACATTCTTAATCAAGGGTGCATATATATACATTGGGCATAAGGATTAAGTATATGTAATCAACAAACAACTTATTGTAGATGTTTTTGGAGTGTGTGTGGAAAAAGGTATGTAGAAAACCAAAATGATAGGTTAGCAAGTCACTAGTAGTTCAAGCATTACATAGTTATAGACTTGCACATGCAAATTCTTTTGTAGATCAATGGAATGCAAAGAGTTTGGGTTTGCCATACTCTGTCAAATATTCTACCATTATATCTATCATATATCATAGGGAGACGGTACAATATTTTAGTAACAAAAATGCTATTACATTGGTGGAAGTAGAGAAGGGGCAACATGTAGATTGGGCACATATTATATTCAATAGTCTATGTAGTGAGATGGATAGGTGGTATAAATATGTTAAGGAAAATAAGGGGGATAAGAAAGATACCTATCAGTTTGCATTGGAATTGGAAAAAATCTTTTAGTTTATGTTTGTGCATCAAAAGGATAATTCATAAAAACCACCAGCCAAGGTTAAAAGAACTAGGGAAAAGATGCAAACACCATTAGAGAATAGAAAGAAAGCTGCAACAGACTCTTTAAGAAGTGCTCTCAAGAGGAAGAACAAAAGTTGAGGAAGGAGGAGCCTCAAGCTTATGAGTGAAAAGGGAATAGGAGAGCACATATTTGAAGGCACATAAAATGATGAGGGGCATAATGGAACCATATGTAGTGCCAATAGTGGTAAGGGTAATGTTAGCAATGGTATAGGTAGTTAGACAAATTGTAATAGTACCACAAATGACATCTCCATAGACAATCGAAGGAGTAGATGCAATAGATACCATAAATGACATCACAACAAGAAGGACAATTGAGGGAGCAAAGGCAAGGAGTTAAGAGGGAATATGATATAAGGTTTCTAGAAGGTGAGGAACATGTGCATTTTGAAAGGGATGTATGTGAAGATTAGATGGAGACCATTGCAAGTCCGAAACATTTTCAACATTTATAACAACAACAATGGACATAGGAAGGTCTACATGCTATTGAATTGCAAATGGAGGGAGTGGTGACACAACTTGCTTTTGGAGAGTTTAAACAAGTGGAATTATAGGTACCACCTAATAGGCTAGAATCTACATAAGGATTCCCATTTGAATTTGAACTAGGAAGAATAGTGGTACATGAGTTGGGATCATTTATAGAAGGATTTGGAGATCCTACAACATAAACAAGTACACCAAAGTTTATGGAAGAGGTAACTCCATAAGTAATTAAAGCAAATAAAGTACTTGAGTTATTTCAAACCATGGCAATTATGAATATGAATATGGGGAATTTGACTATAGAAGTGAATACTTTGAAAAACATATTGGCTATGGGGGAGAAGGAGAAGGCAATGTTATAGGAGGACTTGGATAAGGAGAGAGATTTTTAGAAGGGGTATAAACGTAATGTGGAAATTGGAGGAAGATCATGGTAGAACCTTAGTAGAAAAATAAAGTGCTCATTAAGAAATTATAAGATGAAAATGAGGAGCTCAAGGGTAGCACAACATGGTTGAAGTTGTAGGATGAAGAACTGTAGAAATTAAGGCTAAAGGCTAAAATATGGGAAACCATAAAGAGGAAGTGGACATAGGCATTGTTTCTTCATAAAAAATAACATGAAGCTTTGGATAGTCAGGTGAAACCATTGACTTAAGAAAAGAAGGAGAAGGAGAATGTTCTGACAGATTTGGAATTGATAAATTTGAAGAATGTATATTTGTTGTAGTTTGAGGAGCTTAAAACAAAGAAAATAGAGGCGGAAAGATAGCAATTAGTGGAAAACAAGGAGTATTAGAAAACTTTATAGCAAATGCAAGCATAGTTGGAAAGGGCACATGAACAAAAGACGAGTTTGGATCTAGCTAGTATTAAGAAAAGACTAGAGGATTATGAACAAATGTAGTATTATACCATGGTGAGGACGAAGAACAAGATGAGGGAAAAACTTAAAGAATGGTGGGAGGTTGTAGAGGAATATTTTACAAAGGAGTTGGAGAAGAATCTGATTCAACATAGAGTTGATGAAAGAATTTTGCGATACAAGTTGGAAGCTTATGAAAAGAATTTTCCAAATTTCATATGTGGCAATCCAATTAATATAGAGGTATTGGGCCGTGATGAAGAAACAAAAGCAGGGCCCGATGGAACAACTCAAGAGGAAGAAATATAGACTTAAGAATCATAGGACCTCAGAAGTGTAGTAGCTCAGGAGGAGGAGGTACAACCAAAGATACCACGTGACCTTAGAAGAAAGGGTCAAGAAGAAAAAAATCAAAAGGAATTCAAGAACATGAAAAAGGTGGAGGCTATTCTAACACCAGAAGAAACAATATCCAAGATACAACATTTGGAAATAGAACCACAAACTAAATTAGTGGGGGAGGAGATTAAAAATGAAGAACAAAATGTAAATATAGAACCACTAGTTTTTGTGTAGATTGGGATTATAGAACTATAGTAGGGGAAACAAATGTTTGAAAGGATATATAATATTCTTATTTCTTTTCTATCATTTTACAAGGATTTCAAGGACAAAATCCAAAGTACAGAGGGGGTAATGTTAAGGGGATAGGATGAGTATGCGATTTTGGATGAACAACGCAATTAAGATAGGAATTGATTAGGGAGTTTTGTTAGTTTGAATTTTGAATTCTTATTGTTTTGATCATGATGATGTGACTTGAGATGGTTCAAAAGGTTAGAGTTTTGGAGAACAAGATAAAGAGGAGGATGAGACAATGAATTTTTCTTTTGGAAAATAGTAGAAGCTATAAGTACTTGCAATAAAAAAACCACATATTTTATTTTGGATATAACATAGATTCGAAGTGTTGTTTTGGATTTTTTTCAACAAAACATGGAACTATGTTATAATTTTGAGAGATGTTTTTAGTAATATAGAGAAACACATATTTATACAATGAATTTTTTGTAGTATCATATTATGATAAAATTAATTGTAATCTTGTTTATGGAGTTTTTTACAATGTATTTTGAAGTGCAAATTCTGGTTATATGCAATAACCATAACCATGAATATGATCTTGGAATGAATGGTAGTGTTAAGTTTGTTGATACTTAAGATAGGAATAGTGAACATATGCATGTGAAATGCAAATATGTTGTTACAATAGTGTGAAATATTTTGTAGGAATTTAAATTTCACTAAGTAGTGAAAATATTAGATTTAATGGTTTTAGAAGGTGGGGAAGTGACCTACCTTGCCACTTCATTTGAGTTAACTTAAGAAAATACTAAGATGGAGGTAGGAAAGTAGGAAAATATGTGGTTTGTAATAGTGGGTGGAAATCCCTCAAGGAGGATATTTCCCCCTATTGCATTTTTTAATGTGGTTACTGGAGGAGAAGTTGGGAAAGAAGTTGGAGGTGTGTTTAAAATTGATTGGAAAAGGAAAACCTTTTGATATATGTGTGATTTGTGAAATGGAGAACTGGAGTGTCAATGTGAAACACTTTGTGCATTGTTTATTTAGTTATCTTCATGAAGTATAATAGGAAATAACTTCATTTTACTCTTGGATTTATGGTTGCAAAAGGGCAAACTATTTTTTGTTAGACTAAATCCAAGGTTGTGGTAAAGTAACCAACCTTTTATAGTAATGGAAATAATATTACAACATTGTAAAACCACATTGTGGTAATTATTGGGCAATAAACAAATTATCAATAATTGTATTGTTTGCAACAATGTTTTATTTCCAATTTTTGTGTGTGTTTTGTATTATTTTAAAAGTGGAACTTCCTTTTTAGACTTTTCAAAGAGGTAAGCTATTGCCAAAAAAACATAACTTCTAACTTTTAGTCCCAAGTTGTTAGAAATTATTATTTATTTATTGATTTTTGAGTTCTTCTTGACAAGTTAGTTTTTGCATCAAAAGTTGGAAAAAAATTCAGTCCTAGAAAGTGGTATAAAAAATTCCAATCCTCTTTTATGTTGAGGCAATAGGTTCATTTGCCACTTCTAATAATATATATATTTTTAATGCTAAACTGCATGATTGATCTTGGGGGCTTGGTGTTGGAAGAGTTGGGAAGAAAGTTGGTGAAAATGGGTTGTGATGGTGATAATGTCTTCCAAGGCAATTAAACAAATGTTACCTTGTAATTCAAAAAGAAAGTTGTGCCATTTTTTTACTAGTATTCATTGTTTTGTCAACAAAAATAACCTTGTTGTCACTTTATTGGATCTCCTTCTTATGCATCAGCTGGAAGGTATTTTGCAAAACTTGTATTCCATTTTTGCTCACGACCCAAATAAATTTGTAGAATTTCAAATGTTGGTTGATTTCCTCAATAACAAAGGCAACAAGTTGTTGAATAATGTGATTTAAGCCTTTGGATCAACATGTTTTTCCCAATAAAAAAGGTACATATGTTGAATATCACCCATCTGTTATTAAGATGCACATTGAAAATATGAAGAATGATTTTGCATTCAAGAATTTGTGTTTTTTTAATGTGGACTTTGTTTTAAGGTGCTTTGTATTCTTCCATTGCTAAAGTGTATGTATACCTTAATCAAAATTGCATAAGGAAGAAACATTTTTGTTGTGTGACTTTGTGGATGATGTGAAGTTAGCCCAACATGAACTTTGCAAATTTTATTATGACCCCCATTCACAAACTTTGAAGATCCAACATTTGACAATTTCAATGTGATTAGGACTTTGACCAATAAGAACTGGCCCATGAATTGGTATTCTAATCTAAATGCAAAGGAAAATGATATATATTTTTCATTATCTTTTTCTAGACATAAGTTTCCTATTCTTACTTGGATGGTGTTATATTTCCTTGACATGTCACCAAGGTTGCCTTCAACATGGCAATGAATAAAATGAAAGAAAAATGTGAGGGTGCAACTTGGGGCATTGTTTTAGAACTTGAAAAGTGATTATCAAAGCATGAAATCATGATTGCTCTTGGAGTTGTTTATCCATGTTTTTGGGTTATGAATCCAAATGAAATGGAGGAGAGGTTTTATTTTTAGTTGGGTATGGTGAAGGCCATTTTTTGTGTGCTTTGTAAGGTGGGTGAATATGGGCAAATTGTTCCCACTTTACTTTCAAGTTAGAAATTTATGTTGCAATCTAGTTTTTTCAAGAAGATTATGTTGCATAATTTTGAAGTAGTTTTGTGAAAAGAGAATGACTTAGATCCACTTACAAAGCTTTGGCACAAAGTCTTTTCATTTCCCATCCTCAACCACAAGCTTTTGGAATACATAAAGTTGGTTGAGATTGCCATTGTCCAAGTTCTTAGTTTAGATGAAAACAACCAAACATTCAATATTTTTAGTTTCATGAAGAATAAGTTGTGAAATAGTGTGAGCACACATTTGGACTTTTGTGCTCTCGGTTTTTTAATCAACATTTATTTACTTTCCAAAGTTTTCCTTATGATTGGGTCATTGCCAAGTAGAATGGCAAAATCCATTATTGCACAAATGTGTAGTTAACATAAGTTCTTGGAAGTTGGAGGTTTTTTTGAAGTATTATGGGTTGCAACTAGGTTGGAAAATTAGATAAAATTGTGCCAACTTTTTGAATATATAAACTATTTAAGAAAAAATGTTTAAATGAATTTTTGTTTGCATTTTTCCTCTTTCACATTACATGTTCGATTTGTGTTTGTGTGTTTCTAATGGCTTTTTACCTTTTCACAACATGCATTACTTCTATATGAGCTTCTGGGAAGGATGAGTGAATGATTATAGATGAGTATTGAGTTTTTGCTTTTGGTTGAATGATTGATATTGAAGTAATGAAAAAAGGTGACAATTTCTTCAAGTTAGCTCCTAGGGTTCTAATGTTGTCCATGCCAAGTTTCTATTTTGTGGATGCTCCTCACAAAGGTGTCCATTTTCAATTTAGTAGTTTAATATGTTTGTAGATCTATCCAAGGTTGCATCTTCATTTGAAACTTGAATTATTTTTTTTGCAAATGTTTTGAGTTTATATTTTAATTACGTTTTGTCATTTAGGTGAAGGTAAGCCTTGAGTTATGATGGGCAACACCTTTCAAAGGGTTGGGGTTCAAATCCTTTTTAAGGATCTTATTTATGCTTGAAAAATAATGCACAATGCAAGTTGGTTGTTTGTAGGAAGTCAACATCTTGGATGGCAACAACAATGTAACAACAGTATCAATATGATAGAATTGGAAGCTATAGCAATCTGAACTTTGCAAATGTAGTTTCTGAGAGAGATATGTGGATTGCAATTCGCAATTAGTACTTAATATTGTAGTACCTTGGCGGCTTTGGCATAAATTTTCTGAAAACTTTATAAATTTATTTTTTATATGTCAAAATTTCTAAAAGTTTTCCAAACTTGCAAGAGTTTGATCTCTAGAACGTCAGGACTGGAGACAACTGAGTATGGGCCACTTAACCACAAAAAGCAATTCAAGTCATTACAAATGAATGTACCTTCCAATAATGTTATTGTTTACTATTGAATTTTTCAGAATTAAAAAGATAGGCGCCAAACCAGGAAACTGAACGTCAATTAATTATTTGACATTAGTGTGCCCAATCCGCCAAGGTACTACAGTATTTAGTTTAATATATTTATTAAGTTATCATTAACTTTATAGGAGATTTCAGACTTTTGTTGGTGTTTTATTTTGCCAAATGTACTGCATTGCAAGACCCTCATAGCCAAATACATTTATTTGGCAACACACTTATCACCGGTTCTGTTGATCACACTTGCTGTTGTAATCACTTTTGTAAACATTTGCATGAAAACATGCCATCATAGCCACTCTTCAATTAAAAAAAAAATCATAGCACATCCACCTTGCATATCGCAAACATTTAGCCACCCATGTTAAGTGAAGGCTTACTTGTGTAGACACTTATCGAGTACCTACACTTGAAAAAAAAATGACTCATAGGTTCTTGAGACATCTGGGTGACAGGTCCAACATTCTTTCCTTAGAGAAATGAAAATAGGATAGACAATTAGGGTTATCAAAATCCCTGCCCTCATGCACTCAGTTAAGGCCCACTCCACTACACCAAAAAAATTCAAGCAGGTCTTTATGCTTTGCTAGACCAAGGTCAAAAGTGTTTCTATCAAGTAATTGTGGGGACCCCAAATTTCAATTTTTTTGCCTTTTGTGATGGGCATCTTTGATAAGCCCATTACCAAAACAATTAATCCACTCTGGACAGGCCTAAAATTGATATGTCGTAGTTTCATCTTGGGCTGGCTATATAGATTACAAGAGTAAAACTTAGGGCAAAGGATATGGGATAAAATGAGGAGCTATTGGGAACATGTTGAGAATGCATTGGAAACTTGATAAGAACGCAGTGAGAACTTTATGGGAACACATTGGAAATAAGAAAAAATCGACACCCCGCCCTCCCTCAAAAGAAAAAAGGGGGCCCAGGTTTTTTTTTCTTTTAACACAAATTATAACTGGTAAAAAAGTTAAAATTTTCAAAATATTTATTCCTAAAAGAACAGAATTTTGTGAAGGAAAATAATTATCTCTTGAAATTTTCAGGAACCTTCTATTTTCCAACATGGAATGTTTTAAATTAATTAATTATTCAACAGAAATGTGTTGAAGCTGCTCCTGTTTTGCATACAGTAAACTACTAGTATCACACACTCTTAATCCATTGCTGACTAGACTCCAACCAAGTTCCATTATCCCATAGAAGAGTTAGCAGTTCCAGATGCTGAAGAAATTGTTCAACCCCATGTGCCCTGGAGCAATTTGCAGAGTTCCCTTGTCCAAGACCCAAGACCAACATTTTCATGTGTGACGGTCCTAAGTACACGTCTATTTTGAGTATGGTGAGCTTCAGCTTCTTATTTTCATTCTAATGGAATGGAGTACATTTAAATAGGTACACGAAGTTTCATAACATGAAATAAACAATATAACATATGCTATTTCATAACATAACGTGTCACAATGCCACAAAGAGACAATGAAAGTATAGAATATAGTCAAATGGACCCATAATAATAGGGTCTAAAAGTGCGGTAGTATAAACAACACGACGTATGCTATTTCATAACATAGCATGTTGCAATGTGGCAAAGAGTCAATGAAAATCTAGAATAAGGTCAAATGGACCCATAACAATATGGTCTACAAGTGGGGTCGTTTGAAGAAGCTTTTCAAAAAGTGGTTGATTAGGTAATGAGAATTGCTCCATAACATTGCAACCAACCAACTAGCTATGCACCTCAAAGTTTAGCAATACACTTTGAAACATACTTTGAAATGAACACATGGCACCAACTAATCACCCACAAACTAATTGCCCATGAATCATGGGTGATTATGAAGTAGAAATGATCCTAACAACTTCACTGAATGTTGAAGCCTTGTGTCATGATCATGGTGTCATGACTAATATAAAGGACTTTATTTTGAAATATTCAATTATTTCAAAATTTCCCAGTTTTGTACCCTTTTTTTTGTCAAATTGAAGTAGTTTCATGTGTTGCTTACCTTCCACCTAAACAAAAGAATGTTTGTCACTATGGTACATTCATTTATTGGTTAAAAGAAGACCAAAAATTAGGACTAACACAAATAAATGATTACAAGTCAGAGTATCAGCATCTCAACCTACTCATGCTTGGAGCCAAATTAAATACAAGCCAAGGCAATTTGGATGTCCAATGATTAAAAGCTGTTCATAAAATCTACACTCCATAGTTTGCAATTAGTTGATTCACAAGTCAAACTTTCAAAAAACAGAAAAAATTCAATGTTGGTTGGCACCAGGCTCACATGGTGCAACTTATATAAAGACCGGTCAAGAAACTCACACACAAAAATACTAAAAAATTTATTAGAAACCAAGCTATATATTAGGATGCATTCTGTGACCAGTTCAATCCTGATATTTTGCAAAAAGGTCAGATAAGACGAAAACATGAAAACAAATCCATGACTAAGATCATCCATTATTTAGTCCAAGTCCAGTTGGAAAGCATTTTTGCACCAGGGGTGACAATGTTCCAGTTACTTTGAACCTTAATAATACAACCTTCAGATTGAACATAGCATATCTGACCATTGTATCCTTGTCTCCTTGTTGAAAGTCCTGAAGCTTTTGAAACACACACCTGAATGATTTGAACCCACGATACACAAGTCTTGAGAACTGCTCTTTATACAAGTCTGCAACTTTTAACTCCATGATCTCACATGTTTGTCAAAAGGTAAAAGCAAACGTGACAAATGCAAAACAGGGACCCCTTCACCTAATCTAATTTCCAATACACTATTTGGTCAGCCCCGTATCAGTAGCACATACATTACCTTGATTTTTTCTGTAAGAAACAGAGGTGTTTTAAGTCATCAAAGCACAGGACATGCCCTCAAGATGTTCACATAATAGATCCTTGATGAATCCTTGCCTCCTTTGGTGCTCAGGAAGTCATATCTGCAGGAAACCACTTTGTATAGCACTGAAGTACTACTGCATTCTCCAGCTGTCCATGAAAAGAAGAGCAAGTAAACAAATGACCATGAAATCACAAGACCAGAAATCAAACACTTCTCAATCACTATAGCCCAAATCAGATGAGCTTTCTCCAGTTCTCACAGAGAGAACACCGAACAACCAAGCTGAAAAGCAATATTCTGAGGGCCACATCCAAGTTCTGAATACTCAGTGACCACAACAAAGTAACATCATGTTCATGAATAATCCCCAAATACATTCAAACAAGTCAATCATGTTCTCAATTGATCTCTGCTGTGTAAGAATGGCAGATAGCTCTATCCTCAAAGATTTCTTTCATACAGCTTGACAACCTCAGGACATGTGAACATTCTATAGTTCTAAGATAAAGGAAAACAGAGCAAGGGCTTCCAACACATCTTGTTACATGTCAGTAAGATTGTGTGAATCAATAAGCACAGCATTTGATCATTATCAGTTGCAGAGCATTCTATTGAAATAAATCAATGGAAAATACTGGCAAAAGAAAAGGTTTGCCACATATATTCCTGCTGTGAACAATGCTTCACCAACTATGGCCTACTGAGGGGAATTCATATATCATATCTGTATGAAAGTGCAAGATTTAGCTTCTTGTAACAGGCTCTCACTCCTTGCACTGCTTCTTGATGCCCCTGTGAGATGCTTTGCATTCAATGTTACAATTAAGTGTCTGCACCTAAATGGTCAACCTCAGGAATCATCCAGCATTGAGCACAACAAAGTGGACTTCAGTGCCTAGAGATGCCTAAGAAAATTTTGGGATTATGCACTGCATTCATCAACCTGGCCTGTATATTGGATTCCATTTGACCTAGTTCAGCTTGTACTAGTTAGAATGAGCAATTGTACTAGTTAAGGCCCCACTCCCGTAGAACTGAGCTCCGCTTTTTTGGACATTCTGAGGCACGATGCCCTGGTTGGTTGCAGACATGGCAGGTTCCTGAAAATGAATTCCCTCTGTCAAAGAGTTCCAGAAAAATTCCCTGTCAGTTCTTGCTGCCTCCAGTTCTGATTCCTCAGGATGCAACAACAGAACCCAATATATGACACTGCTGCACAGGGGTTGCCTGACTGGGTAATGTTTTGCAGCTAGGCATATTAAGATCTTGCTTCACAACCTCGTCAAAACACACAAACTTATTCCCTTTGGATCTTCATGAAACAAATTGGGCATTGCAAGCAAACAGTCTTGTAAGTAGTTTGAAAGATCAGAACAATATTTACCTTCCACCCCGATCTGAGCCACCAGAAGAAAATCTGTTAGATCTATCCCTGTCCCCAAATCTGTCTCCCCTGTTCCCACCTTGGCTTCCCCTGCTGTCAAAGGAACGCTGTCTGCCTCCATCTTGAGAAAAGCGGCCATACATGTCAGAACGAGATCGTAGTTCGTCCATCTGCAGCCTTGGAAGCTGTATCATCAAACACATGTCTTTTGTTAGGCCTAAATGCTCAACATGCAAGGGTTGACCAAAGCCATGGACACGGTCATTCAAAAAACTTAAACGCCAGATCTGGACAGTGCCACAGCAATACATTCTACTCCAGCAGAAACAGTGATACATTCTCAGGAAGTAGCTGAAAATGGCACCAGAAGTAAAGAATCTGACTACTGCATGCTCTACCTGTTCAACACTAGAGCTAGACATGCTATCTTTAGGGACTAACCTTGTGGGGTACATCCAAGACATCACCGGGTCTTGTTGGCTTGGATAGAAGTTCCTTTGCCACATCCTCAGGCAAGTCAAAAACAGCACCATCCACCTGCACACTCTCCAGATACATTGAAATGTCAGTCCAAGCAAGACCATTTCAAATGAATCAATATCAAGCAAGTCTGGAGTTTGTTTAAGATGTTTCTGAGACAATAACATGATGAGGACTGAAAGTTTATAACTCACATTTGGATCATCAATAATGCAGATTTTTCCAACATTGTCAGCTGCTGGTGGATAAATGCTTGATAACATTCCACTCACAACACGTGCAGAGATTGGCTGCCCTGAACGGCTCCCTGTTCGTACCACCCGCAATGTTGTCTTCCCCTGGAATTCAGGTACAACAACCCAGGTTTGCAGCTCTACCATCAGAACCATATAGTTGTCATAGAGCCAGTGCTATTAAGAGGAGACCTTTGCCAGCCCCTGGCCTCTGAGCAGCAAAACCATGCTGCCATAACATCTCACCAAAGCCCAAAGCATTACTACGGAACCTCAGAACTAGCCTGCTTCTTATCTGTGCTATGCAGAGCTTTCATTCAATGCTCCACTTCCCTCCCCAGCAGCCAATACAATCTCAGTTGAAGGACACATTTATCCAGGTCTTGTGACTTTCATGATTTGGGAAAGATTAAAAAATAAGTATCAGAAAAGGAGAAGTTGTGACATACAGGCTCATGAGTGAGAAGAGAGCGGCTGGGAGGAAGCTGACTGAAGCCGCTCATGTGTGCAAGGGCTGCTGCAAAAGAATTTGGGCCCTGCTCCTCCAAAAGTGATTCAGCAGTTTCAAGAAATTCCTTTGCCAAATCAGGGTTCACATGCTTGATTAAGTGTATCACCTGCTCATTACTGGCACGCATAACATCCTTGACAGCTGGGAGTCCAATCTGCTCAAACTTGCACCCTATCTCCCTCTCTATCAACCGCATGGTACGCATTTCCTGGTCAGTATACATAAGGATTGCAGTGCCTTTCTTGCCTGCACGTCCTGTACGGCCTGTTCGATGTACAAAAGTTTCAGCATCATTGGGCTTCTCAAAGTGAATCACCTGCCAAACCCACATTTGTATCAGTACCATGACACTTATTCTCTACTGCTGTGGCACACGACTGAAAAGTTGCACGTTTAATTCTTGGATGAAAGGAAACTGTGACAAAAATCATCAATCAACAGGCTTCAACCAAAAGTACCATGGACTGAGTGGGTAGATGCAAACCAGATCAACATTGGGAACATCAAGACCACGAGCTGCAACATCAGTGGCTACTAGCACTGTGATCTTGCCTTCACGAAAAGCATCCAGTGTTTTCTCCCTCTGAGTTTGACTGATGTCACCATGTAGGGCTTCACAACCCAGTATGCGCCCCATTGCCAATGCAACATCATCTGCATCACGTTTTGTTTGTGTGAACACAATTGTCTTTCCTCCTTTGCCATACACCTGGCACACCAACCAGTATAACAATTTGCACTCCACATCAAGATAGTACATCTAAATAGCATGCCAAAAATATATCTCAACATACCAACAAGAAAATATATTCCTACGTCAGGCCACCATGAGAAAGGCTCAACACCCACTACTAAGAAAGTGGCTACACCCAGGAGAAGGAGATTCTATCCAATAGCACCATACAGACTAAGTCTATACATACCGTAATAAGGTCGGTGAGAATAGCTCGCTTTGCAGCTGCTGGTATGGGAATAGCAAAGATTCTGATGCCTTCTGCCAATTTTGCATCATCATCTCCCACCTACCAAACACATCCATTAGTTTAGGAGTTCCCTGCCATAAAGCATTTTACCATAGGGAATCTTGCCCCCTGACAAAGCTAGAAACCTAAACACCTCCTCACAGTTTCAGTAAGAACTTGACATACTCTAGGGAACTCATCACACAGACCACATCATGTTGAAACATCTGGCGTAAATGTCAATTACCACAATTTGTCTTTGTAAGACAGGAGCATACCAGGTCAATAGTCAAGGCATCATGTAAATACTTCCGAGAAAGGTTTTTAACCCATGCAGGCATAGTAGCTGAGAATAGCATCCCCTGCCGCTTCTTTGGGAGCTGTTCCAATATACGTTCCACATCTTCCTCAAATCCAACTGCTAACATTTGATCAGCCTCATCCAGCACCAAGAATCGCACATCCTGGAGATTCAAGGAGCCCCGATCAATGAGATCGATGATGCGGCCAGGGGTCCCCACTGCAATGTCCACACCTCGTTGCAGCTGCCGCTGCTGTGTTGAGATAGACACACCCCCATACACACAAATTGTGGAAAGCATAGGTGCTGACTCCATGAATTCACGTTCCACTTGCTTTGCTAGCTCTCGAGTGGGTGCCAGAACCAATGCTCGTGGGGTCCTCCCAAATTGACTGTGTACACCCATCCAGAAATTACCACAACGTTATATAAAATGGTAAGAACAAAAGACACTGAATCTCATAATTGGGAAGAAACAAGTTCCCAGTGAGAAAGACTTATAGATTCAAGCAGCAGAGCAAGGACTCACAGAGATAGGTCAAGAGAGTCATCCCACAAATGCCAAACCTATGAATAATATGAATGTGGCAAAACACCACCTGTGTAGTAGCAATCTCTCAACACAACAAACTGGACCCAAAAAGAGCAGACCTGGCAGCCTGGTTGTTCATCTCGTTCTCATCCACAATATGCCGGATAATGGGAATACCAAAGGCAAGGGTTTTGCCAGTGCCAGTCTTTGCACGAGCAATGAGATCACGCCCTCTCATTGCAGGCTCCAGAACAGCCCTCTGTAAAGTGTCAAATCAAGCTGCCATTAGTGTGCCAATCATGAACAAATGTCTGAAGAACCAAGTACAATGCTCTATCCCATACAGACTACCACCAACATCCACATCCTTAGTCTTTGATGGGCTTGTAAAACTAGAACAAGACATGTAAGGGTCTCTTTCCATTAGGCTGCTATGATCTGTGCTGTGATCACAGCAGCCTAATGGAAAGCCACTGCCATTGGGCCTTGTTTCTTGCTACAGGGACAGTCACTTTCCATTGGAGAGCTGCAACTATAGTGAAACTATGTACTTAATCATGTTAGGAACTCTGGGAAAACATGTTCTCATGAAAAAAAGGACCAATGTCATTGTAAGATGAGTCACAGTTTGACTCACAGCTCTCACAGTTCCTGCAATTGGGCAATGCTTGATTGGTAGAGCTGTGAGATGACTGTGAGAATAGATACTTGAAAAAACATAATGGAAAGCTGATGTGATTGCAAAATCTGTGATCACAGCAGCCTAATGGAAATATGTCTTAAGAGAGTGTT
>Ga0116230_10001087_pt1 | contig 25178 bp, 21 predicted proteins | sample S1TSphfallax_3_FD_88678 | JGI IMG/M metagenome (GOLD analysis project Ga0116230, IMG submission 88678) | Host-associated microbial communities from peat moss isolated from Minnesota, USA - S1T2_Fd - Sphagnum fallax MG | ecosystem: Host-associated > Plants > Peat moss > Unclassified | place... | reverse complement strand
TTCTTGTTTCTATAAAGCACCCAACACTGGAATTTTCCCTCTAGCCAGATTAGCAATAATTGGCGAAAGTTTGGCAAAAAGCTAAATACAAAATTAAAAAAAGAAAGAAAGTGATTTTGAAGGTTTTTCAATCGCCAGAAGACTGAAGTGGAATGAAAAAAAAAAGAAAAAAATCGCCAAATTTCCTTACTTGGCCGAAATATAAAAATATGATTAAAATAAATTTTATTTCATGTTTGGTGTATAGCCAGACTTGGCTAAATCTTCCATTGATGATCGCCACTTCCCATGGATGATAGCCACTTTGGCTACAAACAAAAAAATCCGTCAAAAAAAAAAAAAACCTGCTGCTCGGCTCCTTTGGCAGCAAATTTTCTGTCTGGAATTGCAGCGAGTTCATCTGCAATGCGCGTATTGGGTGCAGTATGCACCACGAGCGCCTTGTTTTAGGAGAATTTTCGAGAAAGATTTTGTAAAATTCGAACTTGGAGCACACATATTTATTATAAACATCAGCTTTGGAAATGGTTCTGGAGTTTGTGCAGTTTTTTTTGAGATTTCAAGGTGTTCGAAGTTCCGTCCTCAAACCACAACAACAAACAACCAAAACCATAATAATTTTGTTTTTTTTCCAAGCGAACGTAAGTAAGTACCTACCCAGGTATTGAAAAAAGCTTTTCGTGATTTCCTCCGCAAATCTCGTCGAAACAAGTCCCTATATGTCAATTTGGATCGACCCAATTGCTCGGTGTTAGGTCTTCGAGGTTTGCCGTTTTGTGTGGGGGTGGGTGTTGTCTTCTTCCTCATAAGATCGTACTGTAAATCTAGTAGTGAAAATCTTAGCATCTTTTTTTCTTCACAAACCAATCGAGCACAAGCTTTAAATTGTAAATTTTTCTCTCGTCTCGTCTGAATTTTCTAGAATTTGCAAAAACCATTTGTTGCCGGTTTTAGAGCATCCGCATCTCTTTCTGTGTTTTAGGGTTTAATTCGGATTAGGTTTTGAAGAGGAGGAATGGACGGACTCTGAGGAAAACTTTCCTGTCGTCGTCTTCAGGAGATTGTTGGAGTGGTGGTTGTGCTCAGAATGTTGAGGGAAGTATTCGCGGTGCTAGCGGTCTCTGGAGGTTCTGGCGTTGGCTCGTGGAGGCTTTAGAATGTGTCTTCTAAGAAAGAAAGGAATTTCGGTGTGCTGCTTCCTTCCCTCGAGTTTTGTGGGTTTTCTTCTTCCTTCCTCCATCCGCAAGGGGAAGGAAAAAGAAAATGGTGTGGTGCAGTTACTGCGGTAAGGATCAGATTGCGGAGCGCGATGAAATCAATGGCTTCACGTAAGTTTCTATTATCATCTTGTATATTCTCTGATGCGCTTGTTTTGTAGGCTAGTTATTTCCAAGGACTTCCTCCCAAGCAGAGTACAGGATAGAGCTTGTTGAAAATGTGCTTGTAAGAATGAGGATGAGGCAGTTAAAGTGGGGTTGAATTTTAGGTTTATGAGAAAAGGACAGAAGAAGTAAGGGATTCTTCAACCACAATGACAGTAGCATAGCGGATGAGAGTTTCTTGATAGCTGGTTCTTCAAAGAATTTTGAGGTTTGGGAATGTGGCTTTTTGCTAAGCATTTTTTGCAAGTGGTAAAACAGATGCTGTACAGGATGTGGGAGGGTGTTGGATGACAATGTCTATTCCACTGATGTTACTTTCACTAAGGGTGCTGATGGCTCTGTATGAACTTCTGAACCAAACCTTGCTTTTCTTTCTGTCAATTGATGATTTTTGGCACAGAATTCTTTGAGTTTGTGGTATTTGATTCCTTTGCAAATTGTTTAAGCACATTCCAATGCCATCTGGGTGTGTGGATTCAAACAGAGTCAAGCAGAGGGGAATTTCGTACGAGATGGACAGACAAGCTTGTTGCGGATTGGGGGTGCTCAGGGTCGGGTTCTTGGTTTTCAGTCTGATTCCCATGAGAAAACTCTTAACAAAGGTAATTCATGGAGAGCCAGTGTTGGGATAAAATTAAGCTAGTGCCTCCTAGTTGTATAATTGTCTGACTAGTTCTTTCTGATCCTTTACCTATCTGGTACCTGCTTTCCATGGTTACAGGGAAGTATGAAATCCAGGAGATAGCTGAGCGGCTTTCAATTAAACCTCGTGAAGATATGGTGCGAGCGGCACATCGCTTCTATACGGTCTGTTATCGAAACTTCTGATATTCTCACTCTGTTGTTGTGGATACTGCCATTTTTCGTTCTTGTCACAGACTGTTGAGAAAATTTGCACTTAGGTTTGCAGGTCTGTTGAAATTCTTCAAAAAGGACAAGAAGCTCATATGAATGGTACTGTCAGTTGTATTTTTTATGTTTGAATGTTGACACATTGCTGGCACTAATTTCTGTACACTTCTTTAAATTAGTTCCTCTGAGATTTTGTGTTTTCAATTTCAGCTCATGAGTATTTTTGACACTTTAGATAGCGGTGGAACGGAATTTTACACGGGGCAGACTGACACAGAGAGTGGCGGGTGCGTGCTTATACATTGTATGCCGGTAAACTCCAATTCTGTAGTCAGCAATGAACTATCGAGTTTTCTTGGCTCAAGTCAACAGCATTCATCTGTTCACATCGTCAAACTTTTGTGAAGCTTGTCCTCTGTGGTAATCATAGGGATGTAGTGGCTGCTCCTTTCAATGCTGTGCAGTTTGTCAATATCCATGTGTTTTGGGATGATTGATGGTGCAGGCAGGAGAACCATCCATACATGCTTATTGACTTCTCTGATTGCCTGCAGACCAATGTGTACATTTTTTTTACAGACCTTTTGCACTTTCTATTGGCATAGGGACTCCTTCATTTCTAGGTGTGTTGAGTGATGGGGAGATGACCATTCCCAACATGAACTTTTTACAATGGATCATGTTCATGAACTGTCTTTACCTGGGGGTTTAGAGATTGATTTCTATTTTGGTGGGGGGCATTGGCAGATATGTTCTTGGAGCAGTGTTTCTCCAATTGTGTCAGTTGCTGCGCTTGGAGCAGCACCCCATTATGCAAAAACCAGTTGACCCAAGCCTGTTCATTCATCGTTTTGCAGATCGTATGCACTCTCACTGCTGCATAGCACTCAACCCTGATGTGCTCACATTTCTTGTGTCCTGTGCCTAATTCTTGGTGTACAATCTTGCTTCTTGTCCAATAAATTGTAATGGTGAGTGAAGTTGCTATTTTGTAGATTGTGCTCTTGTATAGTGGGTGCTATCTTTGTGGTTCTCTGCTGTGACAGTTCCATTTTTTGCTGAAGTGACATTGATGTGTCCAGAGTCCTGTTTTTGTGAGGTTACAATGCACTGACTTGGCTTTCAACTTGGCAGGACTTAATTTTGGAAAGAAGTTTCATGTGGTGGCCAATTGTGCTCTTCGCCTTGTGGCAAGCATGAAGCGTGATTGGATGCAGGTGTGACATTCTCTTACTAAAATGTGATGCCATGTCTGTTTGTTGGAGAAGTGATGACATTCAGTTTCTCTCTGTGACTCAGTTTGAGATGCTGTATCTGTTCTTTTGTGAGATTCAATTGTAGCTTTAAAGATTGTTGGTCTGCTGAACACATACTGAAGTATGAGATTTCACATTCTGGAATTGGGAATCTCTATAATGTGCATTTTTCCTTGTAAGTCTGCAGATATCAGGACGCAATCAACCACGGAGTAAGGAAATTACTGAAGTCTGATGGAGTGACTTTTGAATGCAGACAGGAAGACGGCCAAGTGGCATTTGTGGTGCAGCGCTTTTCATTGCTGCTCATGTTCATGGTTTTGAGCATTCTAAAGCTGATGTGGTAAGTGTGTATTCTTTGTATTAATATATGGTGGAGGAAAACATAGTTCTTTTGGGAAGTGAGTTCATATTTTACTTGCTTATGGTTTTGGCACAGAATTTAGAGATTTCATATAATAGGGTTTCTGTAATCCCAAGAAACTTTCAACTTATTTTGACCTTAATCATTCAAGACTTTGGGTCTCCAGTTTTATACCAAGCATCCACCTGATCATGGGAATGCTATTTGTTGTGAGGAAGACATGATTTATACAATAGTTGGACCTTGAAGCCTCAAACTGTGGCCAAACATTTGCAACATCTGGTTTACATGACCTTTGCATTTGGACTGGACATGGCTGACTGTCATTGATATGTAGGGCAAGTTGTAAACAGAATTCTGGGTTTTCCTTATATGCTTAACTCATTTGCAAGAGTCTACAATCAACAATATGGAAACTTATTGGTTTGTTTGCAGGTGGGTGTTGTGCATGTTTGCGAGGCCACTCTTAAGAAAAGATTGGTTGAGTTCGAGAGTACTGAATCTGGCAGCTTAACTGTGGGTTTTTACACCATCTCTTTCAATCCAGAAGCAACCTCTATTGCTGATTTGGGGTGGTTGGTTGCACCTTGATGAATAGTAGTTGAGGTGGTAATTGGGAGTGGAATGTGTCGTGTTCCAAAACAGACTGAAGAGTTTGATGCAAAGGCAAAGGAGATTGACCTGCAAATCCGAGTGGGCCTTGTGAGTCCTCAGATTGAGGGTAAAGGGATGTCAGAAATAATGTGCGAGCACAAGGTTATGGGTGCTGTACATTTTGCACATGGCCTCTGTCGTGGCTGCTATGATGAGGTCCACCTTCCATTCCTTCTCATTCTTTGTTCTTTCAAATGTTATGAAATTGCTTTGCTCATGCACTTGGTCTTGGTACCCACCTGAGGCACCTACAGGAAAGAAAACATTCATTCTAACTAATCCTCTCTTATTTTGTTTATCTATCAACCAATACAAGGAAAAAGGACTGAATGAACCCATCCATAAAAAGAAGCACGGGTCAAAATTCTACTATCTGTTTGTGATGTGTCAAGACTGAATGTTCCTGTAGTTGGAAAATTCATATCCTTGAAGGCATGCAGAATCAGACAGCACTGGAAAATGAGACATGTCTAAGAGCTTCAAAACACATTCTATCAGAAGTTCACAAGGTTTTCTCTCTTGAAACTCATGAGAAATTGAAATAAGAGATTGTTTTAACAAATTGTGGTCAAAATGGCTCCTCTTAAGAACTTCTGGATTGTAATCCATAACTTTGCGTTCTGTGAATTTTTTACTTTTGTGGACATTTGGAAGACAATGGACTCTTTTTGTGAACAGGGCCTTGTATACTGTAATTTTTCTCTAGAAGGTGTTCACTTTCCAGGTCCTGTTCTTGTGCATGTCATAGTTCAATGTTTGCTAGTCTCAGGAAGTTTTGAGGTGGTCAATGTGCAGTTTTTGGCAGTGGTACACAGTGTACTTCATGTGTTGTACTGATGTGGACCACTGATATTCTAACTCTCTTTTGTCCTGTCAAACTTTCTCATTGAGACAGTTTGTCAAAGTTTCCGGGGGCATGCAAGGTGGTTCTGCACCTCCAGCATTTCAAAGAGCAGAGCAGCAGCGGTTGGAGGAGAAGAAAAAGGCTATGATTGCACAAGGTGTTGTTTTTAGCGACGATGAAGACTCAGCACATGGCACACTCTACATAACACAAAAAGCGCTAAAAAGGAAAGCTGGAGTTGGGTCTCGAGGGAGAGGACAGGGACGAGGGAGAGGCCGTGGAAGGGGTTCTGTGAAACAGATTGAAGATTGTAAAGGTGGAGAGGGAAATGACCGCAATGGGGAAGGTGCGAATAGTGGCGAGGCAGAAGGTGATGATGCTGACACGACTGGTTTAGAAGAGGAGGAAGTGGAAGACTCTGAGAATGAAACCTTAGCAGAGTTTGCAGGTCGACAAAGAGAAACAGGACAAGGGGGGCGAGGAGGCCAAGGAAAGAGCCAAGATGAAAGGTATGAGAGTGGAGGAACCTTTGCATTGGTGAAGAATTCTCCAAATTCTAATCACCTCAAGATGCATGCAAGCATACCTCAGGAAAAATCCTTGAATATCAAACCTCTTAAGTTTCCTAAAGGAGATGAAGCCATACTGGAACCGAATGAAGAAATACAGCCAGATGTGGCCACTGATGTGATTGAGAGACCTGTTCTAGAGAAAAGACAGCTGGTGATTCAACCCCTGGAGTCAACTGGTCTAGAAGAGACTGGAGATAGAGATGCTATTGAGGGCCCAGCTCAGGGCACAAGTGAGAGGGAAAGCCAATCAATTGATGATGAATGGATGGTTGATGGTGGCGAGACTCTCTCAGACATAGATGATGAAGAGGTTTTCTCTCTTCTGCACTCTGGATTTGTGTCTCCCTTCTGAGATTTAGGTGACCATGATAACCAGGTATTCTGGTTGTGGTGGGGCAACCAGAGTGAACTTTTGTTTGCCTGAGTTCTTATGTTGTGGAGTTTCTCTGCAATTTTGTAGATATGTTGGTTGCCTTGAGTGTATGTGTTGAATTACTCCTCTTTAACAGTAGTTTATCAGAGCTTGTCACACTGATCAGTAGCATGTAGACTTTGAACTATTTCATTGTGTTCATTTTGGTGCAGGTAAATGGCTATTTACATAATGAAGAAGAAGTACGGCTCAAGACTATCATCTGGACGGAAATGAACAAGGAGTATCTTGAGGTAATTCATGCCTGTTTCGTTGACCATAACAGTGGTGTAATTGGATTAACCACATAGTGAAGGTTAATCAAAGCTCAAGATAATTCTTCCATTTCAACTAGGAACTGGACATCAGATTTGCTTCATTTTACTTTGCTATTGCCTTGTGAGGTTTGGCTAAAGAGTGATAACTTTGGTGGAATGGCCAACAGGAGCAAAGTGCCAAACAGGCTGCAATTGCAGCTAGTGAGGCTGCAAGGGTAGCTGCTTTTGCTGCAGCTGCCACTAACTCTGCCAGTGCAGCTGACCTTGCTGCGGCTGCTGCAGCTGCTGTTGCCAAATTAAAAAAAGTGAGTTATGGGCTGCAAATTCTCACCTGTGGTTTGTTGGTTCCCAGCCACATCTCTCCACAATGATTTTCTGCTGGTAGTTGGGAAGACTTTGCATTGTCAACAAAGAGGGTGGGAGCATCTTCATGGGGCTTCACTGCAAGGAGGAAACTAGGCAGTAAAACTAAGTTTCACATCAATCTTACTAATGGTTTCTCACTTAAAAGAGAACGTATGTAGAAGTTTCAATATAGTTGCCAGAATTTCAAGATGTTGCAACCTTCTGTGAAACTTTGTCCAGATGTCCAACATGGTAGATTTGATCTGTTTGTTCAGTCAATATTGAGTAAAATGAAATTTGTCAGGGACTCTTCATCATAAAGGTCAGGTCATTGATGTTCCTTGTTTTGGGCGTATGCAGGAACGCAAGCAGAAGAGAGCAGAAGATGCAAAAAGACCACCCCCTGAAACTGCAGCTGATGCTACTTGTCAAATGCTAGTAAGCAAGGTATGTTTTTCAGTTTGCTGTCCTGATTATCTTGGTCAATGTGAGACTAGGATTCATCTCACCCAAATCCTTGAAGTCTTCAGCATCAAGTCTCTCATCTACAACTTCATGGGTGTTTTGCCCCTGCACCTAGACCATGCTAAGTTGTCTTGAATTCTTGCAGAAAGTAGTGAACTCAGCTGAGATTCCATATTTGGAGATTGCAGTCAGTCATGAACACTCCAAAATAGAAACACTAGGAAGGCTTTGTTCATACCAATATCTAGCAAGCTTTGCGATGGGAATATTTGGCTAATTGATGATATGGAGCTTAAAACTCAAAGTCATTTCTTGGTCTTCTTGTGCAGAGATTCAGCTCCAAAGTGAACTACACTGCATTGGCAAAGCTCTTTGATGGAGGAGTATGTTTCTATATTTGTCTCCATAATCCTATCCTTCTACTACATCCACTGGAACCATGTTTAACAGTTTCTGATTCCTCAATCTGTTTGCTCCTTTCCAGGTCTAGCGTAGTATCTGGCATACTGTAGACATATTGCTCAACTGCATTCAGAAATGGAATAACATTTTGATTTCTTGATTTTGGTGAGGTTGAATGTGGGTATTGTTTGACCAGGACAGTAAAAATTTCAGCTGTGAAAGAATTGTTTGGTAGAGAAGAGAGTGTTGGGTTTGTGGGTTCCTGGCTTAAGGTTCAGAGCTTAGGATTTTGGTCCTGATTTTTAATGGTTTGAATTCAGTGTTGAGAATTCATGGCTTGCCTCAGGGTTGACAGACAAGGGTTTTGGTGCTCATGACAATTAAAATCAACAATTTTGTGGCTTGTTTATAGCAACAGCAGAATATTTGTTCATAAGTGAAAGTTGTACTCATGTTTTTTGAGTTCTCAAGTTCATTTTGCTCTTAGAGAAGTCACTGTTGTTCAAGTCACTGCTCAATTTTGTCTTGTGGTCTTGTTTTCTCTTTTCTTTAGGGTGGAGTTTTGTCTTTTTCATGCTTGCTGATTGGTTTGCTGTTATCTTGTCAGGTATGAAATCCAATATGTTATTGTTGGGTCATTTCTCAATTATTTTCAGGTAGAGTGAAATGTTCCTAGAGAAGTCCACAAAGCTTGTGGACAAGCTCTAGGTTGAGAGTATGAAATATAGGGAACTAAAATGTAAGGCTATGCACACTCGAAATTATGGCAGGATGAGCCAGAGAAGGAGACTTCTGTGGAGCGAGTTTTGAAGGAGCAGGATGAAGATATGAACACCATCCCCAAACTCGTCCCCAAATTTGTGCCAAACAGTCGTAAGAAACGACAGCGTAAAGTGACTTTTGCAGATGACCATTCCATTGTTCCAACGATCAATCAGGTTCGTCTCTTCAGAATTTGGTCTGCTTATTCGTTGTCTATTTTAGATTTATGACAATACAAAGAACTTTGTGCAAACACATCTTTTTAGGTGAGAAGTGGATGTTGATTCTAGCAGTATCTTAAATTCTATTCAGGCAGGGTAACAACAGAAATCATCTGCTCTACTAATAGTCTGTACATCTTCTGCCATTGTCATGTACTATTGTGATGGTTCATTTCATAGTGAGACTGTAGCTAGTGAAACGCACAAGGCTGCTGAGCAGTGTTGTCATCTGGTCTGACTATGGATCATATCATTTGTAAGGCATGAATGTTCAATGAGTTTCCTAGTTGAGGTGCACTCATAGTTTGTTTAGAGGCCCTAAAGAGTGTCTCATTGTGAGTCTTTGGAACAGTTTCTTCTGTCATCAGATCCATAGGACTCACATTCTAGGTTGAGGGTTGACATTCCATATTCTACATATCAAGGTTAGAGTTTGAAGAGTAGTTTGAGCTTCTTTTCTCAAATTTCCTGATTCCAAGTGAATCTGGTTGCTTTTAGGGTGTAACAGTCAGGGCTTTATTGTTGAGGATTCTGCTCATTTTAAATGATTGTCCTATAGCATGGTATCAAATGAGTGACTTGATTTGAGAAATATTTAAGTGGGGAATAACTGCAGAAAATGCCCTAAACAAACCCAAGTAGGAGCAGAGAATTTAGGAAGAGTTGTTTGATGATCCACAATTATGTTTTGTACAAGATTTTAAGCATATACTGAAATGTACTGGATGTAGAATCTGGAATAGGACTTCATTTGTATTGAGAATGACTCTTCAATAATTATTATTGTTGCACTTGTCCCTCTGCAGGCTGTCAGCAATGATGTCACAGCATTAAAGGATGGAAATGAAGATAACATAGAGGCAGAGCCCACCAAGGCTGATGTAGGTGAAGTAGATGCAGGTGATATAGCTGAGGATGATGATTATGAAGAAGCAGCAGTTTATGGGAATGATGAGGCTCAAGATTACCTTCAAGTTGAAGGCTTGTCTCCGTTTGGCCTGCAGGATATGGATGCTGAAGAAGAATACTATGATGAATACTGATGCCTGTAGGAAAAGCACAAAGTTTGTTGATGCCAATACATACATCAATGCCAGGCAGGCCAATTTCCAAATGTTGCTGATTCCTGATGACAAAAGCAAGAAAAGAGCCATGCCCATGAGGAGGAAAAGGTAAAATGCCTCCAAATGTCCCTAAAGAGGACAGAAAAAAGAAGGAAATTATAAATTCTGTCACCCAAGTTGTACCTCAAGTTTGTGGCTATGGATTTCACTGCTTATTGGCAGAGCTTCAGAACAAGAGTAGAAAGACTCCTGAGATCAGATCCAGTTGATTTCCACAACTGAAGTACAGTGGTGTGCACAATCAAGATGTAAGCACTTTCATGGTCTGCCATGGGTGACATTGAATTCCCTGTCTTTGTATTTTACTTTTTAGGGGAAAGCTTTCTGGATTGTACTGTCATGTATTGAGATTTGAGATTGCTCCACTTTAACTGGGGCAGTTGGAAGAATTATTCTGGTGTATGATACATATTCCAGTTGGGTTGTGTGCAGCATAACTGTCAATCATTTCATATTACGTGATTTACTGGCACATATCCAGTAGGTCTTTTATTCCATGTTTATATCACTGGGTGCCGAAAAATACGGGGAGTACACACTCTGATTCTAAGCCATGGCAAGGAGATTTGTGCAGTTCTTCCTTTTTGAGAGAACCTCCAGTACAGTTCTCACACTTAAAAATTTATGTGATGATCCTCCAGGTAAGGGTTTGAGCCAGTTTCTTCCAAAAGGGTATGAATATGTTTGGCTACATTATTGGCAACCATCCACGTCTTGTGTTGGTTTCTATTAAAATGGCATTTGAGTGGAATCCTGTAGTGGTTTAGGTTGGGATATCTTGCAGTTCACAATCTCATCAAAGGAGGACAGCTCCCATAGCTTCCCATTTGTGGCTCCAAATGTATCCTAACCCTAACATTAATGCCATGACAGTGATTCCTACCCTGCCATGCAATGTTACAATGAGTCATCATGGGCAATGCCTGGGCCCTTGGGCATTCCCAAAATAATAGACCCTCAGCCTCCCTTGGGGCCCTGCTATTTTGGGAACACCACAGCCCTAGGGGCGTTACACTACACTTAACTGAAGTTGGATTGTTGTTTTGTGTAGGGTGAAGCCTGAGGGGGCAAGCTTTACACGAATAAGGGCCCCGTGAGGCAGAGTCAAAAGCAGGCCCAATTCCTGTAAAGCCTACCCTCAAGGGCTTCACACCAAGTAAAGGCCGCTGTGGTGTTCAAGAAAATTCCTGTGATACAGCCCCGTATCATGGGAAGAAAAAAAATAAATTATTAATGGGCATTTCAAAAAATGTAATGCCCACGTCTGTAATGTCTACAGGCATTACATTTTTCAATTTTTCAAAATACCCGCCGACATATTATGCTATGTAAACCAGCTACAAGTACACTAAAAATAATCTGCACAAGCTTTTAGGATAATTATGATAACCTCGGGTTCCTTTGGGCTTTTGAAAATTTGGAAATCAAAGAGCCTCTGGTTCTTTTTGCCATTTATTTTAAAGAACCAGCAATTTTATAGAAGGTTATTTTTCAATTCTGAGATTTTTTGAGAACCTTGGTTATATCTATATCAGAGCTGGTTAAATTTTTTTTGAGAACTGTGATAATATATCTTAAAAGAACCAGCTGCAGAACTGCTGGTTGTTAGGTGTCATTTCTAATAACCACCCAACATTGGTCTTACTCTGAACCTGAAAAATAGAACCTCTCAATTTGGGGTAAGATTTTCGTTTTCCGCCAAGGAGGAAAGGATGAGAAATTCATAGTATCGCATCTTTTCCAGGCTGAGATACATTGTTAGGAGGGAGATCCAATGACTTGGGTTTCAAGCTTTCATTTCGATTCATGAAGTTCAAAAGCAGCTCATTCCCATTGTGTAATGAGCTCTGCCCCTTTGTGGCAACGAGTTCAAATGAGCAATAGTTTGAAAATAGGAAATGTTCCATGTTGTCTAATGGAGAGTGTTGGTAGTGTTTATTTTTTGAGGTGAGAAATTTGGGTGAGATGGCTACTAAATCTTCTGACTGTGTAGGCAATATGGCTATTGTGGGTAAACATAGGTAGCAACTAGTGATGACTCTTCAAAACCAAACAAAATTGTTGTGGCTATTGCTTGCAAATTAAAATTGGAAGGTTTGGCATTAATTGTGCAAAATGTTTAGATTCTATTGGTTACTCCTCAAAGTTTAGAGTGGGTAGAATGGCAATAACATTGGTGGAGTGCATCCTCTATTGGTGAAATTAATGACTAATTGACTCATGAGTCATGACCTTTAGGGGAATTGAACCCTCGTCTAAAGATCTCACCCACTACTGCAGAAACCACTTGCCTAAACACACACACAAAATGTCAATTATAACTTAATATTCATTTAGCATACAAAACTACACCTTTGAAGAAACTAGTTTACACTTTGTAGTCACAAAAATCCAAAAACCAAGTAAAATGGCAAATAGTTGAAAGCATGAAAAAGTTATTAAGTGCATGGGAGCATGCTACCAATTAATCAAATAGAGCTTGTGTCAAAGCACAAGCCTTTGCCCAATGGCCCATTGCTAATCAACAAATGCATATTGCCATGTGCACACTATTCACAAGCTAAGTTCCAAAATCCAAAACCTAAAATAGAGGCCAGGAGCTGAGCTCCAAAACCCATAGAATGCCATAAGCCTTTCAAGTTTCAAGAACGAACACTATAATGAATCTTCTTTTCTTTCCTAGCAACTATAGTTTGAGTATAAGGGAAAGACTCAATGTTGTAGAAATCTTGTGAGAACATATTCACACACAAGTCCAAGTTTCTAGTTAGATAGTTACAAAGTTTGCCCTTCATGAAAAACAAAGTGTTGAAGCAATGTTCAACCTTAACAAATCCCAAAACTTGGCACATGGCAAGTTTGGCAAGCTTCACATACTTAGAGATGGATTGAATGAGTAGCCGAAATGTTGATATAAGCAACCACATGTGCTTCAAATGGTTGCACTCCTTTCCATCTTTTTTCAAGATTTCAACTGAGTTGTGGACCATGGTTGTTTAAAAAAAAACCTACAATTGAAGCTTCAACTTATCCAATGGAGTAGTCATCAACAATTCTCCAATTTCCTTTGGCACACAATAGAAAGAAATAATGACCTCCAAGTGAAGAGGGATGATGTTTCAACTTTTGTAACAAGCCACTAATGTGGATAGACCACACCCAAAAACACTCATAAATTCTTGATTAGGAAAACAACAATTTAATTTAACTATAAGAGCAAAGGCTGCTTCTGAACATTGGAGTTGAACCAATCCACACATTTGAGAAAATAATGTAAGGTTCATTAATAGGACAACCCGAGTGGTTTGTTGCCAAGAGTGAACCCAAATTGTGTGATCATTGAACTTTGTGGCACACTAATCATCATCACTTGAGGGGGATTTAGTGAAAATCAAAGGCAATACTTCATGTTCTACCATTTAAAAATCTGTGAAATCCATTGAAAACTTCATCCTTGACTTGCATTCAAGGTCATTGTAAAGTTGGTACATCTTGGACTTGCACATCTTGATAGCTTCAATAAAGTCATAGATATAAACATCTTGCCCTTGGGCATATTTGATCAACATGTGAACCAATTCGAAAAATGGCAAGATGCAATGGAAACCATGAATCAACTCAATATCCAACAACTTTTCAACATTGGATCTTACACCACCTCCATTTTCAATTTAATCTTCCCACATCTTCACAATGAAGGTCTTATATTCCAACATAACCCGCTTACAAGGAAACAATATGGAAATCTAGCAAGTTTTGATGTTTTGCAAAATTTTGTTACCTTTGGTGTTAAGGAGAGCCTAGAGCTTCTACAACTTAAACATTTTCTTGGGACTTTGGGCAAAATAGGAGTGCAAAGTTGGAGTGCATCTTCCAGGTGCACAATAAAAAGGACTTGGATGGCCAAGCTGGTGTGGTGTGCATAATAACAAACAACCACCAAAAAAGGAGCAAACTTTTCTTTCAATTGCACATAAACACTAGTTCCACACCCAACAAACATAGATCCATCGTCAATTCCTATAGAAGCAAACTTTTTTCTAATTTCAACTTTTGTAAGCCAACTTGAATCAACAAAATATCAACATCATTTTGTAGATGTTTTCAATAATAACACCATTAATGATCCCCAATTTCAACAAAACATGCATTCGTCACTAATTTTTGAAAACATATCCATGAATGGAAATCCAAGATTCATTATTAGTGGTGGTGACTTCATTAGTAGAAATAGCAAGGAAAGTAGATTCTTTCACCACCTCTTTTGTGTGTTTCAATACTAAATCATGCACATGTTCTCTGCAATCTCCCAACCCAAGATATTAGACCAATGTTTCTTGGGCATGTTCTTGATTTTGAGAAAATAGAAAAAATCCTTGAGGGATTCATAATCTATCATGGGACAATGTTCCTTCAGTAAATAAAACACAATAGCAAATAGGACCTTCTTTTTCTTTTTCCCAATTTCCCCCAAAACCAACTAATGAATCACATTGTTATGAAGATTGGCAACATACAATGCTTCATTTTTTTAATGCACATATTTGGGATAATAATAAATATTACCTTCTACCATCCTAGGGGTGTCTACCTTGGCCTTCTTATGACCAACATGCTTGTATAAAGAATCCAACTTTGCATCCAATAAATTTTCCCCACTTTGCATCAAACCTAGTCAACAATACCATCACTTCTAGCCACTAATTTAGCCCAAGGCAATTTAGTTGACCAAACATCTTGAAATGTTCAGTGAGTTTCATATTTTTTGTGTTTCAGACCTTTTTTTAAGTCTTTGAGATGCTTTTCCTATTCTGACAATTTTATATGAGGTGCTATAATGGGCTTGGAGTTGATAGACTCAACAATGCTAGAAAAAGATGGAATGTGAAGGTTGTTAGGGACCAAAGCTCCAAAAATAAGCTTATATCTAAAATTGGGTGGTGGTTGTTGAAGAGGCATCAAGCAAAATACACGATTTAAAAAAACTAAGAACCTAAGTAAATAAAAGTGAACACCAAGTTTCAAAAGCACACTATGGACTTTGGTTTGAACTTCATGGAGAAAGGAAACTCAAAAGCTCATTACAGACTTGGTTTAAACCTCATGAAGAAAGGAGGACGCAACTCACAAGAATTCAAATGAGATGGAAGTTGGAACTCGAAAACATAATGCATCAAAAAGGAAAAGAAAATCAAGAGACTTACCAATTTTTTTGGAATGCATTTTTATTGTTACATTAAGCTCACATGTCTACATAATACTTATAGATGTTATAAAATTGTAAGTTGAAACTTCCATTGGCTAGCTGTAAAAGGCTTGCTTTTGCTTTTATAGCAGTTGCAAAAGACTTAAATCCAAAAATAGAACTTAAAACTTCAACACTTGAGCTTCAAAGTTTTGGACCTCAATGCTCAATGCACATTGCACATGTAACTTAAACCCTAAAGCTTGCAAAAAAATCCAAGTTCCAACCCACTTTGTTAGAATTTTGGATTTTGAGTTTTAATCTTAAATAAAAAACAAGATTAGTGTGCGATTATGATATGCATAATCGCTCTTAATTCAAAAAATGCAATTTACAAACATTGGCTTGCCAAAATTTAGAAACAATTCAAGAATGAGTTCCTATGTAGACTAACTCTCTATGACATTGTCAACTTGCCATCAAAATTCAAACTTTGATGATGTGTGCAATAAACTAAGAAGTGCAACATTCATGAAAGGTTCGAGTTAGGTGAATGACTACATTAAATGCATAGTAGTGACATACGAAATATGCGTATTTTTCGAAGGTGCTCAAAAAGAAGTATTTTCAAGTATTTTAAAATTTGAAAATGTGAATACGTGAAATACGTGAATGCGATGAGCAAAACGCTGAGCAAGCTGAGCTTAAGTTGTGCCCAAACCCAAAGACAACGATGATCAAGTATTTTCAAGTATTTTCAAATATTTTTTAAAAAGCCCAAAAAAACGTATAATACGCGTATGTTTGAATCGAATTGAGAGTATGTCACTACTATGATTAAATGAGCTCTATAGTTGTTGATGATGGCCAATACAATGTCAAAGGAGAAGTGGTGAAAGGTTCTAATCAATGAGTAGAGAGAGGCGATGAAAAGAATGTGTGTGAGGATCATAGATGATGACCGCAATGGCAACTACTTTCACCTTTCAATACCTAGGCTATAACTGATGTTAGATTTGATGATCTCAAAAACCCAATGGATGATGGATATGGCAATCCCATAACTCTAGAGGACAAACTATTGGCAAGATTTGCCTTTTCATCATGCCACATGTGGCTACTTAAGTCAAAAAAATCCCCTAAAATAGCTTTAGAGATACACCGTGGGGTGGAGGGAGGTGCTTATAAATCACCAAAATAAAAACACTGGTGCTGGGTAAATGCCAGTGTGCTTGGTGAGGTGCTTGTGAGGAATTACTGGGCAAGCCCAAATTTCCAAACAGGTAGACTGGGATGTACCCTGCCCACTCCATTATGTAATGGTTTTCAAGTGGATTTGCCTGAGGATTTTGCAGAATGGTCTTGTAGATGATGACTCTTGACACCTGCCCAAGTTGAGTCCCCAGAGGACCCCTCCATCTTGTAGATGATAACTCTTGACACCTGCCCAAGCTCAGTCCAGTAGACCCCAGAGGACCCCTCCATTTTGGCCGTTATCAGAGAACTAAAAATAGGCAGAAAAGCCATAGGAAAACCATTATTATGTTCCCCCAAAGAAAGGAACTCAGAATTAATCACAGTAACATACTGTACACACCTGATGAACATTCCAGTGTTGGTCTGGACTCTGCTAATGTATGCCTGTGCCTGGTAATCACACTGGTTTCAAGGCCCTTAGCAAGGAAGGACCCTACCAGTCTGGTGTGAGCTGAGGCAATACCAGCCTTACACCAGTACCACCAGCCTGGTACGGACTTTAGGGCTCCTGCAGGACTCTGAATGAAAGCTGTGCACTGGATTTTTTGACTGATGAACCTCAGCCAAAATTTCCAGTGCAGTGTCACATACTGAACATTGGTGGAGATGCTCTAACACTGGAACATTCCTGTGAGAACAAATGGAAAACTAGGTACCCATAAAATTGTTCAATAAAACTAGGTACTCTCTCTTTCTCTCTCTCGTCCCCATATAATTGTTCCATAAAACTAGGTACTCTCTCTCTCTCTCTCTCTCTCTCTCCCCCCCCCGCCTTGGAGACAGGAGATGGCAGCAAAGCCAATAAATGCCTGGTAGGGTTTTTACAATTTCAAAAAGCCTAGAGCTGCCTGCAGCACCTGGGTCCTGCAGCCTGCTGTAACTTAGTTCACCAGTGACCATTTTCAGATTCCTCAGAAAGACCGCTCCTGCAGTTCCAGATCTTGTCCTCTCCAGACATGAGATCGTCTTTGAAGTTCAAACAGGATGCGTTCCCTGGTATGAACAATGCAGCTTACGACCCCACAAACACTTGCTACTACTGCTAAGTTTTGTTTTCTAGTACACGATCTCCAATCCAATCGACACTCTAGAGACTCGTCGAGACTTTTGTAGGAGAAAAACAATTCCAGTACCCACACATTTTCCAACATGGAGAGCTTTGCTTTCTCTTTTCTTAGTGTTTCTAATACACGATCTCCAATGCAGCAGCAGAGGGATTATTAGAGAGAGAGAGAGAGAGAGAGAGAGAGAGAGAGAGCCAGTTTTTCTTTTTGGATGTGCGTGGAATTTATTATACGGCTTCCGACAGCACGTGATCGGTTCATGGCTCGACACACACGTATAATTTTCTCGGCAACGGACGTAGTACTACACTGTTGAGATGAGAATCGAGGCGATATTGCAGCTGCATGAACTACGTAGTACGAACTACCCATCGTCACCAACTGAACCAGAAACCTATAGGCCGGCTGCAGCAGTAGATTAAGAAAGTACCGCACCGCAGTTGCTGGGAGGGATGGCGATGATTGAGCAGCTTCTTCTTATTTCAGATACTGATCGCATTACTCGTCTGCGGTAATAATATTCTCACGTCATGGCGATAATATATATACTCATCCAAGAGGTATCGAAAAATTTGTTATTGCTTATTGCCTATGGTGTGCTTTTACTCTAGAAAAACACAGATTTGAGAAGCGACCATTCGTTTTTTTTTTTTTTCCCCCTCTTGAGAATCTACTAAACAAATTTCAGATTGAAACTGTTCAAAGGACTACTTACATGGAACCTAAAGTGGTCCTGTACCTAAACCCAGTTTCAATGAATCGTCCTCACTGAAATATATGATCATATTCTAGTGCTCCAGCAAATGTGAATGAGAAAAGCCTGCAGCATGCAATTATGTGCAACAAAGTGTAAGCAGCTGATCTGCAGATAGCTACCTCCAGATCACAGTACTTGGATCCAAATATCAGAATTCTTTTAGGACGCATTAAGATTCAGGGTATGTACAACAGCGCCCCCATTTGCATGGCAAAAAATTGATTAGAGATCATCATCGCACTTAACTTCATTAACTAATTAATTCCATTGTTATAATATTGTGATTAAGAAGAGAAAGGATGCAGCTGCAGAGAAGATTTAGATTCGATTGAACAACAAAATAGCAGCTGGAATCAGCAGCAGCAGCACCACCCATGATCGGTCCTGCAGCTGGTACATCAGTCCAGTGCATGCAACACTGAAAAACATTCTCCACAGTATGATCCCCAGAGCTCTGTACAGCTACTCCAGCTCAACTTTCTTGTCGTTCGACAAAGACGCAGCCGGATTGCCTCTTGAACTTTAGACGACAACGTACTTATAAGCTCATGTAGTTAGAAACAGTACTGTAGTAGAATATTGAATGAGAAGAAGTCTAAGAAGAAGAGGAAGAAGAAGAAGAATGAGCGAAGTGTGTGCCTGCAACGAGAAAGTCTGAAGCGTAACTGCAACGATGAGGTGTGTGAAGATTCAGTATTCGGCAACCGCTGCATGAGGGAAAGATCGTGATGAATTTTCTGATAAGACCGATCTTGTTTTGGAGCACCTGGAGAGATGTAGTAAAACTGCAGCAACTTGACTGGCATTAAAAGGAACTACGCGAGATGAGATTGAAGTCGAATTCGGCCGGGCGCTGCAGCAGCGAGCGGTTTCTGTATATACTATACCCCTGGAGTTGTTCATAAACTGCTGGCATCCGAACCCTTGAGATAAGATGCCTCCGAATCATCTCCTCCGGCCTGGCTGGATCCTCCAATATCTCTGTGGCCCAAGGGAGACGACACCCCAAGATGATCAGGTCCTCCAACACCTCCCGCGTGGTGCATCTGATCATGCCCTCGCTGCAGGCCGAGCTGCTGGCTTGATTGAATATTATTGCCGTGATCTCTGGAGCTGCCACCATCTGAAAATCCTGCTGTGGCCTGCAACTCTAGATGATGATGATGATGATGCGGGCCATTGTCTCCTGCCATGCCTCTTGAATTGTCGCTCGACAACATGTGAAGTCCACTGCCCCCTCCGCCGGCGCTTGACATTATAGCTTGTTGCGTGTAGAAGGACTGCTGAGACGCTTGTTGACTTTGTTGCAGGTACTGAGGAATTGATGAGTTTCGTTGATTCGACATGAAGAGCTGCTGTTGTTGCAGGTACTGCGGGGCTGGCTGGATCTGAGGAGCTGGAGCAGGCTGTACACCAATTCCAAGAAGGCGCATACACTTGGTGTCAATTTACAGTGATGTTAACTCCTCAACAAATCTGCTTCAGATCTGAACGACCTCTACAGTCTTTCAGAAAGACGAGCTGCTTGCGGGTATGCAGATAAGAGCTGCTGTACTCAACAAGCTGCTACTGCCATACATTCTTCAAGTAACATGCAGATGCCGCGTGACTACCGCACAGTCCTGCGAAAACTAGTGTAATCCAGGCATGTGCAAGTCATGCAGAAGCTGGGCAATCTTATATGTGCACACCTGATTACAACACTCAGATGAAAATTGCACCTGAGGTTGGTTATGGGCAGCATGAGATCCAGCTTGTTGTGGCTGCGCATCAGCTATGGCTGCCAGGTACATCAAATTCTGCTGCAGCTTGGCTTGGTACCTGCATAATCAGCAGCCACAAGGACGTTATATATCTCCCTCGCTCGAGGAGAATTTTCCAGCAGCAGCAGCCCTTGCCCATACATCTTACAACAACCTTGGACTAAGCCCTTGCGCGCAGGAGGCTCTTCTTACCAAGTGCTTGAAACTTTAGAGTTCACGACTGATCGGTTTCTGAACGCATTCTCAGAAGATATCTCTTTGAAGGTGTTTCTTACAGCAATATAGTCCTTGAAGCATGTTATTTCTAGATTGATACCAGATCTCAGAAAAGATTAGCTTTGATGCCCAGCAGGCTGCACAAACCTCTGAAATACTACCTACTCTGTCGAATTCCAAAATCATCAATTTGGTCTCTGAACGACTGCGTTGAATCTCTTGTGCAGAACGTCGACTTCTGCAACCAAGATTCCAAAGGATGTTTGTAACATGGTTTCTATAACTAACTTATGGAGAAGTCCTCAAGAGTTGCAGAAATTATGTGCAGGGTAACGACTCTTTAGGGTGACTGCAAAATACGAAATACTGACCTAAACAACTTTTTGCAAATTTTTGGGTGCAAAATATTATGCAATCTTTTGGGTACAAGAGGTTCTACAGATAACAATTTCAGAATGATTAGAACATTGTTCTGAATGGGAAATGTTCTGAAGCAGCATGACTGTAACAACAAGAAAACCATTATTCCAACAAGTGGAATAAATTATTGCGGTCTCTCCCCGCAATCTACCCCTGTTACAGGTAATGCAATGCAGCAGCTCAGCTCAGTCCATAGATCATAGATGGAGGTGGAAGTTTGAGGAATTTCTACTTACGTGGCGCACTCATTGGTCTTGCCGAGGTTCTGGTTGTCAAGAATGGCAAGAATGAGCTGCTTATTCTCGTCCAAGTACTGATGAACCATCCCCCGCACCCCCATCAACAAAAAAATTGGGGCCCCGTTTCAATCCAACCAAAAAAAAAGAGAATATTTACAACGACAACAACAAACAGCAAAAGAAAGCACCACATTGCGCACCACAGAAAGCACCACGAGATATAAGACCTAGCTAGATAAGCTGCTGATTGGCATCTAGATTTATAAGCAGAATATGATCGAGTTCATCTGTCATCATGAAACAGCAGCTACTCCTCTTGAAAACTAGTTTGTTTTCACGTAGCATAAAGGGTTCTAAAGTTCATCAGTTTGAGAGAGAGCCCGCTTTTCAGAGAAGAAACTGCTTGCCGCCTGTTGTTGTAACTATCATGTGTGCTCCAAGTATCGTAACAGCCTCGATGGAGAGAGACCATACCAGCTACCAGTTGACGATGAAGACCGAAATGCATCAAAAAGTTGAAATCTTAGACCAACGAATCCTGAACAGGTCATGATGCGATGCCTAGTCTGTTGCTTGATGGATCTGTGAGCTCAGTATTTCGACTCTTCTAGCTAACTCAGGTCCCGGAGTAATGATGAACTAAGGCAGCTGCTCGATTGCACAAGTTTCGGTAGAATGATTCCTATGCAAAAGCAAAGGAATGATGATCGTCAGTAAGTTTGTTCTCTACCGCATCTCCTCGTCTCTGACTTATACTTGATGGATCATCACAGCTATATCCGTGTTCTCAGACCCGCTTCCGGGAAGCAATAATGGCTAGATCGCTAGTTACTTCGTCGACTGATTTGCGGCTTTTGAAATAGCATTAACAGTAGGCGCGCTAGCTGCTCGACAACAATCTTTAGCAATCGTGCATTGCCAGCTTCGACTTTAGCTGTAGAGTTTGGTAGGCTTAAGGCCGAGGCTTGCTGAAAGAGGTCATTCAAGCATTTCAGGACGCCGCGGCGTTCGTCTCTGCATTTGTCGTCGTCGATCTAAAAGCGCAAGTTTCCGATGTTGTCGAAGAGCTCGGCTATGATGTTTTCGACGTTGTCTAGCTATTATGAAGCTAGCTATTTCAGCTGATGTTATACTGGATTCCAATATGATAGTATCCATCAAAATGATCAGACGTCGAGACCAACAAACGCTAATCATGGGCTAAGATCGATCGAACTCCCCCACTGATTACACGATTTTTTTTTTGTTGATTTTAGAAGCTCTCCGATAATCACCATTGCAACATCGGACCTAGTGGATGGTGGTCGAACTTGAACTATACGTGACAATATGTTTGAGCATCCATGATTTATAAGGGAGGGCTAGAGAATGAACCTTCTGAATGAGCTCCGTTGTGATGTTAGAACTTGCAGCATAGGCCGCCATGTGCTGCATCATTTGTGTCTTCAAAGCTCAAACTGCTGGAATGGATCGCTGATCACGTACGCACAGAAGCACAAATCTGGTGAACTGTCGCTGTTTGTTTCATGTGTGTGTTGCTACTCTTCTCATCAATATGCCTTCACACAGACAACGCACACCAAACTTGGACTTTATGCTCTTGGTATGGTAAGAGGACGTGCCAGGAGAAAGCAGCTGCTGATGATGCGTGGATCCCAGACAGAAGACGCCCCGCGAGACTGCACAATATCTAAGGTGGAGCGACAGGCGCAGATATAAACCTAGCTGTATCGAGTACTGCATTATTAACGAGCTGGAGGTTTCATGTATCGTGCAAGTGGCTGTTGAACTTGGTAAACCAGCTGCAGCTACCGCGTGCTCAGCTGATGCAGAGTCCCAAACGGAAGGACCTCCAGCTCCGTGCCGCGACATGCTTAACGATGTCTAACTAACTGCAGACAGCTGAACAAGTGCAGGCACTAGAAGTACGCGACACCGCTGCCTGCTGGTTGCATGACCGCGAGAATGCAACCAACCGCGCAGACTCATTCAAGAAAACCAGCTAGTCAAATTACGGAATGGACAACAAAGGCCGATTAGTGATACTGGGTCGATTAATGCTAGACCTTTGCCGATAGTTGCAGCCTGCGAGTCCCATACAGCAGCTCCAGTTTCTCGCTATGTGCACACTGATCTCTAGTTGTGTTCGAGCGAACACAACTAGAGGAGCTAGTTTCCCCAGCTGAGAGATGCCTTACAACTTCTAAGCTCATATATAATTCTGCGGAAGCAGCAGATTGTAGTAGCGAAGATTTCCAGTCTAGGGAACAGCGCCGATCAGAGCTCTCACTACCAAAGCTCTCCATCATGAGAGCTAGCTATTTCATGAGAAGCAGCTTCAGTACAAGCTGACCGCACCACGCGGGTCGTGTGATTCAACCTAACATGCAAACTCGATGCGAAATTCATGTCCAACCAAAGAAGGAAAATGGGCAATAAGCTGCATAGCTCTAATCCGCTGCCAGGCATGTCGGCTGCAGCAGCTGCTGCTGCAATATTACTGAAACCCGGATGAAACAACTACTAAGTTTTCAACTGTGAAGAAGACGCAGCTCCTAAGGTCTCAAAACGTCTTCAAGCTACAGTGCATCGCAAGAAAACTCGCACGAATCTACTGAACTTCCAATTTCCAGATGACCCAAAAAAAAACCCAACAACAACAACATCACATCACATATATCCATGGCACCGTTCTAATCATCGTCTCGCGGATGCCTGCATCTGCAGAGGTCCGCAACAGTACAATATTGAGAGGGGGGAGAGGGAAAAAGAAAAAAAAAGACGACAACGACCAGTGATCTCAGAAAAGAAAAAAGGGAGGAGAAAAAAAAGAAAAACAAGAAGTTATGAAAATTTTCATCGTCGGCCGGCGAGTACGACCGACTTGATGCTGTTGCAGCAGCAGCACTTGAACCATGACCACGAACTGCTGCAACAGCACAACAGATTTTGCAGCTGCATGCTACTACTGCTAGCTCCTTCCGGCTACAGTTTGACATCATGTAATCAACAAGCAAGCTCACTGTCAAGAATGAAAAGAAAAATTGAGCTCTAGAGAAAAAAAAGGAAAAGAAGAAGGAGAAGGAAGGGGGAAAAAAAAAGAGAAAAAAAAAAGCCAGGGTCGGCTCCTCGCCGGACCGACCTTGATGCGACCTTGCTCTGCATCAGCAACTAGCAAACAAAAAAGAAAGAAAGAAAGAAAGAAAGGGCCGGATAAGTACAGCAGCAGCAGCAGCTTCTTACCTGGGAAGATGCAACCAGTCAGAGATGAGCACAAGCCCAAATTTGTGCAAGTGTCTCTGTTGATGTCTGTTGTTCTGCTCCCCCCTCCTGGGCCGAGAGAGATGCCGTTCTCTGCTGCTCCAGCTCCCTACTGCCTGCCTGCCGCCGCCACCACCGCCTTCTTCGTCTTTCGCGCACCTGCGCCTGCTTCTCTCTTTCTCTCTCTCTTTTTGACCCTGGATCCTTTCTTCTTCTTAACTGCAATTTGTTTGTTACCTTACAGAGTTCCTTTCTTGTGTTTGGGTGCCTATGTGTATATGTGTGTGTTTTTTTCCTGGCCTTGCCTACTACCAAGGCAACGATATTGTGTGTTTAGATTCATTATAGAGTAAAGTAGCTTTAGGGATTTTGGCCCTGAGGTAAAATAGCCTGGTCTCTTTTTATATGAGGGTTTTTGAAAGCTGATATTTTGGCTCGTGTTGAAACTTGAGATTAATTATTATAGAGTTATAATATCTTGAAGGATTTTTGGTTTCTTTCAGAAGATTTTTTTTGAAGATTATATTTTTGCATGGTGAAATATATTTGAGTTTCCATAATTCTTCTTCTGACTTTAGATACTTTTTAATTTACATGGCAAGGCCAGAGTGTGACACACCTCTTGTTTAAACGTTTCCTCAATTCTTAACTATGGTTAGAACCAGATTTTTGATTCTCAGGCCAACTCTGACCAGTCCCTGTTAGAACTTAGAACCAGCGTAGTTGTTGTTTTTTTTTGTGAAAAATTATAATTATAATTTCTCATTTTTGTGATAATGTTTTTTGTGTATCTTCCCCGCCCCGCCCCAAAAGGAGAAAGAGGAAAATTGACACTAGGAAAAAAAAAAATTTACCCCCTTTTTTTTTGGGTTGAAAAAGCAACAAATTTCATCTGAAAAAATCACTAATTTCAAGTTACCAGATTATTATTATTATTTTTTGAAGTCCAAGTCAAGTTCCAGTTAGGCCTAGTACCAGCTTTTGATTTTCTCTCCAAGTGTGTGGTTCTATTTAGAACCTGATTATTTAATTTTCAGTCCAACTGTGGTTCCATGTACAACAAGAATTTCTATTTTTCAGTCC
>Ga0116230_10001085_pt1 | contig 25219 bp, 25 predicted proteins | sample S1TSphfallax_3_FD_88678 | JGI IMG/M metagenome (GOLD analysis project Ga0116230, IMG submission 88678) | Host-associated microbial communities from peat moss isolated from Minnesota, USA - S1T2_Fd - Sphagnum fallax MG | ecosystem: Host-associated > Plants > Peat moss > Unclassified | place... | reverse complement strand
GCGGAGATCGGCATCAGCACCGACAAATTCCATGCGCGCGGGCCGGTGGGCGTCGAACAGCTGACCAGCTACAAATACCTGGTGCGCGGCAGTGGGCAGGTACGCGGCTAAGGAATGCGCGCGAGCCAGGCGCGGACCGCCGCGGGATCCTCGAGCTGGTATTGACCCTTGACCCGGTCGCCGACGCCGATCGATACGCCGCCATGCGATTCGACCACCGCGAAGCCGTCCAAGTCCGTGAGATCGTCACCGACGAACACCGGTAGCCTGCCGGCGAACGGCGGTTCACGCATGAACGCGCCGATCGCGTCGCCCTTGCTGAAGCCGCGCGGTTTGATCTCGATCATCATGTTGCCGTCCTGCGCGTGGTAACCGGCACCCAGGCTACCGACGATCCCGGTGACGGATTGCCGGATCACGGCTTCAGCGTGCGGCGCGAGGCGAAAATGCACGGCGATGGTGCGGCCCTTATCCTCGAGCAGCGTTCCCGGATGCGCGGCGACGAGTGCGCTCAAGCTGGCGCGTGCGTGGTCGAGATGCGCAGGATCGATGCCGCTCCGCTCGAGCACTCCGGCGGCGCTGCGCCTTTCGACGCCGTGCAAACCGGCAATGGGCAGGTTGAGCGGCGCGAACAGCGCGTCGAGATACTCGATGCTGCGCCCGCTGACCAAGGCGAGCGCTCCGTGCAGTCGCTCCGCCACACGAGCGAGCAGCCGCTTGAGATCGTCATTGGCGTAAGTGGCCAGCGGCGTGTCGGCGAGTTCGATCAACGTGCCATCGACGTCCAGAAACAAACACGCAGTGTGCGGGAGTGGCGGTTCGGGTGCTTGCGGCATGCTGTGCGGAACATAGCACGAATGTAATTCTTACAGAGGGCGCGGCCGCGAAATCCCAGACTCGGGTGGGCGTTTTTGGTATTTTGTTCGGCCGGCCCGACGGCCTCACGCAATCCCACGGAGGCACCATGTTTCGCTTGGTCTTGTGGCGCTTCGTGCTGCCGGTGGTGTTCGCCTCTTGTGTGGTGGCGTTCTTCGGGCTGCCCTACATCGAGCGATTGCTGGCGGAATGGTTTCGCTCCGATGTCGAGCTGCGTTCGCAGCTGGTCATGCACGGCATGGAGGAGCCGCTCTCGGATCTGATCGGCACGGAGGGCGAGACCCGGCTGCATGCGTATCTGGCGAAGATCACCGCCGATGAACGGCTGCTCGCGATCCTGGTGTGCCGCCCCGATGGCACCACGATCGCGAAGACCGATCGCGCGCCGCCGTCGATCACCTGTGAGAATGATGCCACCGCGATGCCCGCGGTGACGCGCGTGGTTCAGCTTTCCTCCGGCTCGGTGCAGGTGTCGCGTTTCGACTTCGACACGGCACAACCCGAGCCATATCGCGTGCTCATGTTGCACGACCTGAGTTTCGTCGATCGCCGGCAGCGCACGGCGCGCGATTTTCTCCTGGTGTTCTTCGGGATTTCGGTGCTGCTGCTCGCGCTGTTGGTGGTGCTGGTCGCGTGGCTGCAGCTCAGGCGTTGGGTGAACGTGCTGATCGGCGACATCCGCGGCAAGCGCTTCCTCGACAATGCCGAATCACCACGCTCCTCGCAGCCCATCCTCACCCAGGTGCGGGAGGTGCTGGCCGAGGTCGAACAGAAGCAGCGGCTCGAGATCGATTTTCGCGAGAACTGGACCCCGCAGGCGTTGAAGCAGGTGGTGAGCGATCACTTGAAGTCCTCGCAGGTGCTGATCGTGTCGAATCGCGAGCCGTACATCCACAACTACGATGCCGACCATCGGCCGGTGGTCCAGGTGCCGGCGAGCGGCATGGTGACCGCGCTCGAACCCATCGTGCGCGCGTGCTCCGGCACCTGGATCGCGCACGGCGCGGGTCCCGCGGATCGGGAGACCGTCGACCGCTTCGATCAAATCCGCGTGCCGCCGGATGATCCGGCCTACACGCTGCGCCGTGTCTGGCTCACGCCCGAGCAGGAACAGGGGTATTACTATGGTTTCTCAAACGAAGGACTGTGGGCACTGTGCCATCTCGCGTACGTGCGGCCGGCGTTCCGTCCGACCGATTGGCTGGCGTACGAGGAGGTGAATGCAAAATTCGCGGACGTGGTGGCGGCCGAGGCGAACATCGACAGTCCGGTGGTGATGATCCAGGACTATCACTTCGCGCTGCTGCCCAAGCTGATACGCGACAAGATTCCGAAAGCGACCATCGCCCTTTTCTGGCACATACCGTGGCCCAATGCCGAGACCTTCGGCGTGTGTCCCTGGAAGCGCGAGCTATTGCTGCACATGTTGTCGGCCGACATCTTAGGCTTCCACACCCGTTACCATTGCCAGAACTTTCTCGAAACCGTCGACCGTTTCGTCGAATGCCAGATCGACCATGAGCACATGACGGTCACGCTGCAGGGGCGGGTGTGCCGGGTTGCCGCGTATCCGATCTCGATCGAATGGCCGCCGCGCTGGCTGCAGTATCTGCCCGACGTGGCGACCTGCCGCCTCGCGGTGCGCAGCCGTTACCAGATCGCCGCCGACGTCATCATCGGGCTCGGCGTGGAACGCTGGGACTTCACCAAGGGGATCATCGAGCGCTTCAATGCGCTCGAAGCGCTGCTCGACAAGAACCCGCGGCATCGCGGCCGGATCTGTCTGTTGCAGATTGCCGCGCCGTCACGCAGCACCTTGCCAGCCTATCAATCGCTGCAGCAACAAACCTACGGCGAGGTGGAGCGGATCAACGGCAAGTTCGGCGAGGGCAACTGGCGGCCGATCGTGTTGATCGATGCGCATCAGGAGCCGACCAGCGTATTCGAGTTGTACCGGGCGGCGGACTTTTGTCTGGTCAACAGCCTGCACGATGGCATGAACCTCGTCGCCAAGGAGTTCGTCGCCTCACGCGATGACGAGGATGGCGTGCTCATCTTGAGTACCTTCGCCGGCGCCTCACGCGAGCTGACCGAAGCCGTGCTCATCAACCCGTTCGACGTCAATGAGACCGCCGAAGCGATTGAGATCGCCATGCGCATGGATCGCGAAGAGCGTCGCGACCGCATGGCGCTGATGCGGCGCACGGTGAAGGAAAACAACGTCTACCGCTGGGCCGGCCGCATGCTGATGGATGCGTCGCGTATAAGGCAGCGGCAGCGATTGCCGTCGGTGAAGCGGGCAAGCGTCGGGAGCTAGATCTCGGCTCGGTGATTTTGACCTGTGGGTACGGCTTTAGCCCTGCGTGAGGACTGAACACCGGCCGGTCATCATCACGGAGCCGAAGGCTCAAGGTATCGAATCTGCGTGGTGTTCGCCGGCTCCTGCCACGGTCACGGGCGAGAGTCCGCTGTGCGGGAACTGCTGCCTTTTTGTTCCCGCACGGCGGGCTCTCGCCCTGCCAATGCGAACCGCTCAAGACCACCCCCGTTTCGATACTAGATTCGCTCGGCAAAATCACGCAGCCGTTCGGCGGCCGAGCGGAGCGTCTCGTCGCGTTTGGCGATGCACAGCCTAAGCAACGTCATCGGCGGCGGTGCCGCGTAGAAGGGCGTCAACGGGATGGTGGCCACCTTGGCCTCACGCACCAGACGCTCGGCGAATACAGCGTCGCCCTCCGCACTCAAGGCGCCGTAGTCCACCAGTTGGAAATAGGTTCCCGCGGCGGGGACGGGCTCGAACCCGGAGCCGCGTAGCAGGCCCGCGAGCAAGTCGCGCTTGGCCTCGAAGAACGCGGGCAAGCCCGCCCACGCGTCGGGGAAGTGCTCGAGGTACCGGGCGACGGCGTGCTGCAGCGGCGCTGTGATGCTGAACGTGTTGAACTGATGCACCTTGCGCAATTCGGTGGTCATCGCGGGCGGCGCGACGCAGTAGCCGACCCGCCAGCCGGTGGCGTGCAGCGTCTTGCCGAAGGAGAACACGGCGAAGCTGCGCGCGCGCAATTCCGCAGATCCAAGTACGGATGCGTGGCGTCGGCCGTCGTACAGCACGTGTTCGTACACCTCATCGGCGAGAATGCTGATCGGGCGATCGCGGATGAGCGCCGCGAGCGTGTCCAGATCGCCGACGGTGGCGACGCTGCAGCTCGGGTTTTGTGGGCTGTTGATGATGATGAGCCGGGTACGATCGGTCAACGCGCGTTGCACCCGATCCCAGTCGAAAGCAAAGCCGGGAGGACTCAAGGGGATGCGTACCGAGCGGCCGCCGGCGAGGCGCACCGCGGGTTCATAGGCGTCGTACGCGGGATCGAAGATGATGACCTCGTCGCCGCTGCGCACCACCGCCTGGATCGCATCATAGAGGGCTTCCGTGCCACCGCAGGTGACCGTGATTTCGCTGTGCGGGTCGACGCTAAGTCCATAGATGACCCCAAGCTTGTTGGCGATCTCCCGGCGCAGTTCGAGCACGCCCTCCATGGGCGCATATTGATTACGGCCCAAGGCGACGACGTCGATCAGGCACTGCGACAGGCGCGGATCGATGGGGTAGTCGGGGAAGCCCTGACCCAGATTGACCGCATCCTCCTCGAGCGCGCGGCGCGACATGACGGTGAAGAGGGTGGTGCCGACGTCGGGCAGTTTGCTGGTGAATTGCATGGTTCAAAGGCTCACTTTTGACAGACCGCCGGCCAATGAGTGTACCGCGAGACCGCGCTGCCGCAGTTGCCGTGCCGTCGCGAGGCTGCGTTTGCCGGAGGCACACACGAGGACGTAGCGCTTCCCTGAGGACAAGACTTCCGGATGCGCCAGCAGTTCGGGCATGGCGATGTGGCGGGCCGTCGAGGGAGCGGCGGCGACTTCCTCCTCGCTCCTGATGTCGATGACCTCGATCGGCGGCGGCAGTTCGCCGAGCGCTGCGATCTCGATGTCGCCGGACTCGCCGGGGATGTCTTCGATCAGCGTGCACGCAGGCGCGGCGCAGCCTGTGCGGCGCGGTGCCGTGAGCCTGGTGGTGGACATCGCCATGAAGTCGAGCAGCAGTAGTTCACCCGCGAGCTGGCCGTCCAACCCCAAAAGAATCTTCAAGGTCAGCAACGCCTGCATCGAGCCCACGATGCCGGGCACCGGACCCAATACGCCCGCCTCGGCACAATTACCGACCACGCCGTCGGCGGTCGCTTCGGGCCACAGACAGCGCAGACAGGCATGTGCGGGATCGGGTTTGTAGACCTGTAGTTGGCCCTCGTATTGATAGACGCTGGCGAACACCGCCGGCCGCCGGGCGAGGACCGCGGCGTCGTTGATGAGGAATTTGGTGCGGAAGTTGTCGCTGCAGTCGACCACGAGGTCGTGCGCAGCGACCAGTCCTAAGGCATTGTCGGCGGTCAGGCGCAGCGGGTGGGTGGCCACGGTGACTTCCGGATTGATGGCGAGCGCGGCAGCGCAGGCCAAGTCGACCTTGAGCTTGCCGCAATCCGCCAGCGCATATAGCGGCTGACGATGCAGGTTGCTCGCCTGCAACGTGTCGGCATCCACCAAGCCCAAAAACCCGACACCGGCGCCAGCGAGGTACTGCACCAGCGGACAGCCGAGCCCGCCCACGCCGACGATCAACACACGGCTGGCGGCGAGCGTGGCCTGACCCGCGGCGCCGATTTCCTTGAGCAGCATTTGCCGTGAGTAGTCGGCCGGCATCGAGGCTAGTGGTGCTCGGCGTGGCGCGGCGCGGTGGCGCAATGTTCGCAGTTCACCCAACCGGAATCGCCGCTCGCATAATATTCCTTCTTCCAGATCGGCACGCGGTGCTTCACCTCATCGATGACGAAGCGGCAGGCGGCGAACGCCTCGCCGCGGTGCACGGCGCTGACGCCCACCCACACCGCCATGTCGGTGAGGCCGAGCGCGCCGACACGGTGAATGCACAGCGCGCGCTTGACCGGGAAGCGATCGAAGGTTTCGGCCAAGATGAGCTCGCCTTCCTTCACGGCGAGCGCCTGGAAGGCCTCGTATTCCAGCGCGGTGACCTCGCGGCCCTCGTTGTGATCGCGCACCCACCCCTCGAAGCTCACGTAGCCGCCCGCGCCGGGGTCCAGCACCTCGCGCCGCGCCGCGGCGGTATCGATGGCGGTATCGGTGAAGCGAAAGCGCATCAGCCGCCAGCCACGGGGGGAATGAAGACCACCGAGTCGCCGGCGGCCAGCGGCCGCGACCAGTCGCAGAAATCGCTGTTGATGGCGACCTTGAGCTGCTCGCGCGACAGGGTGAAACGATAGCGGGCAGACAATTCGTCGTACAGGTCCGCCGGCGTTGCCGCCTCGGTCTCGAGCGTTTCCTGGGAACGTCCGGCCTGTTCGCGGAGCAGCGCAAAATATTGAATGGTCAGTTGCATGGGAGAGACTCGTGCGCCGCCGCCGAGCGCGACCCGCGCCGCGGCGTACTCTTCAGGCGTGTTGATGTTGTCGAGCGCGCGGCGATCGCGCGGCTCGAGCAGTTTCACCGGATGATTGATGAGAAACTTACGCGGGCAGCGCTTGCCGGATTGCTGGTGCGCGGCCAGCGCCGCCGCCGCGGCCGGCTCCCACACGGCGCACAGCGGTTCGGGCAGACCGTCGTGGGTGCTCAGAAAGGCGGTAGCCAACCGCGTGGGGTCACGCTCGGACAGCAGCTGGTCGAGCGCTGCATCTGAGAGGAACGGCAGGTCGCAGGCCACCACCAGCCAGGCGACCTCGGGAAAGGCCGCCAGCGCCGAGCGGATGCCGAGGAGCGGGCCGCCGTCCTCGCCCAACTCATCCAGGTCGACGATCAGCGGTCGGCGTGCACGGGTGGGATCCGCCGCCTGTGCCGCGCGCACCGACACGAACGCCTCGTCCACATGGCGGCACAGCGTGTCGAAGGCCCGGTCGAGCTGGCGTTGGCCGTCGTATACCAGCGCCGCCTTGTCGCGCTGCATCCGTGTGCTCGAGCCCCCAGCCAGGATCAAGCCATACACCGGCGGCGCGGCAGTCATCGACCCGCCCCGAGCGCGAGGCCGGTTTCACCGAAAGTGCTCTTGCCACCGAGCTTGGCAACGAGCCGTGTATCGGTGATCACGATATCGTGCGACAAGGCCTTGCACATGTCGTAGATCGTCAACGCAGCCACGCTTGCGCCGGTGAGCGCTTCCATTTCGACGCCGGTCTTGTGGTGTACCGTGACCTGACAGCGGATCAGCGCCGCATCGCCTTCCATCTCGATTGCCACCCGGCAGTTCTCGATGCCGAGCGGATGGCAGAAGGGTATGAGCTCGTGCGTGCGCTTGGCCGCCATGACGCCGGCGATGATGGCGGTGTCGAAGATCGGCCCCTTCGCGGAGCGCAGGCCATTCTCGCGCAGGGCCGCAGCAACCGCCGCCGGAAACACCACGCGCGACTCGGCGACCGCGCTGCGCGGCGTGGCAGTCTTGCCGCTCACGTCAACCATCGTGGGATGCGCCTCGGCATCGAGATGTGTGAAGGTCATGGGTTCAACCGCCGATGTAATACATCTCGATTTTCTTCTCCAGGGGCGGGCTGCGCCGCAGTTCATCGCGCAGTTCGCTGTAGCGATCGCTGCGCCCGAGCCACTTGCCGCGAAGCAGGTTGAGGAGCTCCGCATCGTCCGCGCCCGCACGCAGCGCGGCGCGCAGATCCAATCCCTGGGTCGCGAACAGACAGGTATAAAAGCGGCCCTCCGACGACAGCCGCGCCCGGCTGCAGGCGCCGCAGAACGGCTGCGACACCGAAGAGATGAAGCCGACCTCGCCGCCGCCATCCTCGAAACGCCAGCGCTGCGCGACTTCGCCGCGATAATTCTCCGCGATCGGCTGCATCGGCCAGCGCGCGCGGATCCGTGCCACGAGTTCGCCCGAGGGCACGACCCGTTCGGGTCGCCAGTCGTTGCGATTGCCCACGTCCATGAATTCGATGAACCGCACGATCACCGGCCGGCCGCGAAACCTGTCGAGCAGGTCGAGCGCCGTGTGATCGTTGACGCCGCGCTCGATGACCGAGTTGATCTTGATCGGCGCGAGGCCCGCCGCGATGGCGGCGTCGATGCCTTCCAGCACCTGGGGCAACGCCGCAAAACCGCCGCTCATGGCGGTGAACACCCGGGCATCCAGCGTGTCCAAGCTGACCGTGACGCGACGCAGCCCATTCGCCTTTAGATCGACGGCGTGTTGAGCCAAGAGCACGCCGTTGGTGGTGAGGGCGATGTCCTCGATGCCGGGAATGGCGGACAGATCGCCGATCAACTCGGGCAGGTTGGCGCGCAGCAACGGCTCACCGCCGGTGAGGCGCAGCTTGCGCACCCCTAAGCACGCGCACAGCCGCGACAAGCGGACTATTTCATCGAACGACAATCGTTCGCGGGACTGCAGGAAGCGATAGTTGTCGTGAAAGTGCGCCTTGGGCATGCAGTAAGGGCAGCGGAAATTACAGCGATCCATCACCGAGATGCGCAGGTCGTGCAAGGGTCGCGCAAAGCGGTCGACGGGATGGTGCGCGCCGCGGATGTCGTGAATGATGGATTCCATGGCGTCGTTGCTCACCAGCGATACACGCTGGTGACGAAACCGCGCGGGTAGGTGTTGGGACCGGGCGGCAGCTCGACGAAGCCATCAGTGCCGGCGAGGCTCAAGAAATCACCGGAACCGTTCGGCGGCCGCGGCTCCGCCCAGGGGCGACCCCAATCATCGTGCTGGATGGCGACGGGCAGAAAGTAGGTCAACGGCAGATTAAACGTGACGGGCGAGGCCAGCGCCAGCCGCTCGGGCGGCGTACGACGGGTGCCCATGGCTTCGGCCATGGCCGGTATGACGTAGCGGATCAGGCAGACCAGCGTCGAGACCGGATTGCCGGGCAGTCCGAACACGGATTGACCACGGGGACCGATGCCGAACCACATGGGTTTCCCAGGCCGTTGCGCGATCTTATGGAAGACTTCTTCGACGCCAAGCTGCATGAGCACCTTGGGCACGAGATCGAATCGGCCCATCGACACCCCGCCGCTGAGGATGAGCACCTCGTGGGTGGTCAGATGCAACTTCAGGCGCTCGCGCAGCATTTCCTCGTCATCGAGCACATGATCGTCGCCCACGCGAGCGAAACCGCGCCGGCGCAGCGTCGCCCCGACCGCATAGGCATTCGAGCGCCGCACCTGGTAGTCCGCGATGGGCTCGCCGGGTTCGATGAGTTCGTCGCCCGTGGAGATCACCATGACCGCCGGCTGGCTGCTGACGCGCACCCGCGCCATGCCCGCCGAAGCGGCCACGGCGATTTCCGGCGCGCGTAACAGGGTGCCCGTCTGCAGCAGCAGCATGCCCTGGCGGCTGTCGCTGCCGCGCCGGTGGACGTTGTGATACGGAGTCGCGGCCACCGCCGCCTTCAGCGAGATAAAGCCATCAGCCACCTCGTACTGCTCGACCGGAATCACGCAATCTGCGGCAATCGGCAGCACCGAACCGGTCATGACCTCGATGGCATTATCGCCGCGCGCGAGCTTCAGCGGCGCGGCACCGGCCCCCTGCGTTGCCTGAATCTGAAAGCGGCGTGAACCATTGCGCAGCGTTTCGCTGTCCACGGCAACGCCGTCCATGGTCACGCGATCGTAGGGCGGCGTGTCCCGCTCCGCATAGACGTTCTCCCGCAACGTCCCCCCGACACACTGCGCCAACGGCAATGATTCGATCGGCAAACAAGTCAGCCGAGAGTTGATCGCCTCTTCGGCCAGCCGCGGGGTGATGAGCGTACCAGCCTGCATGGTTCTCCAGAGAAGCGCGCGGCCCGACGGGTCGGCCGCGCCGGCTTCACTACTGATGAGCGGCCTTGTAGGCCTTCAACTGCTCGTTGAAGCGCCCGACATTGGCCTGCAGCTCGTCGACCGCCGCATTGTTTTTCTGCGTCAGCATCTTCAAGTGCTCCTCGGCCTTCTTCTTCTCGTCAGCCGACAGCTTGGAGGTGTCCTTCGGCACGGCGGAGTCCATTTCCAGCTTGATGCAGTCGAGATAGGCGTTCATGTCACTGTTGTAGTGATCGAACGCGTGCTTGGCGGCGATCATCTCTTCCTTGGTGGCCGTGGCGCCATTGGGGGGCGCATCCGGCGCCGACGGGTAGGAACAGCTCGCCTGCGCATGCGCAGCCGAACCCAAAGCGAATGCCAAAATCAACGGTAACCAAGCCTTCATCAGAGATCCTCTAGTTGTTCGGAGCGCATGTTAATCAAGAACTACGATCTTACGGCCACCGCCTCGAAGCTGCCAGCGTTCCCGGATTCGCAGGTAAGTTACTAGATTTCAAAGATTATTTTTGGGCCTCAAGTGGAAGGTGGGGGTGGGAGCGGGGATTTCAACGGGTTCGGGTTCACGAACCCGCCCGCGACCGCTACACTGACGGCGCGCGCCCGTAGCTCAGTTGGATAGAGTACCTGGCTTCGAACCAGGGTGTCGGGAGTTCGAATCTCTCCGGGCGCACCACCAAATTTGGGTCTGAAAGGAGTCCCACGCCATTCATCGGCCGTCGTGGGCGGACGGGCCCATGGCGGCCATTTGCGGCGCGTCGTCGCACATACTTCGCGATGGGTCGCCTTGATTATTGGCGTGAATCGCGAGCCATCATGATTTATGTTTAGAAAGCCATGAGTCGTCCAAGCCTCTATCTACACACTCTCGATTGTGCCATGGCAGAAGCATGGCGTAGAGCGTTTACCGACGTTGTGGGAGTTCATGTTGTCGAAGGCGATATTTTGGAGGGTCGGTGCGATGCCGTGGTTAGTCCGGCGAATAGCTTCGGCTTCATGGATGGGGGTATCGATCTTGCGTACCGCAACTACTTCGGCATGGACCTGCAGTCTCGGGTTCAAGCCACGATTAGTAGCCACTTCCGTGGCGAACTGCCCGTAGGTCAAGCGACGGTGGTACCCACCGGCAATGAAATCATTCCATTCCTAGTGGTGGCACCTACCATGCGCATCCCGGATCGCATAGGCGATACGGTGAATGTCTATCTGGCCTTTCGTGCTGCTCTCCTCGCGGTACTCGCCCATAATGCAGGATCACCTCCGGCAATTACGTCGCTAAGAGTGCCGGCATTGGGGACGGGAATCGGGGCAATGCCTCTGCCTAGAGCGGCACGTCAAATGCATGCGGCCCATGTCGCGGTATTTGAAACGCCTGACTGGCTAAAAGATCCCAATGCGATTCTTGTGCACCACGAGAACCTGAGGACAGGTTGAAGGCAGACTTCGGAAATGGCATGGAGAAAATGGATATAAAATCGCCGTCGAGGCGCTGCGTTTCGCACGAAATCGCAAGCAAATCCAGTAATCAGGAAATTCTCTATTTCGCGCGTCTGCGCAACGTGCCCGCGGAATCGGAGCTGAGCTTCAACGACATTCTGCAGGCGTATCCGATCGAACGATTTCTGGTCCGGCTTTCGCAATCGCCCCAGGTCGATACTACCGCGGAAGACAGATTGGTCTTGGTTCACATTCCTCACAATTGTCGTCTGAGAGTGTTGACTGCCGAGTATTTTTTCGGATAGCGTTGGGAAATGAAGAAGATCTTGACCGCGATCACTACCACGACGACCCGTATTGGCGGGCCGTGTCGGTCGTTTGTGTTCTAGATTTAACTCACAACGATTTTCACGAGGGCCCCGCCGGCGATGGACGGGGCCTTTTCGTTTCTCGGCTCCTCCACGGCTTTAACTGCTTTGGAGGATGTTATGGACAGTCACGATCATCGGGTACTCGGGCCACGGCTCGACCTTTTTCATCAACAAGACGAGGCGCCAGGAACGGCGTTCTGGCACGCGCGCGGCGCAACTATTTACCGGCTAATTGAGAGCTTCATTCGCCGCGAGATGCGCCGCGCCGGCTTTCAAGAAGTGCGCACACCGCAACTTCTCTCGCGCTCACTCTGGGAGCGCAGCGGTCATTGGCAAAAGTTCGGCGCCAACATGTTTGTGTTCGAGGATGGCGAGCGTAGCTTTGCGTTAAAGCCGATGAACTGCCCCGGCCATGTGCAGTTATTTCGGCAGCAAATTCGATCATATCGGGATTTGCCGATGCGCTTCTCTGAGTTCGGTGCTTGTCATCGCTACGAGCCCTCCGGCGCCTTACATGGCCTCATGCGCAGCCGCGCATTTACGCAAGACGACGCGCATGTCTTCTGTTTGCCGGAACACATCGAAACTGAAGTGGCGCAGTTTTGCGTGCTTCTTCGTCGTGTCTACGCCCGTTTTGGATTCGAGGACTTTATTGTTGGATTCTCAACGAGACCACCAGTGCGGGAAGGCTCTGACGCGATTTGGGATGAAGCGGAAGCGAGACTTTCGGCCGCCGCGCGTGCTGCTGGCCTCGAGTTCCGGCATCAGCCGGGGGAAGGAGCGTTCTACGGTCCAAAACTCGAGTTTATCTTAAAGGATCACGATGGCCGAGAATGGCAATGCGGAACGATACAACTTGATTTCGTGTTGCCGGAGAACCTCGACGCGGAAGTTGTCTGTTCATCTGGGGCTCCCGTACGACCGGTGATGATCCATCATGCAGTGCTTGGCAGCATCGAGCGCTTTATGGCTGTCTTGCTTGAACATCATCGTGGCCAGTTGCCGTTTTGGCTGGCTCCAGACCAGGTTGTAGTTGCCCCGGTTTCTGCCGCCCAGGCAGAATACGCGAAATCGGTCGCCGCAACATTCGACGATGCCGGAATTCGATGTGCGATTGACAATGCAACTGAAACTCTGTCAAGGCGAGTTGTTGCCGCACATGAAAAGGGCATTCCGATCTTCGTGACAGTGGGACCGCGGGAAGCATCCACAGCGGCGGTCACCATCCGCGAGCGCAATGGACAGCAGGCCGTCTACACCTTGACGGACGCAACAACATGGTTGAGGAGGCAAGCGGCCCCGCTCGGTAATTAACCACCTCTCATGCGAAGTACCCAATCGATCTCGACCGTGTGGCACTGACCGCTTTTAGGTCGAGTCGAGGCATTGAACGGATGAGCGTTGCGCCCCGGCATGATCCCAGTCAGCGCCTGGTCGAGCCTCAAGAAGTGTCCCGTTATCCGCCGCCGCTGGACTGTTTTGGGCGGCGCTTTCCATCGCCGTGTTCACCGTAGACCGTAATAGGTATCGAGATACTCGATCAACTAGCCGTATCGGTCCCATGAACGTAGTGCGCGCAAGTCCGGGTGTGTCACGAACCGAAGGAAGTTGCCAAGTTCCGTGATGTTCAATTGGCCGTCTTGATCCCGGTCGGCCATTTGAAATTTCGCTTCGATAAACCGCAGCAATTGAGTTTTGCTGACTGTGCATTCGTCTTTGCCGTGATCTAAGCCTTCGTTCATTGTGAATAACCTCATTCATGAGCAGATCGCATGAAGAAATCTCAAGTAGCGCTGAAATCTTCCCAAAAGCCTTCTCAAAATGCTGTCAAAATTCACGCTGGTTTTGTTTGTCGGGATCAGCGCCGCGTCCGCCCACGGAGCGTCGCGGCCGGCGGCGCCGGTCGACTTGCCGCCATGCGAATGCCGCCCCGGCCGGCCAATCAATCCCATAAGTACGTCAACGCACGGAAGTCCGTCTCAGTGTGGAATACAACTGATCTCCCGAATCGTTGATAAGAGCGTGCCATGCCTTCCCGGGCCCCTGATATTGAGAGAACCGGATCTTCGCTCGGCGAGTTACAGCGGGACGAAGCGTGGCGTCGAGAGCGAGTTTCCGTCGCCGCATACTACGGAGCGGAACGCCGCGGCTTTGTGTCAGGGAGTGAAGATGCGGATTGGCGCCTGGCAGAGTCGGAGATCGATGCGGCCGATGAGGCCGGCGAATGACGCATAGATCAGTGGTGTTAGGACTCCTGCTCGCGGGAGTATTAAATACGGCATCCGCTTCCCAAGTCGAGGCGGACGAGCGGACGCAAGCTGCGTTGTTAATGGACGCAGATCCTCAGGCGGGCGCCCGACAGTTCAAACAGCACTGCGAATCCTGTCACGGGACGGATGCTCTGGGAGTGCCCGATGGTTCCGCACCGGTGCTTGCCGGGCAGCGATTTACATACTTGGTGCACCAGTTGGCCGATTTTGCGAGTGAGCAGCGTGATTCGAAGTCGATGCACGACCTCATGCTGAAGCCGGAACTCCGAAATCCCCAAAGTTGGGTTGATATTGCTTCCTATTTGAATAGGACGACGATCGCTCACTCAACCCTCAAGGGAGACGATAGCCATGTGGCATTAGGCCGCGGTATCTTTCACGAGCAATGCGCCTCCTGTCATCAGGCCGACGCCGGAGGAAGCGATGACGGTTTCGTCCCGTCACTTAGGAACCAAAATTATCCTTACCTCGTCAATCAAATACACGCCTTGGGAAACGATCGGCGCCACAACATAGATGAGGATCTTATGAGGTTTATGCGGAGCCTTGAATTACCGGACATCCATGCGGTGGCCGACTATTTGTCGCGCCTCGAAGGCGCCGGACTCGACCGGAAGCGGATGCGTGACAACGGCGTGGTCGTCGATTGAGCGTGCGGGCACGGGCTCTAAAACCCCATCCTTCATGACATCATGCGAGCATGCGTGAGCGTTCGGTTTCCGAGGTCTTCCTCACTTTTCTAAAATTAGGGGTGGTGAGCTTCGGCGGTCCGATTGCGCACATAGGCTACTTTCGCGAGGAACTCGTCGTGCGACGGCGCTGGGTCGACGATGCGCAATACACCGATCTCGTGGCGCTCTGCCAGTTCCTGCCCGGGCCGGCGAGTAGTCAGGTGGGATTCTCGCTGGGCTTGATTCGGGCGGGTTATTGGGGAGGCCTTGCAGCGTGGATGGGCTTCACGGTGCCGTCAGCCATCCTGATGACGGCGTTCGCCTATGGCGCCGGCGTCATTGGCGGGCCCGTCGGCGCGGGTCTGCTCCACGGCCTCATGCTGGTTGCCGTTGCCATCGTGGCGCAGGCCGTCTGGGGCATGGCAAGGACGCTGTGTCCGGACCTGCAACGCGCCACCATCGGGGCGTTGGTCGTCGTTCTGATACTGGGGAGCAATTCGGCACTCAGTCAGCTGGCAGCGATACTGTTGGGTGCTGTCCTCGGCCTTTGGCTGTGTCGAGGTCAGCCATGCCCCGTAGGAGGAACTCTTGGCTCGCCGGTTTCCCCTGGCGTGGGACTCACAGCGCTGGGCGCTTTCCTGGCGTTGCTGGCTGGGCTGCCTTTGCTCGCCCGCGCAACCTCCTCACCCGCGGTGGCACTTTTCGCCACCTTCTACCGCTGCGGGGCGCTCGTCTTTGGCGGCGGTCATGTGGTTTTGCCGTTGTTGCGCGATGCCGTCGTGGCGCCAGGATGGGTGAGCGATCGCATCTTTCTTGCCGGCTACGGAGCCGCACAAGCGGTCCCCGGTCCGTTGTTCACCTTCGCAGCATTCTTGGGTGCGGAGGCCGCGCCGGCGCGCCACGGCGTGATCGGCGCGCTGGTCGCCCTCGTCGCCATTTTTCTCCCGGGCCTCCTGATTCTGATCGGGACACTCCCTTTTTGGTCCACTCTCAGGTTGCGCGGCGATGCCCAGGCGATCATGCGCGGCGTCAATGCGGCGGTGGTGGGACTGCTCGGCGCGGCACTATATTCGCCGGTCTGGATCAATGCGGTGGGTAATGCCCGTGATGCAGGCGTGGCGATCGCCGGTTTCATCATATTGACGGCTTGGCGAACACCGCCCATTGTCGTGGTCGTCGCGGGGGCGGTGTCCGGGATCGTCTTGAGGAGAAATACTTGAGTCTGGACTGGAGGGCTTTTGCGGTGTTGTCCGCGCTATTTGCTGCCATGACCGCGATTCTTGGCAAGCTCGGCGTCGCCGAAATGAATTCGAACCTGGCGACCTTCTTGCGAACCGTCGTCGTTTTAGCGGTGAGTGCGTTGTTGGTGAGCGTTCGCGGTGAGTGGCAAAACCCGGCCCGCTTGTCCGTGAGAGGGTGCCTCTTTCTGGTTTTGTCAGGCATCGCAACCGGCCTATCGTGGCTTTGCTATTACCGCGCGCTGCAGACCGGGCCTGCCTCCCGTGTCGCCCCAATCGACAAACTCAGTGTCGTGCTCGTCGTGACGTTCGCCGTGGTGTTCTTGGGAGAGCGGCTCACGTGGACGGTCGGCATCGGCGCGGCATTGGTTTCAGCGGGGGCCATACTCATGGCGTTGTAAAATGTCATGATCCATTGCGTGACCCGCCGACACTGCAGCGGCGGCTGGCCTCGAGTGTGCCCTCATGCTTGACAGCGCATACTTTGCAATACAAAGTGACGGCACACTATGCGCGGTGTCGATCGAGACGAAAGTGCGCCTTCGGGAGTTAAAATCATGTTTGCGTGGCGCACAAAAGCGTGGGCCTTGGTAGGATGCTTCGCGGGTTTTTGGTCGTTGTCTGCCGATGTCATGGCGGATTCCTTCTCCGTGGCGGGTGCGCTCGCGGATGTGAAAGATTATTACACCGCCCCCCTGCATTGGGATGCTGAAGACTGGCTGTACTTCGGCGGAACGCTGGCGGTAGTCGCCGGATCTCACGAATTCGATGCGCGTGTGCGAGATCACTTCGCGACAGGCCCCGGCAACGGTCTGAACGGTGGACAGGATAAGAATACCCTGCGCGATGCGCTGCCCGCGGTCGGTCTGATCGTGGGCACCGGCGTCTATGCCGGGTTCCTACGCGATACCGACGGTTATCGGGAGACGTGGTCGCTGGTGGAGGCGGGGGTTCTGAGTACCGCAACCGGCGAAATGCTGAGCTTGGCTGCCGGCAGAGAGCGTCCCGATGCGAGCGTCTCGTCGGACCAGTGGCGCCAAGGCGGAGACGCGTTTCCGTCCGTGCATACCAGCGCGGCATTCGCCATCGGCATGGTGTTCGCCGAGTCCGGAAACGACGAATATCGCTGGATTCGCCGTATCTTGGGATATGGGATTGCCGGAGCGACCGGCTATATTCGCGTCAAGGAAGATGTGCATTGGGTGTCGGATACGGTGGCGGGTGCCGCGCTGGGTATCGCGACAGCGCGTTTCGTCCTCAACCGGCAAGACCGGGACAGCCACACCGACCTTGCATTCCAGCCGGTCAGAGGCGGCTGGCAGCTGAATTACTCCGTTAGAACCCATTAGATGCCGCCTTGTCCGCGGCGCTGCATGCGGCATAGACACCGGTATTCGGCAGCAACTGAAGCGTTTGCAGACACTCTGCAGATAGCGTTTGGAACTCTTCACTTCCGTCACGCAGATCACTCAACGATGGCCGCCGCCGCCGCCGCGCGCGCCGTGTGGGATCGACGGGGCGCCGCCCCCATGCCCCCCGAAGCCTCTGCCGCCCGGGCCATGCCCGTCGCCGCCGGCGCGCGGATCACCGCCCCGGAAGCCGCCGCGTTCCCCGCCGAGTGGCGGGCCGACGCGGTAATCACCGCCCCAGTAGCCATAGTCGTACCCGTAGGGCTCATAGGGTCCGTCGTAGTAGCCGCCGCCATAGCCGTCGCCGCTGTAGCCGTAGGGAGTAACGGCGCAGGCGGTAGCCCCGAGGATCACTGCGAAGTAAAACAGCCCGCGAGCGTGATTCATTTCGGCTCCGTTTGCGAGTCGGTCGCCGTCCATTCCATGATGCCGAAAGGCGCGCCGTACGGATCGGCGAGCAACGCGATATGGCCGCCGTGCCGGTCGAGGCGGGGCGCGACCAGTATCTTGCCGCCGAGCGCGACGGCCTTTGCACTTGCCGCGGCCGCGTCGTCGACCCGAATGAAATTCAACCAGTGCGCGTGACGGTGGTAGCTGTCCTTCGGCAAGGAATTGATGCCGGCACGAGCATAATCTTGACTCGACAAAATGACATGTTGCAGACCATCGTCGCTCGGCAGATCGAATGCAGCGTAGCCGAACACCGACTGGTAGAACTTCGCGGCGCCGTCCGGATCCTGGGTAAGCAACGTGCTCCAGATCCACTCCCCGGGTGCGGCGAGAAAATCGCCGGGTTCACCACTGCTCGATGCGAGTACCGCAAACACGGCCCCGTCGGGTCCGGCCAACACCGCCTGTCGACCGCGATGCCCATAAGTGGTCGGCTTCGAAAGAATCTTTGCTCCATCAGCGGCCGCGGTTCGCACCGTGGTATCGGCATTCTGCACCGCGAGGAAGGTCAACCAGTGAGATTGCTTCTGTTCGCCCGGCGGAATCGTTCGCTGCACGAGACCGGCCAGGGGCCGGCCGTCCACCGAGGCGACCGCGTAGTCGGTGTTACCGACATGAATGTCGTGTATGACCCAGCCGAACAGGCCGGTGTAGAAGGCTTGCGCTCCCGCAAGATTCGGCGTGACAAGATCCGCCCAAACGATCTTGCCTTGCAGATGCTCCGGCGTGCCGGCATCCGACAACGGCGGCAAGCCCGTGGGTTCGGCGAACGCCGCACTCGATGTCAACAGCAAGATCGTCGCCAATAGGGGTAGACGGGCGCCATGGCGTTCTATTGATCGAGTCATAGATATGGGATGATGCGTCACAGCCATGTGCGGGTCTGTGCGTCACCGTACCCTAGGGGATTTCTCGATGTGCTATTCCGCCCAGATCGTGCAGATCGTCCGCAAGCTGCACCGCGATCTCGGGATTCGACTCGACTATGCGGAAGCCGAGCGGCTGTTCCTGCGCCGGCTCGAGGAGCCGACGCTCACTATCTCACGAGGCTTCGAAGCGAACTTCGATGAGCCGGCAAGCGATCCGGAACGTCGCATCAAGGCAGCGATAGACGAGCACCGCAGGCGGTTGGCCGCCAAATTCGAGCAGGATCTGTTCTCGCAGAAGACGCGCCTGGTCAATGCCGAACGCGATCTCAAAACCAAGGCAACCAAGAAGTCGCGGGAAGATGTCCGCATCGCCACGACCAAGATAGCCGCGTTGACGGCCAAGCTCTCGGACCTTCGCCGCACGGAACCGAAGGCTCGCGACAACCGAATCTTTCCGATGGTCTACGGCGGCATGATCATTCGGCAGGACGGCCATAATCTGTTGACGCCGATGCGCTATGCGTGCCGCCCGGCCGGCAAGCCATCGTTTTACGACAAAAAGTTTCCCGGTCTCTACAACGCGCGGCGCGACAATCTCACGCGGTTTTGGAGCGAACAGTTCGGAGTCACTCACGCGGTGATGGTGGTCGAATGTTTCTATGAGAACGTGCAGCTGCACGCCATGGAACACCGGGCGCTGGCGGCCGGCGAGCTGGAACGGAACGTCGTGCTGCAGTTCACGCCCAAGCCGCCGCAGACGATGTGGATCGCGTGTTTATGGTCGCACTGGAAGGATCCACAGGAACCCGACGTGCGCGGCGTGGCGGCGATCACCGACGAGCCGCCGCCCGATGTGGCCGCGGCCGGGCATGACCGATGCATCATCAATTTAAAGCCGGAACACGTCGAAGCATGGTTGACGCCGCAGGGTCGCCCGGTCGCAGAGCTGCAATCGATGTTGTCGGATCGGGCGGTGTCGTTGTATGAGCACGCCAGTCTCGAGGCGGCATGAGCTTCAGTCGCTCGGCACAAAAATCCACAGCAGCAAGTAAACCAACAATCCGGCGCCCGCAAAGATGAACAGCAGGGCGAACATCAATCGCCACACCCAGGATGCGACCCCCGTCGCTCGCCCCAAGCCGCCGCACACGCCACCCAACCACCGATCCGCCCGACTGCGTCGGAAAGTGTTCACGGCCGCCGCGAGCGGATCCGCGGACGGTGCTTGTTCTGCGTGCAACAGTCGTTCCTTGGCGCGCTGGAACTCCTCCTCGCTCAAGCCACCGCTGGCGCGCAGTTCAGAAAGCTTGCCAAGATCATCCGCCAAGGACATGGAACTCTCCTCGCTATAACATGATGGTATCACTTTGCTCGGACACCGCCCCCACATGAACCGCCTTACTGCCGCGCTCTTGTTGCTGACCCCCGTTCTCTGCGTCGCGCAACCCGAGCAAGCCGATCTCATTCTGATCCATGGTCGGGTTCTCACCGTCGATGCGCACGACAGCGTCGCGCAGGCGATCGCCGTGCGCCGCGGCGTCATCCTGAAAACCGGTTCCGACGCCGAAGTGCAGGCGCTCGCCGCGCCGACCGCACACGTCATCGATCTCGAGGGCCATACCGCCACGCCGGGTTTGATCGACACCCACGCACATATCGCCGAGGGCGGGGTGGACGAGCTGTACGGTGTGAAGCTGTCGGACGCCACGTCCGTAGCGGACATTGCCGCCCGCGTCAAAGCCAAGGTGTCGCTGGTCAAGCCTGGCGAATGGATCACCGGCGCCGGCTGGGACGAAGGCAAGCTGAAGGAGCATCGCTATCCGACGGCGGCGGATCTCGACGCGGTCGCGCCGAGCAACCCGGTCTGGCTGATGCATACCACCGGGCACTACGGGGTCGCCAACTCCCTGGCCATGAAACTCGCCGGCATCACCGCTGCGACTGCCGACCCGCCGGCCAGCACCATCGACCGCAGCACCGAAGGTAAGCCCACCGGCGTCTTCAAGGAGGATGCCGCCATGGCGCTCATCATACGTCTCATTCCGGAGACGACGCCCGAGCAAATGCGTGCGGGCATCCTCTATATCCAGAAGATCTTGCACGGTGAAGGCATGACCGCGGTCAAAGACCCGGACATCTTTCAAATCCAGTGGGATGCGTACAAGGCATTGCTCGATGGCGGGCAGCTCAACGAGCGCATCTGCGTTCTTTGGGATGCGGGCATCACGATGGCGTCGGCGCAGCATGCGCTCGAGGAGGTCAATCGCGTCCCGCGGCTGCCTGCGTCGCTGGGCGATGGCCGGCTGCTCTCCTGCGGCGTCAAGCTATTCATGGATGGCTCGGGTGGTGCGCGCACCGGCTGGATGTGGCAACCGTGGATGCGCAACGGCAAGGCCGACCTCACCCGGGACGGCAAACCTAACACGGGGTATCCGCACATGAGCCCGGAAACCTACCGCGAGATGGTGCTCTTGTTCCAACAATCCGGCGTGCCGGTGGGCACGCACGCCGTCGGCGATCGTGCCATGGATTGGGTCGTCGACACCTACGCCCTTGCCGAGAAGCGATTTCCGCATGCGGGTCTGCGCCACGCCATCATTCACGCCAACCTGCCGACGGCCCATGCGCTCGATACGATGGCTGGTCTGCAATCGATGTATGACGCGGGATATCCGGAGATGCAGGCCGAGTTCCTGTGGTGGATCGGCACCATATATGCCGAGAACTACGGACCCGCGCGGGATGCTCGGCTGATTCCGTTGAAAACGTTGCAGCAGCGCGGGATCCTCTGGTCGGGCGGATCGGATTATTCGGTGACGCCGGTGGCGGCGCGCTACGGTTTATGGGCGTCGGTCGCGCGCCAGACAGCCGCCGGCCGCGAGCCCTTCGGAGTGGCGGAGTCGGTCGACCGGCAGACGGCGCTGCGCAGCTACACGGCGTGGGGTGCACGCCAGATGTTTCTCGAGGACAAGATCGGGACGCTGGAGGCGGGAAAGCGCGCCGACATTGCCATCTGGGATCGCAACATCTACAGCATCCCAACGGATGAAATAAAAGACATGCATTGCTTGATGACGTTGATCGATGGAGAAGTCGTATACCGGTCGGCAAACTTCAAGTAGCAGCCGGGGGTTCGGCCGGCTCGTGAGGATTCACCCAGTCGACGAAGTAAACGATGCCGACCGCAACGGCGATTCCCCAGGAGACCTCCAGAAACCGGAACAAGGCGATCTGCCAAATGGCCTCGTCGCGCGGGATCAGGACGATCACGGTCACCGCCACGGCGGCCAACCGGCCGGCGTTGCTCACGTCGGCAATCCAACAGCAGAACACCGTGATGCCGACCGCCAAGGCGTAAATCCAGACATGTCCCTGCCAGCAGAGGGCGCAAGTCCAGGCAATCACGCCGCCGATTGCGGTGCCGATGAAGCGATCACGAGCCGAGTGTCGGGTATCGTCGAGATTCGCCTGCATGACCACGATCGCCGATATCGCCGCCCAATAGCCCTCGCGCAGTCCCACCCGCTTGGTGCTTTCGTAACTGATCCAGGCCGCCGCCGCCGTCATGAGTCCCTGGCGAAGTCCACCGGCGATGCGGGCGCGTAACATAGCCGGTAGCTTGACACATGCGCCCCCGGCCCGCGTCACTGCGAGACCGTGACCTCGTACGTCACGATGGTTTGCGCGCCCGACGTGAGATTGCCGGTGAAGGTCCATTGCAAGGCACCCGTGCCGCCGCTGCTGGGTTGGACACTCACGCTGCAGCCGGTCAATCCGGATGGGAACGCAGTCGGGCACGCTGCCGACACGAATGTCGTATACGCCGGAGTGGCATCGTCGACGACCACGCTGGCGAGCGACGTGGTGCCGTCATTGCTGACGGTGAGTTGGTACTCGAGCACGTTGCCGGGTGAGGCCGTGGTGGTGGTGCCGTAGCTGCCGGACAGAGTCAGGTTCTTGACGGCCTTGCTGATCTGCGGCCCGGCGCCGCGGCTCGCCGTGGTCACATCCTTGTCGGTGAGTACGGTGGTCGTCGGCGCGGCGCTGCCGCTGTAGGCCAAGCTCGCGCTCAACGTCACGGCATTCTGCAGGCCCGGTGCGGCACCGGCCGGGACGAATTCTTTCATCAGCACACACACCTTTTGTCCCGCGGTGACCGTGATGGCGGCGCTCAACACGGTATCCCCGCTCGCGTAGGCGCCGCTGCATGCGCTGTCGAGATACAGCGATTCCGCCCAGCCTGAGTAGGTGGGAGTCGTCTGCGCGCTCGTGCTGAACGTCACTTGCCCCGCGCTGCCGGCGGTGAAGGTGTGCGCGTAGAACACGCTGCTGTCGGGCGGCGCCTGCTGTTGGTTGTTCGACACCCATTGGGAGAGCGGTATCAGACCGAAGGTAACTCCGGTGTACGCGTTGCCCGAGGCAAACGTGAACACCACGCTCGGGCGGGAATACATGCCGCCGGTGGTGCCGGCACTGCCGCCGGTGGCGAGATAGCCGCCGGTTGCCGTGGGAGCGATGGTGACGCTGCCTGAGGTGCTGGCGGGCAGGTAGAGCACGGCGCTGCCGGAAGAGAGGGTGGTCGCGGTGGCAACCGTGCTGCCGCCGACGCTGGCGGTCACCGTCACGGCGGGCACACCCGCCTCGCCACTTTGCTCGACGCCGTCGTTGGCGGTGCCGCCGCTGCTGCCGGTGTCGGCGAACAGCGTGACGGTGGCACTCGAACCGTTATAGAGACCAAAGTTCTGCGTGGTCGTGGGAGTGCTGCCGAGCGTGAACACGCGCATGCCGCTCGCCGCCTCGGTGCCCACCCAACCGGGCGGCACATAAGGCGTGATGCTGCTGGTCGAATTGTCGCCGGAGAGGATCATGCAGTAGGTGCCGGGCTGCGACGACATGGAATAGGCGCCGGTCGAGGCATTGACCGCGGCGACCTGTTGCACGTTGTTCTGGCAGGCGCCGCCGCTGTAGGTGGTGAGCTTCACATACAGCCCGGAGATTCCCGTGCCGGTTTCGCTCGCATCCAAGGTGCCGTTGTGATTGGTGTCGGCGTACACCGTGCCGCCCAAGGGAAAGATCGGCGTGATGCTCACGTAACCGTTGCCGCCGGCCCCGCCGCCGGGATCCGATGATTGGTTGTAGCTCTGATCGCCCGCGCCGCCGGCGCCGCCGTAGGCGCCCAGGACCGTAAAACCCGAGACGGCGGACGACGCGCAGGATGAACCGGCGCCGATGACCGTCCCGTCGGCCGCGCCCGTGGAGTCCGCATGCGCGGGGCCGCCGGCCCCGCCGGGGCAACCGCTGCCGCCACCGCCGCCGCCGCCGCCGTCGTACGAATTGCCGGGAAACGTCGCCGCACTGCCGGCGGTCGCCGGAAAGGTACCTTGCGCGGTGGAGCCTTGGCCGCCATCCGCCACCGAGTTCAGTGAACCGCCCTGGCCGCCGCTACCGCCTCCCGCCATCAGTAGGGGCGTGCCGGCGACCAGCACCTCGCTGCCGGCACCGCCGCCGCCGCCGCCGCCCGAATAGCCGGAGCAGCCGGGGTTCGCACCGGCACCGCCCGAATAGCCGCCGCCGCCGCCGCCTCCGGCGCCCGCCGACGTGCTGCACGTGTGCGCGCCGGTCGAGACGAAACCGCCGCCGCCGCCGCCGCCCACGTATACCGTGAACACGCTACCGGACGAACCGAACCACAGCCCCAGCACCAAGGCACCGGTGCCGCCCGCACCGCCCGGCCCGGGTTGGTCAGCGCCGCCGCCGCCCCCGCCGCCGCCGGAGGCGATCACGATCGCGCCGACGGCGCCCGAGGGCAGCGTGTAGGTCTGTGCGCTGCCGGTGTAGTTGAATACCGTTTGCGCGCGCAGCCGCGCCCCCCCGGCCAAGCCGAGAATGAGCAAGACCAGAAGCGCGAACCAAACGCCGCGGGGCCGGACCGCAGGTTTCATTTCATGACGGCCGCATCGGCCGGCAAGGCTTGATCGTTGTTCTTCGGCTTGAACAGGTTTTCGTCGAATTTCACCCGGATCCGAATGTAGAAGGCTTTCTGGGTATAGTCCTCGCTCGCGAGGTCAACATCCTTGAAGCCGCTCACGTTGTAGCCGGCCGACAGCCACACGTTCTGCATCACGAGATAGCCCACCTCGGCGCCGACGGCCTGCTGGCGGTCCTTGCCGATGGCACCGGTTTCGATGAAGTACTGAAGGCCCACATCCCAGCGGTCGTTCACGTCCCAGATCGACCGCGCGCCCAACAATTGTGCCGTGTAGGGGGTTTCGATCCCGCTGGCATAGTCCACCGCGCGTTTGATGCCGTAGCGGCCATTGATGAGCCAGCCGGCGTTGATCTGATAGTTGACATGCGCTGAAACGATGTCCGCCGACTCGTCGAGATCGAGTCCTAGCCCAAGCGTGTCGTTGATGCTGCGTTTGTGCTCCACCCAGGCGAGCGCGTTCCAGACGTCGTTGTTCACCGGCCGGTAGGCGAAGCCGAGTTGCTCCTGGCGCAGATAAATCGAACCCGTCCCCGCGCTTAAGGAGAGCTGCTCGTTGTATACGCCGCGGACTAGGGCGGTGAGGTCGGGGCTCAATTTGGCCGCGGCGGCGACGTTCGACAGCCAGGTTTCGGCGGTCTCGGACTTGCTCCATTCGATGCGGCTCGAGGCCTTCCAATCCGGATTAGCGGTGTACTGGATGCCGGCGGGGAGCGCGGTGGCGGTGTCGGTGACCACGCCGGAGAACGGATGGACTTGTTGGATGCTGGT
>Ga0116230_10001084_pt1 | contig 25224 bp, 19 predicted proteins | sample S1TSphfallax_3_FD_88678 | JGI IMG/M metagenome (GOLD analysis project Ga0116230, IMG submission 88678) | Host-associated microbial communities from peat moss isolated from Minnesota, USA - S1T2_Fd - Sphagnum fallax MG | ecosystem: Host-associated > Plants > Peat moss > Unclassified | place... | reverse complement strand
TCGAGCGGCTGCGCACGACGGTCATCGCGGCCTGAATGGATTCCTGCATGACTTCGCCGAGTTGCCCGGTATGCGTGAGCTTGCCCTTGCCCGCGACCACGGCCGCCTCGATGGTCAGCAGCTCGCCGCCGACCTCGGTCCAGGCAAGACCCGTGACTTGACCGATGCGATTGCTCTCCTCGGCCTTGCCATAACGGAAGCGGCGCACGCCCAAGTAATCGTCGAGATTCTCGGTGTCGACCGTGACGGTCTTCTCGGTCGGGTTCAACAACAATTGCTTGACCGCCTTGCGCGAAATCTTCGAGAGCTCGCGCTCGAGATTGCGCACGCCGGCTTCGCGCGTGTAGTAGCGAATCATGTCCTGGATGGCGGTGTCGGCGACCACGAGCTCGTCGACCTTGAGGCCATTCTGCTTGACCTGCTTCGGCAACAGGTAGCGACGCGCGATGTTGCTCTTTTCGTCCTCGGTATACCCGGGGATGCGAATGACCTCCATGCGATCGAGCAGCGGCGCCGGGATGTTCAAGCTGTTCGCCGTGCACACGAACATGACCTCGGACAGATCGAAGTCGACCTCGAGATAATGATCGTTGAACGTACCGTTTTGCTCCGGGTCCAGCACCTCGAGCAGCGCGGACGAGGGATCGCCGCGAAAATCGGTCGACATCTTGTCGATCTCGTCGAGTAGGAACAGCGGATTTCGCACGCCGCACTTGGCGAGATTCTGGATGATTTTGCCGGGCATGGAACCGATGTAGGTGCGGCGGTGGCCGCGGATCTCGGCCTCGTCGCGCACGCCCCCTAAGGACATGCGCACGAATTTGCGGTTCGTCGAGCGCGCGATGCTCTGGCCCAGGGACGTCTTGCCGACGCCGGGCGGACCCACGAGGCACAGAATCGGACCGCGCAGGTTCTTGACGCGTTGTTGGACCGCGAGATACTCGACAATGCGCTCCTTGACCTTCTCGAGACCGTAGTGATCCTGCTCGAGGACCTTCTCGGCCGCAGTGATGTCGAGGTGCACCTTGCTGCGCTTCTTCCACGGCGATTTCACGAGCCAATCGATGTAGTTGCGTACGACGGTCGCTTCCGCGGACATCGGCGACATGAGTTTCAGTTTCGCGAGTTCGGAATTGGCCTTGGCGCGCGCCTCCTTGGGCATGCCCGCGGCCTTGATCCGCTTCTCCAATTCGCCGATCTCATTGGGCGCGTCGTCGAGCTCGCCGAGTTCCTTTTGAATGGCCTTCATCTGCTCATTCAGGTAGTACTCGCGCTGGCTCTTTTCCATTTGCTGTTTGACGCGGCCGCGAATGCGCTTTTCGATCTGCAGCACATCCATCTCGCCCTCGATCACGGCGAGCATGTGCTCGAGCCGCTTGCGCACGTCGGGGATCTCGAGAACCTTTTGTTTCTCGGACAGCTTCAAGGACATGTGCGCCGCAACGGTGTCGGCGAGGCGCCCCGCCTGCTCGATGCCGGCAAGCGAGGTCAAGATCTCGGGCGGAACCTTCTTGTTGAGTTTTACATATTGCTCGAACTGCGTGATCACCGAACGCGTGAGCACGTCCATCTCGCGCTCTTCGTAACGCTCGACGTCGGGCAGCGCGGTCACCTGGGCAAGAAAGAACTCGCCTTCGACCATTTGATCGATGTTGGCGCGATCGACACCCTCGACCAAGACCTTCACGGTGCCGTCGGGCAGCTTGAGCAGCTGCAGGATCGTCGCGACCGTGCCGACCGAGTACAGGTCCTGGACCTTGGGATCGTCGACGTCCGCCTGCTTCTGGGCGACCAGCAGGATACGCTTGTCGGCCTTCATGGCCCGATCGAGCGCGACGATGGATTTTTCCCGGCCGACGAACAGCGGGATCACCATGTGCGGATAGACGACCACGTCGCGCAGCGGCAGCACAGGCATGCCGTTCAAGGGTTCTGGCACGGTCACGGCTTCAATGGAGGATTCTTCGCTCACGGTTCTCGCCTTCGTGCTGCGCACGTACAAGAGGGGGTGTTGGGAACAAGATGCGGCCCACGACGGCGAGTTTCAAGGCGAATCCCCGCGTAGCGCGAGATTCCCGTCGACGGCTCAAAGAGGATCGGACCCGGTCGGTCGCCGTTGATCGGCGACGGGCGCCACCAAACGAGTCTCCTCGGTCCGATGCACGATATAGGGTTTGTTCGTCCCCTCGATCACGCTCTCGTCGACGACGACTTTCTGGACGTTGCGCATGGACGGCAGGTCGTACATGGTGTCGAGCAACACGTTCTCCAAGATGGTCCGCAGACCACGCGCGCCGGTCTTGCGCTGCATCGCCTTGCGCGCCACCGATCGCAACGCGTCTTCACGGAAGTCCAACTCGACGCCTTCCATATCGAACAGCTTGCGATACTGCTTGGTCAACGCGTTCTTCGGCTGCATCAGGATCGAGATCAAGGCGTCCTCGTCGAGCTCCTCGAGCGTCGCCACGACGGGCAAGCGCCCCACGAATTCGGGGATCAGCCCGTACTTGATCAAATCCTCGGGCTCCGTGTCATGGAACACGTCATTGCCGTGCGGCCGCGCGTTTTGCTCGCGTACGTCGGCCACGAAGCCGATGCCGCTCTTGTGCGTGCGGTTCATGATGATTTTTTCGAGACCCGCGAACGCACCGCCGCAAATGAACAGGATGTTGGTGGTGTCGACCTGCAGGAATTCTTGCTGCGGGTGCTTGCGGCCGCCTTGCGGCGGTACCGAGGCAATCGTGCCCTCGATCAATTTCAGCAAGGCCTGCTGGACGCCCTCGCCCGACACGTCGCGCGTGATGGAGGGGTTATCGGACTTACGCGAAATCTTATCGATTTCATCGATGTAGACGATACCGGTCTGCGCCTTTTCGACGTCGTAGTCGCACTTCTGGAGCAGCTTCTGAATGATGTTCTCGACGTCTTCGCCGACATAGCCGGCTTCCGTCAAGGTGGTCGCATCCGCGATCGTGAACGGGACATTGAGCAAACGCGCCAAGGTCTCGGCGAGTAAGGTTTTCCCCGAACCGGTGGGTCCGATCAGCAGGATGTTGCTCTTGGCGAGTTCGACCTCGTCGCGAGCGCGCACGCCTTCCCCACCGCGGGTCTGCAAGCGCTTGTAATGGTTGTAGACCGCGACCGAGAGCACGCGCTTGGCACGCTCCTGACCGATCACGTATTCCTCGAGTACCTTCTTGATTTCCTGAGGTTTGGGCAGCTTGTCGCGGGTTCGTTCCGCGCGCTCTTCCAACTCCTCCCGGATGATGTCGTTGCACAGTTCCACGCATTCGTCGCAGACGAACACGGAGGGACCGGCAATCAGCTTCCGTACTTCGTGCTGGCTCTTCCCGCAGAAAGAGCAATACAACAGCTTGCCATCGTCATGTTTACCGCGAGAGTCTTCGCTCATGCTTTCCTCATGGACCGACTATATAGCACCCCTGCGACCTGACGCAAAGGGCCTGATTCAAGCCTTTGTCGGTAGCTCGCCACGCTTCTCCAGCATCGAATCGATCAAACCGTAGGATCGGGCGGCCTCTGGGGTCATAAAGTTGTCCCGATCGCTGTCTTGCTTGATCCGTTCCACGGTTTGGCCGGTGTGTTTGGCAAGAATGCGGTTCAGGCGCTCTTTGGTCTCCATGACGTCGCGCGCGTGAATATCGATGTCCGAGGCCTGGCCCTGGAAGCCTGCCGAGGGCTGGTGGATCATGATCTTCGAATTCGGCAGCGAATGGCGCTTGCCGGCAGCCCCACCCGCAAGCAGTACGGCGCCCATGGAGGCGGCGAGACCGACACAAATCGTGCTGACGTCCGGCTTGATGAATTGCATTGTGTCATAAATCGCCAGACCCGCGCTCACCGACCCGCCCGGCGAATTGATGTAGAGCGCGATGTCCTTGTCCGGGTTCTCCGACTCCAGGAACAAAAGCTGGGCGACCACGAGGTTCGCCATGTAGTCCTCGACGGGACCCACGATGAAAATCAGACGCTCCTTGAGCAGGCGCGAATAAATGTCATAAGCACGCTCGCCCCGCGCGGTCTGCTCGACCACCATCGGAACCAGATTGAGAGCTTGAGTAGTCATAATGGCCTTTATGTTTCGAAGGCGGAGCGCCGCCTCAAACGAGAGTGAGGACACTCCAGAGCAATTCAAGGCACCCGCCGAAATCGGCCGGGTGCGAACGCGAGACCTCAAGCCTCGAACTTCATCACTTCTTTGAAGCTCGAGCTTACCTCAGTCACCTTAGCATGAGTGAGAACCCAGTCCACGACTTGGTCTTCCAGCGCGAGGCTCTCGACCTGACGCATGGCCTCGGGATTCTGTAAATACGCGCGCTTGATCGCAGCAGGATCGCCGTAGCTGCCGACCAGTTCGTCGAGTCTCGCATTGGCGCGCGCCGGATCGACGCGCAAATCGTTGCGCTTGATCAGATCGCTCAAGATCAGCCCGAGCGCGGCACGTCGGCGGGCGGGTTCGACGAAAGGTCCCGGCGCAGGCGCCTGAGCCGCATCCTTGATTCCCGAGCGGCGCATGGCTTCGAGCTGCATGTCGCGCACCTGGGACTCGATCAAGGCATTCGGCACGTCGATCGGATTCGCAGCCAGGAGCTTGTCCATGACGACCGTTTTGTTGCGCGTGCGCAGGTTTTGCTCGAGCTCGCGCCGCATGTTGTCGGCGACTTCGCTGCGCAGTTTGTCAATGCCGCCCTCGGTGACGCCGAAAATCTTGCAGAATTCCTCGTCGATCTCCGGCAGCACCGGCGCTTCGACGCGCTTGACCGCGATCTTGAAGTTGGCGAGCTTGCCGGCGAGTTCCGTGGCGCGATAATCGGCGGGGAAATTGACCGCGACGTCGCGTGTCTCGCCGGCCGAGGCGCCGATCAGACCCTGCTCGAACTCCTGCAGCATTCGGCCTTCGCCGAGCACGATGCCGACGTTCTCGCCCTTGCCGCCCGCGAACGGTACGGCATCGATCGAGCCATCGAAATCGATGGTGACGCGATCGCCGGTGGCCGCCGCACGGCCCGCGTCCTTGTAGCTCACCTGCTGCTTGCGCAAGCGCTCCAACATCGCATCGACATCCGCGGGTTCGACGCTCGCGGTCTGGCGCTCGATCTCGAGCGCTTCGATCGGCTGCAGCGCGATTTCCGGGAACACTTCGAAGGTCGCGACGTAGCGCAGATCCTGGCCTTCATCGATGCTTTGCGGCTCGATGCGCGGACTGCCCGCGGGCGCGAGTTTGTTGGCGCTGACCGCTTCGGCGAAACTCGACTGCAACAGTTCGCCGATCACTTCACGGTGCACCCGCTCCCCGAACTGACGGCGAATCACGTTGAGCGGCGCTTTGCCGGGCCGAAAGCCATTGAGGCGGGCCGTGCGCGACAGCGTCTTCAGACGGCTCGCGATCTCCTGGGTCACGCGCGCGGCGGGGACCTGGACTTGCATGCGGCGCTCTAATTTGCCGGTGCTTTCGACTGAAACCTGCATGTCAAACCTCTTGAATTGCCAACCTGTCGATGCGTACGATGGTGCGAAAGGCGAGACTCGAACTCGCACGGGTTACCCCACTGGATCCTAAGTCCAGCGCGTCTACCAATTCCGCCACTCTCGCGAGTATTTAGGCCCTTTAGGACACAGCCCTCTAGTATAGCCCAGCTCAGCGAGGTTCGCTCTGACGGACGAGCAGCCGGGCGACTTCGCGCAGGCCCGGCAGGCCTTTTTCCAGCATGAAGTAAAGTGCGCTGTCGCCCTCGAACGGTGCGCCCTGCCTTGGCGCGTGAACCCAGGCCCAGGCATGATCCTTCGGGTCCGATTCCTGGCTCAGGGAATGATGGATATTGGCGATCAGCGCCGCCCTCTCCTGCTGGGAGGCGGAAAGCCGCGGCGCCTGCCCGAGACGGTAGCGCTGCAGCACCTGGGGCGAGGGAATCCGCAGCAGGCGACACTGCTGCAGCGGCGATAGCTCCCAGGCATCCGCGATCTGAAAAAACCGCTTGAGCGTCGAACTGCTCGTGTGACGCGCCGTGCGCCGCGCCGCCGGCTGCAACACCAAGCGCGGGCCGTTACGGGGTTTGCCTTCAGTCATCGCAGGCTCTGGGCTAGGGCCACCAAGCATACTCCCTAACGGTTGGTTATCATGCCGCATGCCAGCGAGTTTTGTAGAGCGCCTCGACCGAGCCGAAATCGACACCGACAGCCTTGTTTGCGTGGGCCTCGATCCGGACCCGGCCAAACTTCCGCTCGATCTCGCGGCGGGGCCCCAGGCGATCTACGCCTTCAACCGACGCATCATCGATGCGACCGCGGGCATCGCCGCCGCCTACAAGCCGCAAATCGCGTTTTATAGCGCCGTCGGCGCCGAGGACCAGCTGCTCGCGAGCATTCGCTATATCCGCGAGCGCGCCCCACAGGCGCTCGTGATTCTCGACGCCAAGCGCAACGACATCGGCAACACGGCCCAGGCCTATGCGCGTGAGGCCTTCGAGCGTTATGGCGCGGACGCGGTCACGATCAACCCGTACATGGGAGCCGATTCTGTCGAGCCATTCCTACAACAGCCGGAACGAGGGGCGGTTTTGCTGTGCCGCACATCGAATCCCGGCGCGCGCGACTTCCAGGATTTGCTCAGCGACGGGCTGCCGCTGTATCGACGGGTCGCGGCCCGCGCCGCAGCAGATTGGAATCGGCGCAATAACTTGATGCTGGTCGTGGGCGCGACCTACCCGCGCGAAATGGCCGAACTGCGTCAGGCGCATCCGGAACTGTGTTTCCTGGTGCCGGGTATCGGCGCGCAGGGCGGCGATCTGGAGGCGACCCTCGCGGCGGGCCTCAATGCCGATGGCCGCGGCTTGTTGATCAACTCCGCGCGCGGGATCATCTATGCCGGTGGCGGTCATAGCGACGCAATCCGAGCCGCCACGCTCGAATTACGTGCGGCCATCAATCGCGGCCGAACTGCAACAAAATCTTGCGCGCTGACCCCGTGAGTCTTTCGCCCTGGGCGGTCTTGGATCGCGTCGGCGAGGGCGTGGCCGTGACCTCCGCCGACGGCACGCTGATCTATTGCAGTGCCAGCCTCGAGCGCGTCTTCGCGCAGCCGAGCAGCCGCCTCGTGGGCGCCAAAATCTACGACTTGGTGGCACGCAAGCAGCGCAAGGCTTTGTGCGCCCTGCATGAACATGTCATCGCCAGCGACGCGACCCGGCATACGGAACTCTTGGCCGATGACGGGCGCGCCTTGGGGCACGTCGTGCTGCGCCGTTTGGATGCGGCCGCGGCCGGCAACAGCAGTTCGGGCGCCGCGGCGCAAACGGTGCCGGCCGCTGTCTGGTCGTTCTCCGTGCCGACCGAAGATCCCTTGGTGCGTTTCCAACTCGCGGTACGCAGCACGGAGTTCGGCTTCTGGGATCTGGATCTCGTCAGCAGTGAGATCATCTGGTGGAACGACTGGTGCGCGGGCGTCGACCTCGATCCCTGTGCAGGCGCCGGACATGCTGAACGCTGGGACGCCAACGTGCATCCCGAGGATCGGCCGCGACTGCAGAGCTTTGACGACTTGGTCGCCGGTCGCTGCGCGCTCTACCATGCCGAGTATCGAATCCGCACGCGCAGCGGCGCATGGCTTTGGGTCTTGAGCCGTGGACGCGTGACGCTGCGCGACGAGCAGGGTTGCGCGCTGCGCGTCACCGGCATCACGATCGACATCGATGCGCGCAAGCGCACCGAACTCGCGCTGAGTGAATCCGAGGCACGCCTCGAGGCGGCCGTCTGGGGCACGGACATCGGCGTCTGGGAGGGCGACGGCAGCGGCAGTTTCCGTTGGTGCAATGACTGGTGCAGCCCGCGCGGCATCGACCCCTATGAAGGCACCGGGGCCATGGAGCAGTGGTTCACGCAAATTCACCCCGAGGATCTCGCGCATTATCAACAATGTCGCCTGAATGCGCGCTCGGGCGCGAGCGACCTGTACGTCGTCGAATACCGCATCCGCACGCGCGCAAATCGCTGGCTTTGGTTGCACGAGCGTGGCCGCGTGATTACACGCGACGCGCAGGGCCATACGACGCGGGTCGTCGGCGTCTGTCTCGACATCGATGCGCGCAAGCGCATGGAAATCGCCCTGCGCGTCAGCGAGGCGCGCTTGGAGACCGCGATCTGGGGATCGGATCTGGGTCTCTGGGACTGGAGCCTGCAGACCGACGCGATGGTGTGGTTGTCGGACTGGCCCATGCGCTATGCCATCGATGTCAGCGCGATCAGCGTTACCCGCAACGAGTGGCTCGAGCGGATCCACGCGGCGGACCGCGCCCGCTACGCGGCGGACGACGTGGCGCTGCATGACGGCGGCCTCGATGCGAGCGAAGGCGACTACCGGATCCGCGACACGCAAGGCGGCTGGCATTGGGTCAACGTGCGCACGCGCGTCATCGAGCGGGATGCGACCGGACGGGCGCTGCGCGTGGTCGGCGCCTGCATCGACGTGAACGCGCGGCGCTGCGCCGAGCAGTTGCTGCGCACGCAGGCCCTGATATTGGAGACCATGCGCGAGGGCGTGCTGTTGCTCGATGCGGCGGGCCGCATCGAGTTCACCAATCCTGCCTTCGAACGGATGGTCGGACGCGAGGCCGGTGAACTGACCGGAACCGCCGTGCTCGAGCTGTTCAGTTTGCGCGAGCGGCGCTCATCGAAGCCGCTATCGCTCGATCGCCTATTGCGCCGCTTCGAGACGCGCAAGCAGCAGCGGCAAGTTTCATTCCGGCGTCGCGACGGCAGCCAGTTCGCGGGCGAGGTGCTCTTGGCGCGCATCGAACAAAATGGCGCCCGCAAGAGTTTGATCGTCATCCAAGATGTGTCGGAACGCAACCGTCTCGAACAGGAAATCGCCGAAGCCTCCTCGCGTGAACGCCGTCGTCTCGGCAGCGATCTGCACGACGGCCTGGGGCAGGAGCTGACCGGGATTGCGCTGCTGCTGCGCAGTTTCGCGAATCAAATCGGCGCCACCGACGCGGCGGTCCTGGGCCAATTGAACGGCATCATCGGCCTCGTCAACCATGCCGTGGAAACGGCGCGAACGATGGCCTTGGGGTTGTCGCCGGCGACCCCCGCGCGTGACGATTTCGTTGCCGCGCTGAGATCCCTCGCCGCCTGGTCGCGCACCAATTTCGGCATTCAAGTACAGGTCCGGGTCGCCGTGCCGCCCAAGCTGCAGATCGAAGAGGCGAATGCGACGCACTTGTATTTGATCGCCCAAGAGGCGATTTTGAACGCGGTCAAGCATGGTCGCGCACAGCTGATCGATCTGTCCTTGCGCGCCGGGGAGCAACTCGTGAGCCTCACGATCAGCGATGACGGCATCGGTTTGCCGCCCAAGCCGAACGCGAGCGCAGGACTCGGCATGAAGATCATGGCGTACCGCGCCGGCATGATCGGCGGCTCGGTGCACATCAACAGCCGCAAGCTGGGCGGCACACGCGTGCGCTGTATCTATGCGCAAACACCGCGCAAGCCCAAAGCCGGGAAATTCTCGCACGGCCGAACTCCGGTCGCGACTAGCTGAACGCCTGAATGCCGGTCTGCGCGCGTCCCAGGATCAGCGCGTGAATATCGTGCGTCCCCTCGTACGTGTTGACGGCCTCGAGGTTAACAAGATGGCGGATGACGTCGTACTCGTCCGAGATGCCGTTGCCACCCAACATGTCGCGCGCCGCACGCGCGACCTCGAGCGCCTTGCCGCAGGAATTGCGCTTGAGCAGTGACGTGATTTCGACTGCGGCGGTCCCCTCGTCCTTCATGCGGCCGAGCCGCAGGCAGCCTTGCAGCGCGAGTGTGATGTCGGTCTGCATATCGGCGAGTTTCTTCTGAATGAGTTGATTGGCCGCGAGCGGGCGGCCGAACTGCTTGCGGTCGAGCACGTACTGGCGCGCCGTATGCCAGCAACTCTCGGCCGCACCCATGGTCCCCCAGGCAATTCCATAGCGCGCCGAGTCCAGACAGGTGAACGGACCGCGCAAACCCGTGACCCCCGGGAGCACGTTTTCTTCGGGCACGAAGACCTCATCCATCAAGATCTGCCCGGTGGTCGAGGCACGCAGTGCGACCTTGCCCTGCAAGACCGGCGCGGTCAGACCCTTTGCGCCCTTCTCGAGAATGAAACCCCGAATCAGCTCATCGTCGGTCTTGGCCCAGACCACGAACACGTCGGCGATCGGACTGTTGGAAATCCAGCTCTTCGCGCCGGACACGCGATAGCCGCCGGGGGCGCTGCGCGCGCGCGTGATCATGCCGCCCGGATCCGAGCCATGGTCCGGCTCGGTCAGACCAAAACAGCCGATCGCATCGCCGCGCGCCAGAGCGGGCAAGAAACGCTGCCGCTGCGCCTCTGTGCCGAACTTCCAGATCGGCAGCATGACGAGCGAGGACTGCACGCTCAGCATGGAACGATAGCCGGAGTCGACGCGTTCGATCTCGCGCGCGATCAAACCGTAGCTGACGTAATTCAAACCGCCGCCGCCATACTCTTCGGGAATGGTCGCACCCAAGAGGCCAAGCTCACCCATTTCGCGAAAAATGGCCGGATCCGTATGCTCGTGCCGGAAGGCTTCGCGCACGCGCGGCGCGAGCCGCTCTTGCGCGTAGACGCGCGCGGCTTCGCGCACCATTCGCTCGTCTTCGCTCAGCTGCTGCTCCAACAGCAAGGGATCGTCCCAATGAAACTCTGCGCGCGCCATGATCAGGTCCTCATCCGAATGAATGCGCCGCCGCGGCGACGAAGGCCGCGACGTCGTCGCTGGTCGTCGCATAGGACGTGACCAAGCGAATCGAGACGCCGTCGACGGGTGCCGGCACGGGCCAGCGATAGAATCCAAAGCCTGCGCGCTCGAGATGCAGGACTACCGCCTCGGGCAAGGCGACGAACACCTCGTTCGCATCGATCGATTGCAGGACCTGCGCGCCGGGCAGAGCGCGCAGGCCGGCGCCCAATTGCGCCGCCATCGCATTCGCCTGGCGCGCGTTCGCGAGCCACAAATCGTCTGCGAAATACGCGAGCAGCTGCGCGCTCAGAAAGCGCATTTTCGACCAAAGATGGCCGCCCTGTTTGCGGCGTCGCCCGAAATCGACGGCACGCGAGGCGTCGCCAAAGAACACGACCGCCTCGGCGCAGAGCGCGCCGTTCTTGGTCGCGCCCAGGGACAGCACGTCGATGCCGTTCCGCCAGGTCGCGGTTGCCGGCGAGCAGCCGAGGTGCGCGAGCGCGTTGGCAAAGCGCGCGCCGTCCATGTGCACGGGCAGCTCATGCGCTTTCGCGACCGCCGCGAGCGCGCCGATCTCGTCCGGGTCGTAAACCGTGCCCCACTCCGTTGCCTGGGTGAGACTGAGTGCCGCAGGTTTGACATGGTGCACGCCCATGTCTTTCGCGGTCGCAATCGCCGCGGCCAGCGCCGCGGGCGTGATTTTGCCGTCGCTCGCCGGCAGACCGAGCATCTTGGCGCCCCCCGTGAAAAATTCCGGTGCGCCGCATTCGTCGGTCACGATATGCGCCGATTCGTAGCAATAAACACCGCCGTAGGGGGGCGCGAGCTGCGCCAGCGCCAACGCGTTTGCCGCCGTACCGGTTGCGACCGGGAACACCGTCACCGGCGTCTCGAAGAGGTCGCCGAGCATGGCCTGCAAGCGCGCCGTGTAAGCGTCGCCGCCGTAGGACGGCACGCGATCCTGATTGGCCGCGGCGACGGCGGCCATGATGGCTGCCGACGCGGGCGTCACATTGTCACTGGTAAAATTTCGACTCAAACCCATCGCGCCGTCGGCGAACCGCTCACCCTGCCGCGTGCCCCCGGACCTCGGCCCGTAGCACGCGCAGCTTGCTGTCCACGTCCTCCTTGTTCAGATACGCACCGCAGAGCCGACGAAAACCTTGATAGGCGCGTCGCCCATGCAGGGTGCGCCAGTTATCGAACAGCAGCGCCGTTCCGGGCGCCAAGCGCATCGTGATTTCATAAGTCGGATCGTTGATTAATTGGTTGAATAAGCTCAGCGCCCGATAAAACACCCGCATGCGCGCGGTCGGCAGACGGAACGGTGCGCGGTCGTAATTATTGTACGCGATCTGCCGGTAGTCGCCGCGGTGATCGAGCTCGATAATCGGATGCTCGGCCCGCAGATGGACGCCGTCGCCGAGATATTGGGCCGGCACCTTGACTTGGGTCAGCGCTTCGAAGGCCTCGGGGTCCTGCCTGCGGATCTGCTCGGCGACCTTGAAGCCGTCGACGAGCGTACTCTCCCCGCCCGTGCCGTCGAACTGCAGACAATGAAACATCTGGAAGCCGGGCGAGTCGAGACTGTAAGTACCGTCGGTGTGCGGGCCGATCGCCGCGGACGTGTAGGCCGTGTCCTTGAAGGCGAGATTCGCGGTGAAATCCCACATGCCGCCGAAGATCGTCATGCGCACGTACGCGATGCGCGTGGCGAGTTGTTCGGTCGCCTCGAGAGTTGCGGGCGTCCCAGTCGCCAATGCAAATCCGAACTCCTCGACGAGCGTCAGCCAGCGCAGCAAACCGGCATCGCTGCCGACGATGTCGGCATGCGCCATGCTCGGAAACGCAGCGTCCATTGAGGCGCGATCCCAGAGGCTGCGGCGCGGTGCGGCCGGCCGACCTTCGCTCTCGGCGACTTGCCGCAGGAACGCGGCCGGCAGCCGGCTCCGGCTGCCGTCGTGGCGCCAGACGATCTCGAGGGACCGGCCGGCATCGGCGATCTCGAGTTTCTCGGGCGTGATGTCGGTCGGGATCCGGAAGGTGTCGACCTGCCGCTGCAGGGTCTCGGGGTTAAGGCTTTCCTTGGCATGGCAATGATCGCGCAACCAGAACGGCGCAAAACGAGCAACCGGGCCGCCGTCAGCCCACGAGAGCTCGACTTCGTCGTCCACGAGTCGCGCGGCATTCAAAACGGGGTTCGCTTCCAGCATGGCTGACTCCTCCAAGGTCTTTATTGAACGAGTGTATAGTAACGTCGTTTCCGCCGTCAAACTCGGAATCGGACTAGAATTCGCGCCGTGACCACTCTCCCCTCATCCATGGCCGCGATCGAGATCGCGGGCATCGGCGGTCCGGAACAATTGCGCGCCGCAACGCGCCCCGTGCCGCAGCCTGCCGAGGGTGAGGTTTTGGTGCGCGTGGCCGCCGCCGGCGTGAATCGACCGGATCTGATGCAGTGCGAGGGCCGTCATCCGCCGCCGCCTGGCGCTTCCGATCTGCCCGGCCTCGAGATCGCCGGCACGATCGTGGCGCTGGGCGCCGGCGTCAGCACCTGGGCGATTGGCGATCGCGTCACGGCCCTGCTGCCGGGCGGCGGCTACGCGGCTTACGCCACGGCCGCGGCCTCCTTGTGTCTGCCGGTGCCGCACGGCTTCAGTCTGGTCGAGGCCGCTGCGCTGCCGGAAACCTTTTTTACGGTCTGGACCAATCTGTTCGAACGCGGCCGCTGTCAGGCCGGTGACACCGTGCTGATCCACGGCGGCACGAGCGGCATCGGCACGACCGCCATTCAATTGGCCAAGGCCTGGGGTGCGCGCGTCTTTGCGACCGCCGGCACGCCCGAGAAGGCTCGCGCTTGCGAGCGACTCGGCGCGGTCCGCGGCATCGATTACCGCAGCGAGGATTTCGTGGCCGTGGTTCTCGAGGCGACCGACGGCCAAGGCGTCGATCTGATCCTCGACATGGTTGCGGGCAGTTATGTCGAACGTAACTTGCGGGCAGCGCGCCTCGAGGGGCGCATCGTCACGATCGCGCTCCTCGGCGGCGTCCGCGCCGACATCGACATGAGTCTGATCTTGCGCAAGCGCCTGACACTGACAGGCTCCACCTTGCGCCAACGCAGTGTCGCCCAGAAGGCGGCGATCGCGGCCGTCTTGCGGCGCGAGGTTTGGCCGCTGCTCGATGCCGGCAAAGTGCGGCCCGTCATTTTTCGTACCCTGCCACTCGCCGAGGCGGCCGACGCGCATCGCTTGATGGCCAGCTCCAGCCATATCGGCAAGATCGTATTGACCGTTGCCGCAGACTGACGGACTCTTGCCGCCCATGGATGACAAAGCTGCCCTGCTGCAACAATTGCGCATCGACCGCGGCAGCGCCGCGGCACGGTCCCGCATGCCTTGGATTGTCGGCGGCCTGTTACTCGTGGCGGTGCTTGCGGCACTCGGATGGTGGTGGTCGTCCGCCCCCAAGGCCGTCCCCGTACGGGTTGTCACGGCGCAAGCGGTGGCCGGCGGCAGTGCCGCGACCGCGGCGAGCATCTTGGATGCCTCCGGCTACGTCGTCGCTCGTCGGCAGGCAACGGTGTCTTCGAAGATTACCGGCAAGATGATCGAACTGAATATCGAGGAAGGCGATCACGTCAAAGCCGGGCAGGTCATCGCGAAGCTCGACGACAGCAATGTGCGTGCCGCGGTCGATCAGGCGAACGCTCAGCTCGCATACGCGAAAGCGGGCTTGACCGAAACCGAGGTCAACCTCGCCAATGCCGAGCGCGATTACGAACGTCAGAGCGCACTGATCAAGGATCACTACGTGAGCCAGGCAGCCGTCGATACGTCGCGGACCGCTCTGGATGCCCTGCGTGCGCAGCTCGCCACGCAAAAGAGCAATATTGAGGTCGCGGCACGCGGCCTCGAAGTCGCCGAGCGCAGTCTCGACGATACGACCGTGCGCGCGCCGTTCTCCGGCGTGGTCACGGTCAAAGCCGCGCAGCCAGGCGAGATCGTCTCCCCGATCTCCGCCGGTGGCGGTTTCACGCGCACGGGGATCGGCACGATCGTCGATATGGATTCGCTCGAGATCCAAGTCGACGTCAACGAAAACTTCATCAATCGCGTCCATCCGGGCCAAGCCGCGAGCGCCAAGCTCAACGCCTACCCGGACTGGCAGATCCCCGCGCACGTGATCGCCGTGATCCCGACCGCCGATCGCAGCAAGGGGACGGTGACCGTGCGCGTCGCGATCGACCAGAAAGACCCGCGCATCCTGCCCGAGATGGGCGTACGCGTTGCGTTTCTCGACGAGCCGACACAGGCCACGGCCGGCGGCGCCGCCCGCGAGACCGCGCCGGGCGCGGTCAGCCTGCCGAACGACGCGGTTCAAGTCAGCGGTGGGGTCGGGGTCGTCTTCGTCGTGCACGATGATGACCATGTCGAGCGCCGCGCGGTGCGCCTCGGCTCGCCGCTTGCCGGGGGAATCACGATCGCCTCCGGAGTCGCGGCCGGCGAGCGCGTGGCAATCGGTGATTTCGCACAATTGCGGGACGGAACTCCCATTCGCATCCAGGAGGTCAAGCCATGAGCGAAAGCATCGTTTCTCTGCGCGACGTCAACAAACGCTATACGCGCGGCAAGCAAAGCGTCGACGTGTTGCAGAACCTGTCGCTCGATATTCCGAAGGGTGAGTTCGTCGCGCTCATGGGGCCGAGCGGCTCGGGCAAGACGACGCTCCTGAACCTGATCGGCGGTCTCGACAAACCCACTTCCGGCGCGATCACGGTGGCGGGTCAACGCCTCGATCAATTGAGCAGCGGCGCGCTCTCGCGCTGGCGCGCCGATCACGTCGGCTTCGTGTTCCAATTTTATAACTTGATGCCGATGCTGACCGCGCAACGCAACGTGGAATTGCCGCTGCTCCTGACGCGGCTGACCGCCGCACAGCGCAGGACCAATGCACTCGCCGCGCTGACCCTGGTCGGCATCGCCGACCGCGCCAAGCACAAACCCAATGAATTGTCCGGCGGCCAGGCGCAGCGCGTCGCCATCGCGCGTGCCCTGGTCGCAGACCCGACCATTTTGGTTTGCGATGAACCGACCGGCGATCTGGACCGCAAATCGGCCGATGAGGTGCTGCATTTGCTGCAGACCCTCAATCGCGAGCACGGCAAGAGCATCGTCATGGTCACGCACGATCCGAAGGCCGCCGAATTCGCGAGCCGTCAGCTGCACATGGACAAGGGCGCACTCGCGGAATCCGCATGAAGTATTTCCCCTTCATTTGGGCGACGCTCTGGCGCAAGAAGACCCGCACGATTTTCACGCTGCTCTCGATCGTGATCGCGTTTCTGCTGTTCGGGCTGTTGGAATCGGTCAACTACGCCTTCGCGCATCCGAGCGGCGGCGTGTCCGGCGCCGACCTCCTGATTACGGTCAACAAGTACTCGATCACGTTTTCGCTGCCGATTTCCGATGCCCAGGAGATTCGCGCCGTCCCCGGCGTGGCCGAAGTGACCTGGATCAGCTGGTTCGGCGGGTACTACCAGGAGAACAAGAACTTCGTGTTCGCGATCCCCATCGACACGGACACCTATTTCAACCTGCACAAGGGCGACTTCACGGTCTCCGACGCGCACATGCGCGCATTTAGGCAAACACGCAGCGGCGCGCTCGTCAGTTCCGCGTTGCTGGAGAAATACGGCTGGAAAGTCGGCCAGAAAGTGCCGCTGCATTCGACGATCTGGACGCAGAAGGACGGGTCGCTCGACTGGACCTTCGACATCGTCGGCACCTTCGACGTCGCGGACAAGAGCAAGGCCAACCAACAGGCGTCGACCTTCCTGTTTCACTACGAGATGTTCGACGAGGGACGGGGCTTCGGCAAGGGCAAGGTCGATTGGTTCGAGGAACGCGTCGACGATCCGAGCAAGTCTGCGGCAATCTCCACGGCAATCGATGCCTTGTTCGCGAACTCCGCCAACGAAACGAAGACACAACCTTCGAAGGACTTTGCGCTCGCATTCATCAAGCAGCTGGGCGACATCGGCTTCGTCCTGCGCGCGATTCTGGGCGCGGTGTTCTTCACGCTCTTGTTCCTGACCGGCAATACGATGATGCAGTCCGTGCGTGAACGGATTCCGGAGCTCGCCGTCCTGAAGACCCTCGGTTTCAGCAACGGCAAGATCCTCGCCTTGGTGGTTGCCGAGGCGGCCGTGCTCTGCGCGCTCGGCGCCGCCATTGGTCTGGCCTTGGCCTACTGTGCCCTGCCGCTGCTGAAGATCGGTCTGCAGGGCGTGGAGCTCTCACCCAAGGCCTTGCTGCCCGGCATCGGCGTCGCGGTGCTCCTGGCACTGATCGTGGGTCTGCCGCCGGCCCTGCGCGCGATGCGGCTCAACATCATCGACGCGCTCGCAACTCAGCGCTGAGCGCGGCGTCCGCACGGGAGCTTTGAGACTATGTGGAAACAACTTGCGGCGATCACCTGGATGAACGTACAAACCTTGCCGCAACGGCTCGGCGCCTCGAGCGTGATCGTCATCGGCATCGCGGGCGTCGTCGCGGTCTTGGTCTCGGTGCTCGCCATGGGCGCGGGTTTCCACCACACGTTGGCCGACAGCGGCCGACCGGATCGCGTCATCGTCTTGCGCGGCGGTTCGGACGCAGAACTCAACAGCAATCTGACGCGCGAAGAGATCGACATCATCGGCAGCGCTCCCGGGCTTGCGAAAGACGCGCTCGGCAAGGCCATTTTGTCGAGCGAACTCGTGACCGTCGCGAACGTGCCGAAAATCGATACCGGCACGGACGCCAACGTGACCCTGCGCGGCGTGGGCGCGAAGCTGCTCGAAGTGCGCCCCGAGATCAAGCTGGTGTCAGGCCGAATGTTTCACCCGGCCGTGCGTGAACTCATCGCCGGCGCGGGCGCGGTCAAACAGTTCAGCGGACTCGAGGTCGGCAGCATTCTGCGGCTGCGCAACGCCGACTGGCGCGTCACGGGGATATTCACGAGCAACGGCGACGTGCATGAATCGGAACTGCTGGCCGATGCCGACACGGTGGGCTCGGCGATCGAACGCACCGGCTATAGCTCCGCGATCGGCCTGCTCACGAGCGCGGCGGCGTTCGACGCCTTCAAGGATTCCTTGACCACCGATCCGCGGCTCAAAGTCGATGTGCAGCGCGAGCCCGACTACTACGCCGCACAGTCGAAGGATCTGACCAAGACCATCAATGTGGTCGGCAACACCGTCGCGATCATCATGGCGATCGGCGCGATGTTCGGCGCGCTGAACAGCATGTACTCGGCGGTCGCCGCGCGCGGACGCGAGATCGCAACGCTGCGCGCGATCGGTTTCGGCGGCGTACCGGTATTGCTCTCCGTCATGTTCGAGGCGCTCTTGCTGTCCCTGCTGGGCGGCATCCTGGGCGCGGGGCTCGCCTGGCTGTTCTTCAACGGCCACACAGTCAGCACGCTGGGCGGAGGGTTCGCACAGGTCGTCTTCCAACTGACGGTGACGCGCGCTCTGATCGTCACGGGTATCGTTTGGGCTTGTCTCATCGGTTTGCTCGGCGGATTTTTCCCGGCTTTGCGCGCGGCGCGCTTACCGGTAGCGGAAGCATTGCGCGCCGCTTGACTCATCATCGTCGCAATTCATTAGGGAGTATGCATGGCTGGTCGTAATTTTCTGTTCGTTCCGGGTCCCACCAATGTACCGGACCGCATTCTGCGCGCCATGGCCGTGCCGATGGAGGATCACCGTTCCGCGGCCTTCCCGGCCCTGGCCTTGAGTTGTCTCGAGGGATTGAAACCCATTTTCAAGACGACTCGCGCGACGCCCATCTTGTTTCCGGCCTCGGGCACGGCCTGCTGGGAGGCGGCGCTGACCAATTGCCTCAATCCGGGTGACCGGGTGTTGACTGCCGTGTTCGGGCAATTCAGTTATTTGTGGAGCGAGATGGCCAATCGACTCGGCTTCACGGTCGACGTGATCGACACGACCTGGGGCGAGGCGGCGCCGATCGAGCGCTATGCGGCGGCACTCGCGGCCGACAAAGCGCACCAGATCAAGGCCGTGCTGGTCTGTCAGAACGAGACGGCGACCGGCGTGACGAGCGACGTCGCGGCGCTGCGCCACGCGCTCGACGCGATCGGTCATCCTGCTCTGCTGCTCGTCGATTCCGTGAGCGCGCTCGCAAGCATCGATTTCCGCATGGATGAATGGGGTGTCGACGTCTGCGTGAGCGGCTCGCAAAAGGGCCTGATGTTGCCGGCCGGTCTCGGCGTGACCTGCGTCAGCGAAAAGGCGCTTGCCGCGGCCAAGACCAGCACCACACGTCGTTGTTACTTCGATTACAACGACATGGTCAGGTCGAATGCAGGCGGTTATTTCCCGTACACACCCTCCATTCCGCTGCTGTACGGACTGCGCGAAGCGATCGCCGTGCTCAACGAGGAAGGCCTCGAGAACGTATTTGCCCGCCATCGGCGCCTCGCCGGCGGTGTGCGCGCGGCGGTGCTCGACGGCTGGCGTCTGCAGCTCTGTGCGCGCCGGCCGGAAATCTACTCCGATACGGTGTCGGCCATCCTCGTGCCAGAAGGCGCCGACGGCGCGGCCGTCATCAAGCACGCTTTTGCGCGCTACAACCTGTCGCTGGGCGCAGGCCTGGCGCGCGTCGCGGGCAAGTTGTTTCGCATCGGGCATCTCGGCGACTTGAACGAAGTCATGCTGCTCGGCGCAATCGCGGGAGCCGAAATGGCGATGCTCGACTGCGGCATCCGCGTCGAACCCGGCAGCGGTGTCGCGGCCGCGTCCGAATTCTGGCGCAAACTCGCGGCCTGACGATCCTCGCGGCCAGGTGACGCACGCTCGGGTCATCTGGTCCCCAAGACCGTCTCGGCAAGCTCAGGCGGTCATGGCGGCAATGCTCTCTTCGCCGATGGCGAATGCGGTCGAGGCTCCGGTGCCGCTCGTCACCATGATGAGGCGCACATCCCGCAGGGGCGCCTCGACGAGCAGCAGACGATCGTCGAGCGAGGCATAAGTGCCGATCCAACGCTGCTCGACCTCGTAATCGACACCGGGTAATACGGCGTGGAATTCATCGAGAACCAGAGCATCGAAGGCTTCATCGGCGAACGGATCCAGGGTATGACCGTAGACATGGGTATCGCCGACCACGAGCGATCCGTCCGCGGATTGCACTACGATCAAATGCACGCCGGCGGCGAGGTGGGCGCCCTGCTCTCGGCGCAAACGCGCGCGCAAGGGCGCCGCCGCCGGTAGTTCGGCGTACCCGAGATAGCGCGTCAGCGACAAGTCGCTCATCACCGCCGTACCGAGCTGGAAACCGTGTTTGGGCCGCAGGCGCAGCATCTGTAGTTTCGATCGCTGGACACCGTGCGCGGCGACTCGATCGGCGAACAAAGTGGTCAAATCGTCGCCCGGACAGACCACGATCAAACGCGCGGCGATCGGACCCGCCGTTGTCTCGAGCCTGCCCGTGTCGACCGCCCGCACTGCCGTGTCGCGCAGGAAGCTGACGCCGTGCTGCTCGGCGAGCCAGGCGGCAAGCTGCGGGATCGCATCCCGCGACTCGACGCGACGCTCGTGCGGACTGACCATGACCGCCGCCAGTTCGCCGGTGAGGAATGGGTAGCGTTTTGCGGCCGCCGCGGCACCCAGAAGCGTGCAGTCGCGTCCCATCGGCGTCGCGAGGAAAGCCTCCAGCACATCGCGCGCCTCCGACCGGCGCGCAACGACGGCAAGACCGGCGTGGAGGATCGGAATGCCTGCTGCGCCCGCGACCTCGTCCCAGATCTCGCGCGAACGCATGGCGCGGCGCCAGCAGTCGCCGCTTTGTTGCCCGGTGACTGTCACAAAACCGAAGTTTCGAATCGACGCACCGACGGCGCGCCGGTCTCGGTCGATCACAACGACCCGCAGCCCGCGGCGCACCGCTGCCAACGCGTGAGCTAGACCGACGATCCCTGCGCCGACGATCGCGACGTCATATGACAAGAATGTGTTCCCTGCATGACCGGCTTTCGCAGGGTAGTCTGAACCATGAGGTGACTAGGTTCCAGTCACGACGTTCACTCGAGACACACGACCAGTTTGGCGGAATGCGTGCGCCAGTTGATCGGGATCACGAAGGAACGAAAGTGCGGCGCCGAGACGGCCTCCGCGTCGTTGGCAACCACGGTCGGCACCGAGATCGAGAATTGTTTGCCGAAGTCGCGGCGCGCATTGCCGGAAATCGTATTGGCGACTTCACCGACCAGATCCATGAGATTCTCATTGCTGGTGTCGGTTTCCTGCATGCGCATCAGCAGGACCGTGAGCATGCCCTTGGGTGCCGTGAAATAGACGATGCCGCGGCGCGCCCCCGAGATCCCGATGATCCCCGTGTAATCGTAGGCGCCCGGCTTACCATCCATGACCAGATACGGAGATCCGACACTTGCCGCCTGCTGCGTAGACGTCTCGAAATAGTGGGTAACTCCTCGGACGAAAGTGCGGATTTCCGCTTCCCTGAGCATCTCACACCCCCGCTAACAACTCGGTTAGTGCGTCGTTGAGCTGCCGGTCGGTGAAAGGTTTGCAGAGAAAGCCGTTCGCACCCCGCTCGATGGCCTCCACCGCGGTCGCCTTGTCGGCGAGCGCCGAGACCACGAGAATCAGGATCTTCGGGTTCAGGGCGACGAGTTGGCCGACGCACTCGATGCCGTCCATCTCCGGCATGGTCAAATCCATGGTGACCACGTCGGGCTGCATGCGCTTGAATAGCTCGACCGCCTCACGACCATTGCTCGCCGCGCCCACGAACTGCAGGCGGTCGATCTGCTGACAACGCTCGATGCGGCGCCGGATGATGTTCGAATCGTCGACGATCATGAGCTTGAGCGGCGCTTGCAAGCCGACCTGGGCGTTCATCAAGCGGCCTCCGTGTCATCGGTTTGTCTTGCCACTCCCGGCAGAGTCAGCGTCAAACGCGTGAATTTGCCGACCGAGGTGGCCACGGCGATCCGACCTCCGACCTCACGCATCAACTCAGCCACGACATTCATGCCCACGCCCCGTCCGGCGTCCTTGGTCGTCGTCTCCATGGTCGAGAACCCTGACCGGAACAATAATGAGAAGGTTTGCTTGGGATCGAGAATCGCGGCTTCCTCGGCCGAGATGAAGCCTTTGTTGACCGCGGCCTCTTTGATCCGTTCCGACGACAGTCCCTGCCCGTCGTCCTCGATGATGAATTTATAACCGCCCTGATCCAGGTTCTGGAACTCGAGCCGCACGGTGCCCTCCAGCGATTTGCCGAGCGCTTCGCGGACCGAGGGCAACTCGATGCCGTGCACGATCGCGTTACGCACGGCTTGCACCGCGACGTCCTTGATCACACGGCGATAGTTGTCCGGTATTTCCTCGAAGCCGACGCATTGCACGACCGCCTTCTTGTCGTTCTCCTTGGCGACCCGTTCGGCCAGTTGCTGCAGCATGGCAATCGGCCCCGCCTGTTCCGGCATCAACACCGGCGGCGTCTCGATATTGGTCGTCGACTCGTGGTTCTCCTCGGAACCGAGCAACTGGAAGCGCGAGATTCGGGTCACGAGATCGCCGACCGATTGCAGTTGCGTCAACAAATCGTCGAGTTTGATGACCAAAGGCAGGAAATCGTTGCCCGATAGTCCCGGCTTCTCGCGCAGTGCCTTGAGGTCTTCCTCGAAAGCGTGCGCGCGGCTCTCGATCGAGGACAGGCCCAGCGCGGCGGCCTCGCCCTTGACCGAGTGGGCTTGCCGGAACAGGGTGTCCAGCTTCTTGCGAAACACGCTTTCCTCGCGAGCCGGCTCGCGCAGCACGGCATTGATCATCTTCATCGAGGCGTTGGAGTCGCTCAAGAACGAAGCGAGCTGAGTCGGCTCCACATGCAGGATCCCGAGCAAGGTATCCACCTGGCCCTGGGTCTGATCCTGTGCGGACTTGAGCTCGAGGGCGAGATTCACGCGCGCGGTCACATCTGAAACCGAGACCAACACCTGGGTGATCACGTCGTCGACGCGCACGCGGTGGAAATCGAACTCGAGATAGCAGCGTTGGATGCCACCCTGGCCATCGTCGACGTTGACTTCGACCTCGCCGAGCGGGTTGATGGACTTGACCAGATTCTCCTTGGTGCGCTCGGCCCACAGAAGCTTCACATACTTGACGGCGGTCGCGAGCGTGCGCTCGGAGACGACCTCTTTGAGCAGGTCTTCGAAGGCAAGCCCCGCAAGATCCTTGCGTTGGAACATGCGCTCGAGCGCAGCCGAATAGGCGGAGCCGATGACCAGGTTGCGATCGAGCAGAAACAAGCCTTCCTTGACCGTTCGCAAGATGTCTTCGGTCTGTTGGCGTGCTTCGCGCAGGCTCGCCGCCTGCTTGCGCCGCGCAACCAAGAGAGCCAGCAGGAACAACATCAGAAGCAGGCCGATCATCAGACCCGCGAGCATCACCAGTCGTAATTCGTTCGCGGCGCGTTCGTTATTTGTCTGCAAGTCCTTGACGACCGCGGCCAGCTCCTTGTCGAGCAGGCCGACAGCGTGCCGGGTCACCGGGATCGCCGACTCGACGTAGGCGCTTAGCTTCTTGCCGTTTTCGTTCAGCTCCGTCCCGGTCGACTCCGAGTCGCGATACGGAATACCCTGAAAGTCGAGCACGGGCTCGAGCACATGCCGTTGCTTGGTCCAGATCGCGGCAAGCGCAGCCGCGTGACTCGCAATGGGCGGCGCGTCGAGCGCGGCGTTGCCGCTGGAATTCGCGAACAGGGACGCAGGCCTCGCTGTGCCCATCGCCTGGACCGCGGCGTCCAGCTTGGTGACCGCACTGCGCAGGTCATTGACCGGGGGTTGAATATAGCCGAGAGACTCGAGACGGTCCCGTACGGAATCCATGGAGGTACGGAGCAAATCCACATTACGCTGCTGCTCGCCGATGAACTTGAGGGCGGCCGTGCTATTGGACAGTTCTGTCGCCAATTCGAATCCGGGCAGCAGGACAGCGGCTCCCAGGATCGCGGCACCCACGGCGAACAGAATCGCCCAGGCGCGCGAGGACAGGCTACCACCCAATTTGCTTGCTTGCAGCGGCTTCATGAATCCATCGCTCCGGTTGTCGTTGTTCGTGGGACCGCTATCGGGGCTTTCGCCGTCAGCTCATTGATGCTTTCCAGAAACTGTGCAGCGGACGCGTAGCGATCAGCCGGGTTCTTCGCAAGCAAACGATCGACGACGACCTGATAACGACGCACATGCGGGGGCAGCCGCGGAATATGACCGGAATTATGGCCCTCGAGCACCTGCGCGAGGCTCGTGCCGCGAAATGGCAAGGCACCGGCCAGCATCTCGTACAACACGACACCGAGGCTGTACAAATCGCCGCGTTGGTCGGGATCGTGTCCCGCGATCTGTTCGGGACACATGTAATACGGCGTCCCTGTGCGCAAATCGGATCCGGTGATGTCGCTCGTGATCACCTTCGCGCGCGCCGATCCAAAGTCGATCAAGACCACACGATTGTCGTCGGTCAACATCATGTTCGAGGGTTTCAGATCACGATGCACGATGCCGGCCGCATGCACGATTCGAAGGCCCTCGGCAATCTGGCGCACGTAGTTCAAGGCATCCGCTTCGCTCACCGGGTTCTTCAGGCGGTCGCGCAGGCTGCCGCAGGGGAAATATTCCAGCGCCAGATACAAATAATCGTTGGTAATGCCGAAATCGATGACATCCGCGACGAAGCGGTGATTGAGCGATGAGAGAATTTGACACTCGCGCGTGAACCGCTGACTGTCCGCCGCGGATACGCCCTGCGAGCCCTTGATGGCCTGGATCTTCAAGGCAACCGGTTGCGCGAGATCGTCGTTGCGGGCGAGATACACCGTCGCCGACGTGGAATGGGCGATCTTTTTCAGCAGCCGGTAACCCGCGATCTTCGGCAAACTATGCAGCTCCGGCGCCACTGGCTTGGCGAGGGGGAGTTTGCTCGCCAGAGCATTTCGCGTCCGCTGCACGATCGGCTGGAGAACCTCGCGCAGTTCGGCGATGTCGACCGCATGAATCGGCCAATAATCCGTGGCACCCAAGCGCATGGCACGGGCCGCACTGCGTTCATCCCCGCCGCGCGCAAAAACGAACGCCGGCTGCAGCGGCAGGTCTTTGTGCAGACGAACGAGCGGAGCCAGCGGATCTTGCCCCGAATCGCGCGCCACGAACTCGACGATGAACATGATCGCCCCGTAGCCGCGCAGTCGTTCGACCGACAAAGCGTCGAAGCCCGCACGGTTCATGGTATCGGTCGGGACGTTACCGCTGGCCTCGCGCACCAGTCCCGCAAGCTTGAGGCGAAGCTCCAGATCGTCATGGACGATCAGACAAAAGGATCCCTTTCTGGCGGGCGCCCCAGCGGCCGCAGGCTCGAGCGGGGCGGAAGTTGGACTTA
>Ga0116230_10001083_pt1 | contig 25232 bp, 19 predicted proteins | sample S1TSphfallax_3_FD_88678 | JGI IMG/M metagenome (GOLD analysis project Ga0116230, IMG submission 88678) | Host-associated microbial communities from peat moss isolated from Minnesota, USA - S1T2_Fd - Sphagnum fallax MG | ecosystem: Host-associated > Plants > Peat moss > Unclassified | place... | reverse complement strand
GGGCACCGTTTTGTACAGCCATTCGGTGTCGTCGTCGATTTTGAATTGCTCGTAAAACAGACCGCCGATGCCGCGCAAGCGCCAGTCGTCCGGGGTGCTCAGGCGGATTTCCTGGCTCAAATGCGTATTCTTTTCTCTATCCTGCCAAACGGTCGACGGTGAGTAACACTTAGCGCCCGGGTTTCCCGCCTTGGGCGAGTCGGTGATGCCGGTGCACTGGTAGTAGTCGCCGTACACGCCGCGGGCATAATTGGTGTAATCCTGTTGCTGGCTGACGTTGCGCACCAGGTAGGCGCCGGCGTACACCAGCTTTAAATCGCCGATCTTGCCGTCTATGGTGAGCGCCGTATTCTCGAACTTGTCTTTGTCGTAGGAAGGGTTGAACAGGGTGACTTCATCGTGCGCGAGGGTCTGGCCGTCGGCGCCGACGGGATTTTCATAGAACACGCCCTGTGAGTTCATGTCTTGATAGCTCTGCACCAGCAGCGCATCCCAGTCGGGTGTGATCTGGTAAAGGGCTGACAGACGGAAACCCTCATAGGTGAGCGGATTGATGTCACTGCCGACCGAGCTGGCATTGGTGATGACCGGACTGTTGGTCGGAACGATGCCGCCGTTATAGAGGACGATGCCCCGGTCGGTGCTCTCGCGAGTAAAGGTGCTGGGCACGTTATTGATGTAGCCGCCGCGGCTGTCATCATAAACCACGGCGCGGACCGCCAAGGTGTCCGCAATGATGGGCAGATTGAGCGTCGCGGTGATACTGGCGTTCGGATTGCCGCCCGCCGTATAGCTGTAGGCCGCATCGACGTTGCCCTCGGTCACGTTGAGCTTGGGCTTGTTCGTGATGTAGCGGAGCACACCGGCTTCGGCGCCAGAACCGAAGAGAGTGCCCTGGGGTCCTTCCAGCACCTCGATACGCTCCAGATCCGCCGCGTAGACGTCGAGGTTCCTGCCGGGCAGCGCGACCGATTGATCGTCCAAGTAAACGGCGACGTTCGGAATCTGGCCGTTCGAACCGCTGCCCTGCGAACCAGCGGCGCCCACCGACAGGCCGCGCATGGTGATCGAACTCTGGCCCGGGCCGTTGCTGGCCTGGGTTACGTTCGGCAAGTACTTGATGAAATCATCGAAGGTGGTGACGTTCAGCTTGGCCAACGTGTCGCTGGTGAGCGCCTGGATCGTGATGGGCACGTCCTGCATGTTTTCCACGCGCCGCTGGGCGGTGACGGTGATCTCTTGAATCCCTTCGGAATCGGTGGTGTCCGCTGTCGAGGCGGCATGCGCAATGCCGATGGAAACGCCGCCGCTCAAAATGGCGGCGATGGCATACGACAACTTCGGATTTGAATTCATTGATGGCATCCCGTTTTTTATGGCGCGTGAGCCCAGAGAATAGCATCGGGGCGCCGCAGCACTAGCGCTATTTTGTTGTAAGACAGCATCTTCTCATGCTGAATTTCGATCGCGCCATCCGAAAAATGCATGGTCAAGGGTCCAAGCGGGCAGGGAAGCCCGGCGCGCGTAACTCCGTGCCCACCGCATCCTCCAGCAACTTGACGATCATCGACGACCAGGCACTGCCGCCATACTTGGCGCGGCCCTCGATGAAGGTCTGCTCCATGACGCCCGCGAGGCGCAGCGGCACGCCGAAGCGGCGCCCGAACTCGACCGCGAAGCCGGCGTCTTTACAGGCTAAATCCATTGTAAATCCAATGTCATAACTGCCGTTTAAGATGACCTGACTTTCGGTCTCGTGAACGAAGCTGTTGCCTGAACTCGCGGCGATGGCGGCAAACGCGGTGCCGAGATCGACACCCGCCTTGGCACAGAGCATGAGTGCTTCGCCGGCGGCGATGAGATGGATGAAGGCGAGCATGTTGGTAACCACCTTGGTGACCGCCGCCTGCTCGATGCCGCCCAAGTGAATGACCTTGCCGCCCATTGCCCGCAAGGCCGCTTCGTGCCTCGTGAATTCTTGTTGCTTTCCACCAACAAGAACGGTGATGTCGGCCGCTGCTGCGCGGTGGACGCCGCCGGTAACGGGGCAGGCCAATGTTGCAATGCCACGTTCCGCGGCGAGCGCCGCGAGCGATTCGATTTGGGCGAAATCATTGGTGCTCATTTCAATCCAGGTGCTTGCCGGGCGCATGAGCGGTATCGCGGCAGTCATCACCGCCGCGCTCGCGGCCGGCGAGGGCAGGCAGGTGATGAGACCGTCGCAGAGCGGTGCGAGAGCGTCCACCGACGGAGCCCAGGTCGCACCGGCGGCGATCACCGGTTCGGCGCTGGCGGGATTCAGATCGTGGACGGAGACCCTGAAACCGCCGCGCGCCAGGTTGGTCGCCAGATGCTTGCCGAGGAACCCCAAACCGATGAAGCCGTAGGTCAATGCCATGTGATCCTCGTCTCGTAAGGCTAACCCAGGGGGCGATCGATCATTTCCAAATGCAGCGGACCATCCGACGGGTAGGGATTGGCCAGGGCCACCGCCTCATTCAGTTCGACGCCCAAGCCCGGTGCGCTCGGCGGGATGACGAAACCCTCCTCCCAGCGGATCGGCGTCTTCAGGATCTCGGCGTGAAACCCGCCCCATTGCTGAATGCTTTCCAAGATCAGAAAGTTGGTCGAGCAGGCGGCGATCTGAATGTTGGCGGCGCCGACCACGGGTCCACAGTAAAGATGCGGCGCGATCTGCGCGTAATGCACCTCGGCGAGCGTCGCGACTTTCTTCGCCTCGAGCAAGCCGCCGACACGGCCCAGGTTCAGCTGCAGGATGTTCGCCGCACCGGTCGCGAGCACGCGCGCGAACTCGTACTTAGTGGTGAGCCGTTCGCCGGTGGCGATGGGAATCGACGTGCCGCGCGCCACCAGGGCCATCTGTTCCGGCATCTCGGGTGGCACCGGCTCCTCGAACCAGAGCGGGTCGTAGGCTTCCAGTTGTCTGGCCAGGCGGATGGCGCCCGACGTCGTGAATTGGCCATGCGTGCCGAGCAGCAGATCAGCGCGGTTGCCCACCGCCTCGCGCACCAGGCGCACCAGGCGGACGGTGCGCTCCAAGGCTTCCTGGGTCGGTTGCCGCGGATCGTAAGCGGAAAAGCCGCCGGTGGGATCGAACTTGAGCCCGGTGAAACCTTCCGCCACGTACTCGGCCGCGCGTTCGGCCGATCGCTCCGCGTCGAGATAGAACTCGTCGCCTTCACCGTCGGCCGGGTACAGGTAGGTGTAACTGCGCAAGCGTTCGTGCACCTTGCCGCCCATGAGGTTGTACACGGGTTGTTCCACCGCTTTGCCGATGATGTCCCAGCAGGCCATCTCCAAGCCGCTCACCACCCCCATGAGCGACAGATCCGGTCGCAGACTGAAGCCGGAGCCATAGCTCTCGCGCCAGATGGACTCGATGGCGAACGGATCGCGCCCGGCGAAACGGCGCATGAACAAATCCTCGATCATCGCCGCGATCACGTGCGGACCGAAAGTGGCCGTATAGACCTCCCCCAGCCCCTCGATCCCGCAAGTTGTTTTCAGTTTCAGGAACACGAAGTAGCGTCCGCCGAAAGAAGGCGGTGGGTTGCCGACCACGAATACCTGCACAGAGTCGAGTTTCATCCGTCACATCCTGTCGTTGTTGATGAGGTCGGCGGCCTTTTGCGCCACCATCAGGGTCGGTGCATTGGTGTTCGCCGACGTGACCGTGGGAAAAACCGACGCATCCACCACTCGCAAGCGCTCCACCCCATGGACCCGCAAGGCAGAGTCGACCACCGAATCCTCGCGCTCGGGGCTCATGCGGCAAGTCCCCACCGGGTGATAAACCGTGGCGGCGCGGGCGCGGAAATCGGCGACCAAACCCAATTCATCCAGCCCCAGCAGGTCGGGTGTCAAGGCTTCAGCGATCAAGCCTTGCATGGCGCGCGAGCGCGCGATCCGCTGCAGCAGCCGTCCACCAAAGACCACATCCCGAAGATCTTTGTCGGTGGACAGGTAATTCGGTTGAATGTGCGGCGGGCTGCGAAAATCCGCCGTCGTGATGTCGATCCGGCCCACGCTCGTCGGCCGGGTCGGTTGAAAACATAAATAAAACCCGGGAAACGGATCGACCTCGATCCGCGTCCGCTTCGCATCGCCGCTGCCGTACGTCACGGGATTGAAGTAGAGCTGCACATCCGGCCGAGTCGCGTCCGGGTCGGCGCGCAAGAAGCCGCCGAATTGGTTGACACTGAGTGCCAGCGGTCCCGCCCGCGTCAGCAGGTACTTGAGGCCGGCGCGAAACTTTCCGAAGGTCGAGTGCAATTCGTCATTCAACGTCGGTTGCGTGGCCTTGAAGGAATAGACCACGGCGAGATGATCTTGCAGATGACCGCCCACGGCCGGATTATCGACCCGGGGAGTGATCCCTCGCTCCGCGAGTCGCGCTCCCGGGCCGATACCGGAGAGCTGCAACAATTGTGGCGAGTTGACGGCGCCGCCGCAGAGAATCACCTCGGCATCGGCCCGGGTGTAGTGCGAGTCTCCGTCGCGCCACCACTCGACACCGACCGCACGCGCACCCTCGAAGCGGATCCTGCCGGCCCAGGCGTTCAGTTCCAGTCTAAGGTTGGCCCGGCGCAGCGCCGGGCGCATGAACGCGTCGGCGGCGGAGCGGCGCCTGCCGTCGCGAATGGTGACCTGGTAACAGCCGAGCCCCTCGGGGGTGGGACCGTTGAAATCGGTGGTCCAAGGCACACCCAGTTCCCGCGCCGTTGCCTGCCATTGCGCGCGGGTCGCGTGCAGCAGGGGGGTGACGTCCTTGACGTCGAGCGCACCGTCGGTGCTCGCGCGGCCGTCGGGGTCGACCCGACGCTCGGTGCGTTCGAAGTAGGGCCGGACGTCGTCCCAGCCCCAGCCGACATTACCCATGGCGCGCCAGTCGTCGAAATCCTGGGGGATGCCGCGGCAGTACACCAGGGCATTGATGGAACTCGAGCCACCGAGCACGCGGCCGCGGGGCCAGTACATGCTGCGGCCATCCAAGCCGGGAATCGGCGCGGTCTGATATTTCCAGTTGACCCGCGGATCGGCGAAGGTGCGTCCATAGCCGATCGGCGTCTTGATCCAAAAGCGCGAATCGGTTCCGCCGGCCTCGAGCACCAAAATCTTGCGACGCGCATCGAGCGACAGGCGATCGGCAAGCACACAGCCGGCGGTGCCCGCGCCGATGATGATGTAGTCGTAGGATTCCACGCAACGAGCTTAAGCTAGTCGACCGCCGTTGCTATGCCATTTCGCGATTCCCCCATGTCATTTCTCGAAAGCGGCGGTTGCCTTCGTCGGCGTCGCGCAACGCGGCCGAACCCTGTATGGTGCGAGTCCTAGGAGGTGCATAGTTTGAGTATCAGCGCGATTGACATCCCACGCAGTAACGCTCCTTCCTCGGTCGAGCGCTGGTATGTGCTCATGCTGATGTGCCTGATTTATTCGATCAACATCGCCGACCGTTATGTCGTCTCCACCGTCCTCGAGCCCATCCGTCTGGAGTTGCATCTGACCGATGGGGGCGTGGCCTTTCTCACGGGCATCCCTCTCGCTTTATTTTATGTCGCTTTCGGGATCCCGATTTCCTGGCTGGCGGACCGCTCGAACCGGCGCAACATCCTCGCCGCCGCGCTCATCATCTGGTCCGGTTTTACAGCGCTGTGCGGATTTTCGCGTAATTATTTCGAGTTCCTGCTGGGCCGCATCGGCGTCGGCGTCGGCGAGGCCGGCGGCACGCCGCCGTCGACGGCCATCGTCTCGGATTGTTTCCCGGCCGATCGGCGACCCATGGCCATGACGGTGCTCGCGTTGGGTGCACCCATCGGTGCCTGGCTGGGCGCCGATATGGCGGGTCACGTCGCGCACCTCTTTAGCTGGCGGGCCGCGTTCATCGCCTTAGGATTACCCGGGTTGGTGGTCGGCATCATCGTCTACCTCACCGTGCGCGAACCGGTGCGCGGCCGGCTCGATGCCCTCGTCGATGACGTCAAACCCTCGCTGCTCGAATCCTTGAGCTTTCTCTGGAAACAGAGGGCTGCGTTTCACGTTGTCATGGGCGGCGGCGTGTGCGCGCTCTGGGGCTGGGGACTCATCTACTGGACGCCAACCTTTTTGCAGCGAGCTTACGAGCTCGACGTGGGTCAGGCGGGCGCCGTCACGGGCAACATTCACCTCTGGGGCGGTTCCCTCGCGACGGTGGGCACGGCGTGGCTGTTGTCCCGTCCGTCGATGGCCGATCCGCGTCGTGTCGTGTGGCTGTTGGCGGGCGGGATCGGCCTTGCCACCATTCCGTCGATGATTGCCTACGCGACGCATTCGCTGTGGCTATGCCAGCTGATGTTCTGCATTTTCATCCCGGCGATCTATTTTTATATCGGACCCTGCTTCGGCCTGCTCAACAACCTGGCGCCGTGCCACATGCGCAACATGTTCATTGCCATTTCGCTGCTGGTGGCCAACATCTTGAACCTGATCGTCGCTCCCTGGGTGGTGGGCGCACTCTCCGACTGGTTCGCCGGCGCTCATGCCACCGATGCGGCGTCACTACGCTCGGCGCTGCTCTGCCTGGCGCCGACGGGATTGTGGGCGGCCTATCATCTGTTCATGGCCTCGCGCACCATCGTCCAAGATCAGCGCCGCGCCATCGGCTACACCAAGTCCTGGCCGCCTTGAGGATTGCTGTCCCGAAGCGACGATAGAGACAGTCACATGCCCAAGACACCGCTCGATCGACGTTGGCTGCCGTTGAACGCGCTGCGCGCCTTCGAAGGCGTGGCCCGCCATTTGAGCTTCACCGCCGCCGCCAATGCCCTGCTGATATCGCAAAGCGCCTTGTCGCGGCATGTGATCGCGCTGGAGAAGTTGATCGGCACGCAGCTGTTCGAGCGCCGACCGCATGCGCTGGTGCTCACCAAGGCCGGCCAGACGTTGTTGCCCGCGGTCATGAAATCCTTCGATCGGTTGGAGTATGCGCTCGACGACATACGTAACGATGCGCTCACCCATGTCAGGACTTTGCGGGTGCAAATGCCGCCGAGCTTCGCGGTGCATCTGGCGGTGCCCATACTGCGCGATTTCCGGCGTGCCGCGGCGGAGGTGGAAATCGATTTGGTGAGTCCCCACGGCGTCGGGCCGCCGCCCGGGGATGTGGACGTGGCGGTGGTCTACTCGAAGCCGACCGTCAGCGAATTGGTGACCGATCTGTTGTGGCCGGTGCGGCTGCGGCTCATGTGTCATCCGAGCGTCGCGGCTCGGCATCAGGGCAAGAGTCTCGCCGATTTCATCGCCGCCAATGAATTGATCCACGTGCGTATTTCCGACATGCCTCGCCACCACCTTTGGACGCAATTCGTGCGCCAGGCGAATCTCGGCAGCTTGCCGGTCGAGCGCGGGCTGGTCTTCGACACCGCGGTACTCGCGGTGCAATACGTGCTGAGCGGGGAGGGGGTCGCATTGCTCGACAGTTATCTTTTCGACGACACCCTGCGAACCGGCAGCCTGGTCAGTCCCTTCGAGCATAGCCTGGATGATGGCTATGGTTATTATCTGACCACCCATCCGGAAGGCTTGAGTGATACGGCCATCGCGCTGTTCCGGTCCTGGCTCATCGAGCGCTTCGGCACGGCTTCGGCGAAGGAGACGGCTGGCATTCACCTTGCTGTTTCGAATGATTGATCGCGCAATTGGTTTCTAACGGGAGCATGTATGAAAAGCCACGCAAAAGTGGTGGTGATCGGCGGCGGTGTCGTCGGTGCCAGCGTTCTATATCATCTGACCAAAGCGGGTTGGAAGGATGTGTTGTTGATCGAGCGGGCGGAGTTGACCTCCGGATCGACGTGGCATGCCGCCGGCGGCATGCATACCGTCAACGGTGATCCGAATGTGGCAAAGCTGCAGCAATACACCATCCAACTGTACAAGGAGATCGAGGCGATTTCCGGGCAGTCCTGCGGTGTCCACATCACCGGCGGCATCATGCTCGCCGGCACCCGCGAGCGCCTCGATTGGTTGAAAATGGCGAAGGCGCGCGGCCGTTATCTCGGCATGGAACTCGAGATGCTGTCGGTGGATGAGGCCGAGAAGCTCTTTCCGTTGATGGACAAGAAGCATTTTGTCGGCGCGATGTACGATCCCATCGAGGGTCACGTCGATCCCTATGGTGTGACCCATGCCTACGCGAAATCCGCGCAAATCGGCGGCGCTGAAATCGTGCGGCAAACCCGCGTCACCGATCTCAAGCCACGAACGGATGGCGGCTGGGAGGTGATCACCGACCACGGCAACGTGGTAGCGGAGCACGTCGTCAATGCCGCCGGTCTGTGGGCTCGCGAGGTCGGCCGAATGGTGGGCATCGAGTTGCCGGTGCTCGCCATGGAGCATCAGTATCTCATCACCGGCGATATGCCTGAGCTCGTCGGCAAGAAGGAGCAGCTCCATGCCATCGATTTCGAGGGCGAGATTTACATCCGCCAGGAACGCGCCGGCATGCTCATGGGGACTTACGAACGCGCCGGAGTGCCCTGGTCCGAAACGGCTACGCCATGGGATTTCGGCCAGGATCTGTTGCCGAACGATCTCGAGCGAATTGCCCCAAGTCTCGAACTGGGCTTCCAGCATTTCCCGGCGCTGGAAGGCGCCGGCATCAAGAAAGTAGTCAACGGGCCGTTCACGTTCGCGCCGGACGGCAACCCGTTGATCGGGCCGGTGCGCGGCTTGTCGAACTTTTGGGTGGCCTGCGGAGTCATGGCGGGCTTCAGCCAGGGCGGTGGTGTTGGTCTCGCCCTGTCGCAGTGGATGGTGGAGGGTGATCCCGGCGCCGATATCTGGGGCATGGACGTGGCGCGCTATGGCGATTGGACCACGCTCGCCTACACGAACGCCAAGGTGCGTGAGAATTATTCGCGGCGCTTCAGCATCCGTTTTCCCAACGAAGAGCTGCCGGCGGCGCGACCGCTGCGCACCACGCCGATCTACGAGAAGCTGTTGAATGCGCATGCCGTGTTCGGCGACTACTGCGCGCTCGAGCACCCGCTTTGGTTTGCGCCGACGGCGGAGGAAGCGGTCGACAAGGTGAGTTTCCGGCGCTCGAACGCACATTCCCATGTGGGACTCGAATGCGCCGCCGTACGCGATGCCGTCGGCTTGCTGGAAATCTCCAACTACGGCAAGTTCGATGTGCGCGGCCCGGCGGCGGCGGAGTGGTTGTCGACGGTCATGGCCAATGCCGTTCCCAAGGTGGGCCGTATCGCGCTCACACCGATGCTGAACGAGCGCGGCAAACTCATCGGTGATTTCACGTTATGCCGGTTAGCCCCGGACCATTTCTTCGTCGTCGGCACTTACGCAGCCGAGGTGTTCTACATGCGCTGGTTCGAACAGCATCTGCCGCCGCAGGGCGTGACGGTGCGCCCCTGCGCCATGGAGTATGTGGGCCTGTCAGTGGCCGGACCGAAATCTCGCGAACTGTTGCAAAGCCTGGTGCGCGAGGATCTCTCGACGGCGGCGTTCCCCTTCATGTCGTTCCGTCGCATGTCGGTCGGCATGGTTCCCGCCTACGTCGGCCGCGTCTCATTCACGGGCGAACTCGGCTATGAGCTGTGGGTGACCACCGACTATCAGCGCGCACTCTATGATTCGCTGATCGCCGCCGGCCGGGAGGTGGGCCTGAAACTGTTCGGCGGCCGGGCGCTCAATGCCCTGCGCATCGAGAAGAACTTCGGCACCTGGGCGCGGGAATACCGCCCCATATACGGACCGTTCGAGGCCAACCTGGGGCGTTTCGTCGACTTCAAGAAGGCGCATTTCATCGGCCGGTCGGCGGCCCTCGAGGAACGTGACAGCGGCGGGGCGCTGCGCCTGGTCGGCTTTAGCATCGATGCGGCCGATGCCGACGCGCTGGGTGACGAGCCGATTTGGCATGATGGTCATGTGGTCGGGTGGGTGACCTCCGGCGCCTTCGGGCACCGCGTGGGTGCCTCTCTGGCGCTCGGCTATGTGCCTGCCGCGGTGGCGTCGGCGGATGGCGGCTTCGAGATCGAGATCATCGGCGAGCGTCATCGGGCGACTCGGCTGACCGGGGCCGCTTACGATCCCACCGGCGCACTCATGAGGACTTGAAAGGGGCCCTCATGCAGGCACTGACAGAACTGACCGGGGGTCTGGCTGCCGACGCCTACTTCGATCCGTGCCGGTTCGAACTCGAACTGCAACGAATTTGGCACCGGCAGTGGATCTACGTCGGACGCTCTCAGGACATCCCCGAGGCGAGGGCGTTTCGAACCTTTGAGCTGGGCGATCAGCGGCTCATCTTGGTGCGCGATGATGAGGGCAGGCTACAGGCGTTTCACAACACCTGCCGACATCGCGGTGCCGCGCTGTGCCGCGAGGACCAGGGCACGCTGCGCGCCGGCGCCATCGTCTGTCCTTATCATGCGTGGACCTATTCCTTGCAGGGTGAATTGCTGCGCACCAGCTCCAAGAAGCATGCACCGGGTTTCGACACCCGCGATCATCCGCTCTACCGGGTTGCCGTCCACGAGTGGCGGGGATTCGTCTTCGTGTGTTTCAGCGACCGCCCGCCGCCCTTCGAGCAGGGCTTCGAACCGGGCCTTGGCTGTATCGATGCCTGGCCGATGGAGGCGCTTTGCACCGGCCACAGGCTCACAAAGGTGATCGAGTGTAATTGGAAGGTATTCTGGGAGAACTACAACGAGTGTTTGCACTGTCCCGCGGTGCATCCCACGCTGTCGAAGCTCGTGCCGATCTATGGCCGAGGGCTCATGGACGAGCGTGATGATCCGAACTGGTCACTGCATGCCGCCGATCCCAATCCCAAGTTCCGCGGCGGACTGCGCCATGGCGCCGCCACCTGGTCGCTCGATGGCGAGGTTACGGGAGTGCCTTTCGCGACCATCGAGGAGGAGGATCGACGACGCGGGGCGCTGTACCTGACCGGCTTGCCATCGGTGTTCATCGTCGGCCATGTCGATTACGTGCGGGTGGTGCGCCTGCGCCCGCTGGCAGCCGAGCGGACCGAGTTGCAGGTGGAATATCTTTTCTCGGCCGAAACGCTGTCGCAGCCGCATTTCAATCTCCGCAATATCGTCGATTTCACCGACCTGGTGATGAGCGAAGACGCCGCGGTGTGTGAGCTCAATCAGCGCGGACTGCATGCCGCGCCGCACGTGGGCGGCGTGGTCATGCCGGAGGAATACGCGATTCGCGAATTTCACCAATGGCTTGCCATTGAACTTGAGCGTGTTTAGACGAGCAGCGATCGCCACCGCCGTACTCGCGCTGTGCGCCTGCGGCCGCGCTTCGCAACCGCAACCCGCGGCTGGCGCCGTGTTGAATCTCTATAACTGGCCCGATTACATCGGTCGTCACACCATCGAGGACTTCGAGCGCCGGACTCACATCAAGGTGGTCACCGGCGTTTACGATTCGAATCAGACGCTGGAAGTGACGCTCATGACCGGACACTCGGGCTACGATCTGGTGAGCACCACCACCAGCTTCTACGGTCGCCAGATCCGCGCCGGTGCCTACCAGCCGCTCGACCGCAGCAAACTGACGAATTGGCGGAACCTCGATCCGGCGGTGCTCGCCGTGCAATCGACGGTCGACCCAGGCAACCGTTACGCGTTGCCCTATCTGCATGCCATGAACGGCATCGCCTATAACATCGACCGCATCAAGACGCGCATGCCGGCGGCTCCGACCGACAGTCTGGCGATGATTTTCGATCCGTCGCTGATGGCGAAATGGGCGGATTGCGGAGTCACCTTCCTGGATTCACCGGAGGACGTCATTCAACTCGCGCTCGCCTATCTGCATGTCGATCCCAACTCGCAGCGAGCGCAGGATTTGGACGCGGCCGAGCGGGTCATCATGGCGGTGCGCCCCTTCATCCGCCAATTCGAGTCCATCGACTACTGGCATCAGCTCGCGTCCGGGGAGATCTGTGTGGCCATCGCCTGGTCGAGCGATTACTCGGTGGCGCAGCAGACTGCGCGCGAGGATTCCACCGGAGTGCATCTCGGCTTCATCCTGCCCAAGGAGGGCTCCAACATCACCTATAACGCCTTCCTCATTCCGGCATCGGCACCGCATGTGCAGGCTGCGCTGACATTCTTGAACTATCTCCTGGAGCCGCAGGTGATCGCCGATATCACCAACGACATCCACTACGGCAACGACAATCTGGCCGCCCGGCCTCTCGTCGATCCGCGCATCCTCGGTGATCCCGCCGTGTATCCGCCAGCCGCGGTGCGTGCGAGGCTGTATCTGCCTGCCGAACTCAAGCCCGACTACGAGCGGCTGCGGACTCGGGTGTGGACGCGCATCAAGACGGGACAGTGATCGGCCGCGGTCACCCCTGCGGGCCATAGCCACCCCTCGAGGGCCGGGTCAGTCCGTCGAGATCCCCGACCAGAAAATCTCGAACCCCGCCGTCACGTAATCGATCCTCGAGTTTCTGTTGCGTGAGACGAACAGGATGGTCGTTCCTGCGAGGCTCATCATGGCCGCCGCGAGGAAGGGCAGGGGGTGGTTGCGGATGCGCTTTTTGCGGATGCCGTCGCGGGCCAGCCGTTCGATCTCGGCGAGTTCCGGCAACCCTTGAGGCGAGGTTCGCGCGCTCGATGCGCGGAACGCCTGGAGCTGCTCGAGCACCCGGAATTTTTCCGGGTGGGAGACGCCCCAATGGACGTAGCGATCCCAAAGATGCCTGAAGCGCACCCGGGCATCGGCCGCTTTGGGATACGCGGTGAGCAGCACATCGGCAACTTCCCGCCGCAGCGAGTCGTGAACCGCACTCACCAACAGATCCTTCGACGCGAAGTATGTGAACAACGTACCTCCAGCGACCCCGGCCGCGGCGGCGATGGCTGACGTGGGCGCACCGGCGATGCCGCGCTCGGCGAACAAGTTGATCGCGGTGTCGATGAGCGCGAGGCGCTTTTGATCGCTCAATGGTCGGGCCATGCGGGTATCGCCGTAACGGTTGGCTCAATAAATGACTGAGCTATCAGTCAATTATAAAACGCGCATCCACGCCACGGCAATCGATGCAAATTGGGACGTACTCCCACTTTCTTCGCACATTGGAAATGATAGTTTGCGCCCCCATCTTTTGGGACCTGCCACGAAAGCAACGCGGCGGATCGAAATGGAAAATGTGAGGAGATTGTCATGGTTGGAAAAGTAGCCCGCTGGGGCAGCAACGTCTTGTTGGTGGGGATGGCCCTGGCCACTTATGCGCTGTTGTTCTTGGCGAAATAATATTGTCTCAAGTGAAATTGATTTATTCTTGCTGAGATAATTTACCCATCACCCGGAAGAGATCCCGCGTCTCATGTCGAGTTCGCGGATGAGGTCGGTTCGACCTCTACATCTTCCGGGGCGATGTGTTTGACCTTCCACAAGATTCGGCCATAGTAGAAAACATAGTAGCCGACGAGCACGTACAAGAGCCCGAGAGTCAAAGGACTCGTCACCATCGACGATGCATTGAAATGCCCCGATGAGTCGCCGAGCGGCGCTGGATCAAACGAATTCGCGGCACCGACCGGCATGCCGGCCGACGACAGCATCGTCATGCGGTAGATGATGCGCCCGAGGAAGAGCATCGACACGAGGATGCCGGTCAGCGTGTGCGGGATGTAGTAGAGACGTCCGGCTGAACGCTGATAGCGGGTTTTGGCCGCCCCCCAAGCGCCCACGCCCACCCCCGCGATCAACCCGGCGATCCCGGCGAGCATGAAGACTGGTGAGGCCAGAGTCACCGGCAGCACGGCGCAGCCCACCACCAGCAGCAATCCCAATCGCAGCCGCATGCGCAACGGGCTCACGAGTTGACGGCCGAAGCTGCGTCGCAGCCGGCGATAGACCGCGAACAGCAACAGCGCGGCGAACACATAGGGCCATATTCGCGTGTAGTCGACCTGCATATCGTCGATACTACCGCAATGAATGCCGAGAACTCATCACCGGCCGGTTCTGCACAACTGCTCCGGGGCATGGGGCCATGGGCGGCCATCGCGGTGAACGTCGCCAACATGATCGGCACCGGCGTCTTTCTCAAGACACGGGTGATGACCTGTAACGTCGGCAATCCGCGAACGGTACTCGCGGTCTGGGTCGTGGCGGGTTTGCTGTCGCTGGCCGGAACTTTCTCTTATTCGGAGATCGCGGCCATGATGCCCCAGGCGGGGGGCGACTATGTTTACCTGCGCCGTGCCTATGGACGCTTGGTGGGATTCCTGTACGGCTGGATGGTCTTTGCCGTGGCCCGCGCGGGCTCGCAGGCGGCGCTCGCCGTCGGCCTCGCGATATTCATGAACGTCGCGCTCGGCGGGGCGCTGGAGCAATGGCGACTCCCCGGTGTCGTGCCGGGTGGATCCTGGCAGCTCAGCGGTCTCACCCTGGTGGCGCTGGCGGCCATCTGGGTGGTGGCGTTGATCAATTGTGCATCGGTGTCCGCCGGCGGCCGGACGGCGCTCGTCCTCACCCTTGCCAAGGTGGCGCTGGTCGTCGGCGTCGGGGTGGCCGCATTCACCTTCGGGACGGGCAACTGGGCACACTTCGGCGAGAGCGGAGCTCTCGGGACTTGCGACGGAGTTGCCGGCAGTGCCCGCGGTGGGATCGCGGGGTTTGGCGCCGCGATGCTGGGCGCCTTGTGGGCCTATGACGGCTGGAACAATGTGGCGCCACTCGCGGGCGAGATCCGCGATCCGCAACGGAACATGCCGCGCGCCTTCGTCGGCGGCATGCTGGTGGTGGGTACGCTCTATCTGTTCGTGAACAGCGCCTATTTTTATGCATTGTCGCCTGCGGCGATCGCGAGCGTGGCAGCCACATCCTCGGTCGCGACCGAGGTACTCAAGCGTTTCTGCGGACCGATCGCGGTCTCACTGACGGCGATCGCCTTGATGGTGTCCTCCTTCGGCTCCCTGCAAGCGAGTGTGCTCGCGAATTCCCGCATCCCGTTCGCCATGGCGCGGGATGGTTTGTTTTTTCATGCGCTGGCAAAAATTTCGCCCCGCTCGCGAGTACCCATCCGGGCCATCGTGGCGCAGGCGGCGTGGGGCAGCGTGCTGGCGTTATCCGGATCCTACGACTCGCTCACCGATTCGGTCATCTTCGTCTCCTGGGCATTTTACGGCCTGAGCATCGCCGCGTTGTTCGTCTTCCGGTCGACGCTGCCTGATCTGCCGAGACCCTACCGCGCATGGGGTTACCCGCTCGTTCCCGCCCTGTTCTTGCTGGTGACCTTGGCGTTGCTGGCGAACACCTTCGTGGCGGCGCCACAGCAAGCACTGGAAGGGGTCGGCGTGCTGCTTTTGGGCCTGCCGTTTTATTGGTGGTGGACGCGCCCGGCAGCGCGCGGCGGCTCCATGGAACTCGGTAATGGAACTCGTGAATAGCGGAATCTCGTGTCAACGCCTCCATCGAAGCTGCCGTTGAAACCTCCGGCGTGGCTTGTCGGCCTGCTCTGCGCGGCGGCGTTCCTGGGTCCGCGGGCCGGCGCCCAATCGATCCAGCCCAGCGGCGAAGCCGTCGCGCCCAGCGCCCCATCGATCGCGGCCGCTGCCATCCTGCCTGATGTCGCGGAATCGCAGTCCGCTCTCGACATTGCCAAGAACACGACGGAGCCGCGTTTCTCCTCGCCCTGGGTATCTTATGTGCCCGCATCGAGCACCGTGCCTTCGCCGACCCGATTCTTCGGCCGCATCGCCGGAGCTCCGGGCGAACTGGTGAATGCCGAGCAGGCCTATGCCTATGCGCGGGCCTTGGCCGCGGCGACACCGCGGGTGAAAGTGTTCACCATCGGCCGTTCCGAGGAAGGGCGGGAGATCGTTCTCATGGCGATCGCCGATGAACGCGGCATGCAGCATCTCGATGAGCTTAAGGCGTCCATGGCCTCGCTCGCCGATCCGCGCACCCTGGAGCCGTCGGCGGCGGAGCGGGTCATCGACGCGGCGCGACCCTTTTACTATTTCAATGCCGCCCTCCATTCCGACGAGACCGGCTCCACCGAATCGGTGCTGGAGCTTGCCTACCGATTGGCCGTGTCCGAACAACCGATGATTCGACGGATCCGCGAGAACCTGGTCGTGCTCATCAATCCTGTGTCCAATCCGGACGGCCGCGACAAACAGGTCGACTGGTTCTATCGTTATCTCAAGGGCAAGACCCACCGCGAGACGCTGCCGCGGCAGGCGCCCCCCTATTGGTCCAAGTACGCGTTCGTCGACATCAATCGGGATGCTCACCAGCTCACGCATGAGACCACCAAGGCGGTGAGCCGAATGTTTTTCGACTGGCATCCCGTGGTGATCCATGATCTGCACGAGAGCGTGGCGCTGCTGATGACGTGGAACGGGACCGGGCCCTACAACCCGAACATCGATCCGATCGCCTACAGCGAATTTCAGGCCCTGAGTTTCCATGAAGTGGAAACCATGACCGGTCTGGGGATGCCCGGCGTCAGCACATGGAATTTCGGTGAGGGCTATTCGTTCATGTTCATGGACTCGATCGCGATGAACCACAACGCCATCGGTCGCGGCTACGAGACGTTCGGCAACGGCACGGCGGAGACGCTGGTGCAGTCGCTCTCGGCCGACGAAACCTCGCGCGAATGGTATCGGGTCCTGCCGCCGCCTACAGGCACTTTTTCCTGGTCGGCTCGTGACACCGTGAATTACAACGAGACGGGCGCGCTCGCTGCGCTCGACTACTCGGCGGCGAATGCCAAGATGTTGCTGCGCGACTTTTATACGAAGAGCCTGCACAGTTGGCGCAAGGGTCTGGACGAGGCGCCGTACGCCTTCCTCATACGCGCCGATCAGGGTGATCCGAAGCGCGTCGACCAGCTGGTCGGTCGGCTGTTGGCACAGCATATCGAGGTGGGCCGGAGTGTCGCCGACATCGTGCTCGCCGACGGTGCGTTTCCCAAGGGCACCTATGTCGTGCGACTCGATCAGCCCTATCGAAACTATGCGGTGGATCTGCTGCAGCCGCAACATTACCCCAAGGATGGCGGCGAACCGTACGACGATGTGTCATGGGAGCTGCCGGCCTACTACCACCTCGAGGTGGAACCGACGGCCGATCGCCGCATTCGCGATGCATCGCTGACACGCCTCGACGCCGAGCCGCATCGTGCCGGAGGCGTGACCGGCACCGGTCCGGTGTTCGTCTTGAAAGACACCGGGCAGGAGGGTCTGTTTGAGGCGCGCTACCGATTGGCTCGCTACCGGGTGAATATTGCCGAGAGTGCCTTCACCGCGCGCGGCGTCACCTATCCGCAGGGCTCATGGATCATTCCGGCACAGGCGGGAGTAGGGCCGGCGCTCGAGGACGTGGCAAAGAGCTTGGATCTCGATCTGGCGAGCCTCGACTCGCCGCCGGCGGTGCCGATGCATGCCGCGCGTGCCCCGCGTCTGGGTGTGTGGGTGCCCTGGGCCGATACCGATTCCATCGGCTGGGTGCGTTACTCCCTGGACCAACGGCACATTCCTTACACTTACGTACGGGATGAGGACATTCGCGCGGGGCATTTGCAAGATAAGATCGACGTTCTGCTGTACGGTCACGTCGATCTGGAAATGGCGGAGCAGATCCAGGGCATTCCGCGCACCTGGGGCCCCATGCCCTACATGAAGACGGCACAGACACCGAGTCTCGGCACTCCGGCCTCATCGGCCGACATCACCGGCGGCATCGGTTGGACCGGCCTCGGCAACATTCAGGAATTCATCGAACGCGGCGGGCTGATGATTACCCTGGGTAACGCCAGTATGCTGCCGATCGAGGCAGGCATCGTGCGCGGCGTGCGGCGGGATTCCGGCGGCGTGCCGCGCAGCTCCGCGGGCGGTGGGACGGCGGCCGCGGCGGCCGCCCAAGATTCCGTGACCCGCACCCCCGGCGTCCACGTGCGCGTCAGCTTCGTGCGTGCGACTCATCCGATTGCCTATGGCTATCCTCCGTCGAGCTATGTTTTCCGGCAGAATTTTGCGCTGTATTCGACGCCGCGGCGCTGGCTGCGGATGGCCTATTGCACGACGTGTTTGGACGGTCCGCTCGATCCGCGCAGCGTCGTCATGCAGTGGGGTGGGTCGGCCGGTGAGCCCTTCGTCGTGAGCGGTCAGGCCTGGGGCGAAGACAACCTCATCGGCCGCCCCGCGATTCTCGACATGCCGGTGGGACTTGGCCATGTCGTCATCTTCAATTTCAATCCACTATATCGCGACATGAATCGCGGCGACCATAGGTTGGTTTGGAATGCCATCCTGAATTGGCAAGCCATCCTCGCGGCGCATCAGGGCGGCGCGTAGGCGGGGTTGGCCGCGAGTTCCGCCAGGCGGCGCTCGTCCCAAATGACGACGATGCCGCTGCCGACCACGATGCTCGCGCCGATGACGAGCGTCGCCGACGGGGAAGCGGACCAGAAGATCCAGTCGATGACGAACGCCCAGAGAATCGCGGTGTACTCGAACGGGCCGACCACGGACGGCGGTGCCCGTCTGAAGGCTTCGGTCAGCCACAATTGCCCGAGACCTCCCGAGATCCCGATGCCGGCCAGCCACTTCCAGTCATCGGCAGCGATGGGTTGCCAATCGCTGTACGCGAATGCACCGGCGCCGACGGCCACTAATGCCAGATACCAGAACACCATCGACAGACTGGTGTTGCTGCGGCCTAAGGAGCGGACCGTCAAGGCGCTCAGCGAATAGCAAATGGTGGCGACCGCCGCCGCCGCCGCCGCGACCAGGGAGAACGCACCGCTGCCCCAGGGCTGCAGAATCAGCAGTACACCGGCGAGGCCGCAGGCGATGGCCGTCCATCGTCGGCCGGTCACCCGATCGCCATAGATGGGCACGGAGAGCACCGTCATCAGCAGCGGCGCGGCCAAGAACAGCGAATAGGTTTGGGCCAATGTCAAGCGGTGCACCGCGAAGACGAAACTCGCCAACATCACGACACCTAGAAATGCCCTGAACACATACAGCAGCGGCGCGGAAACCCGCAGGTTGGCCCACGACCGTTGCCACGCCACGGCCGGAATCAGGCACACGAACGAGGCGAGGCTGCGCATGCAGGCGATTTGCACGGGACTGTAATGCGCGGACAGGCGCTTCATCAGCGCATCCATCACGGAGAAGATGAAAACCGCGGCGATCATGAAGCTGATGCCGCGCAGCCGGGCGCGAGGGTGATCGAACGAGTGCATAGTTCTTGATGTCCAGTCCGCCATTGTAATCCAGCGGCGGTCGGGGCGAACCGCTTTCCGCACCGCTTTCGGCGCGCGCGCCCCGTCCGGTTGGCGCAGTGCAGCCGTTTATGCCAATGTGCGCGTCTTCCGAAACCCACGGAGCGTCACGAGGACCCCAATGCAGAGCGCCACTCGGCCGGTTTTTCCATTTTCCGCGATCGTTGGCCAGGACGAGATGAAACTCGCGTTGATCTGCACGGCCGTCGATCCGAGCATCGGTGGAGTCTTGGTGCTCGGTGATCGCGGCACGGGAAAGTCGACCGCGATTCGCGCGCTCGCCGCTCTGTTGCCGCCGATGCAGGCGGTGGTCGGATGCCGCTATGCCTGTGACCCCAAGGATTCCGATAGTTGGTGTGCCGAGTGCCAACAGCGAGCCCTCGAGGGGGCCCTGAAGTCACGTTCGGAACCGGTGCCGGTCGTCGATTTGCCCCTGGGGGTCACCGAAGACCGGGTGATCGGCGCCCTCGATCTCGAAAAGGCCCTGTCGCAAGGAGTCAAGGCGTTCGAGCCGGGGCTGCTGGCGCGGGCCAATCGTGGTTTTCTTTACATCGATGAGGTGAATCTGCTCGAGGATCACCTCGTCGACTTGCTGATCGACGTCGCAGCCTCCGGGGAGAATTTGGTCGAGCGGGAGGGTTTGAGTATTCGTCATCCGGCGCGCTTCGTGTTGATCGGCAGCGGCAATCCGGAGGAGGGTGAATTACGTCCGCAGCTCCTCGACCGCTTCGGGTTGTCGGTGGAAATCCGCACTCCCACCGAATTACAAGCGCGGGTCGATGTGATCAAACGCCGCGACGAATTCGAGCGCGACAAGAGCGCCTTTGTCGCCAAGTGGAAAAAAGCGGATGGCGCGCTGCGCAAGCGCATCCTCGTCGGCCGCGAGCGGGTCCAAAGCATGCAAATTCCGGATGCGGTCTTGGAGAGCGCGGCGAAGCTTTGCATGCAGCTGGGAACCGATGGACTGAGAGCGGAATTGACGCTGATGCGGGCGGCTCGCGCGCTCGCGAGTTTTGAAGCAGCCGAGACAGTGGACCTGAGCCACCTGCGGCGCATCGCGACGGCGGCGCTGCGCCATCGATTGCGGCGCGATCCGCTGGACGACTCCGGATCGACGGTGCGCGTGGAACGGGCGGTGGCCGAGGCGCTCGGCTCATGAGCGCCGCCGACGATGCGGCGCTTTGCGCATCGTTGCTGGCCTTGGGATGCGCCGATCTCGGCGGCGCCTGTCTGCGCTCGTTGGTGCAGCCGGCCAGAACCCAGTGGCTCGAGAGCCTGCGCGAACTGCTGCCCACGGCGCTGCCGATCCGGCGCATCCCATGCAACATTCCCGACAGCCGCTTGTTGGGCGGTTTGGATCTCACGGCCACGCTCAGGGCCAACCGACCCATCGCCGAACGGGGCGCGCTGGCCTCTGCCGACGGCGGTGTCGTTGTGATCGCCATGGCGGAGCGATTGAGCCGGCACACCGCCGCTTGCCTGAACGCGGTGCTCGACTGCGGCGAGATCCGCATGCAGCGCGAGGGCGTGGAGATTCACGATCCGGCGCGCGTCGCCGTGGTCGCGTTGGATGAGAGCATGAGCGACGATGAAGGTGTGCCCGCATCGTTGCTGGATCGTCTGGCTTTCTTGATCGACCTCAACGGTTTTGATTTGCGAACGCCCTTGGTATCGCAGCATGACCCCGACGACATCGTCGCGGCACGCGCCTTGCTCCCGGACGTGAACATCGGTGCGGATCTGGTCGCGGCGCTGTGTGGTACCGGGATGGCCTTGGGCGCGGGCTCCGCACGAGTCTCTTTGCTGGCGGTGCGGGTGGCGAGAATGGTCGCGGCATTGGCGGGACGCACCGAGGTTGGCACCGAGGATGCCGAGGCGGCGGGGCGGCTGGTGTTCGCGCCGCGCGCGACACAAATTCCGCAGACCAAATCGCCGCCGGAGCCGGCGGCCGACGCCAGACCGGAGTCGAAGACTGAACTTCCGCCTCCGGCGCCACCGACACCTCCGCCCCCACCCGCCGCCGACTCGCCACCCCGCACCGAGCCCACCCCCGAGCCGCCCCCCACCGCCGAGCCGCCCAAAGCCGCGGACGAGTCGCCGTCTACCGATCATGCTGATACCGCTCAGCGCGACAAGGGCGATCTCGAGGACCTGGTGCTTGCCGCGGCGCAGGCGGCAATTCCGCCCGGGTTGCTCGCGCGTTTGCGGAGCGATGCGGTCGGGCGGGCAGGGGCGGCGGCGACCGGCCGCGCCGGTGCCCTGCGCAAGGGTGGCACCCGCGGCCGTCCGGCCGGCGTGCTCGCCGGAGCTCCGCGCGGTCAGGCGCGGCTCAATGTGCTGGAAACTCTGCGCTGCGCCGCGCCCTGGCAGAAAATCCGTGGCCGGCATTCGCCGAATGACGGCCGGGTACGCGTCGAGCCCGGTGATTTTCGGGTCACGCGCTATCAGCAGCGTGCCCAGACGCTGACCATCTTTGCCATCGATGCATCCGGATCGTCGGCGCTCAATCGTCTGGCGGAAGCGAAGGGTGCGGTGGAGTTGCTGCTGGCCGATTGCTACGTGCGCCGGGACCAGGTGGCCGTCATCGTCTTTCGCGGGCGGCAAGCGGAGGTGTTGCTGCCGCCGACGCGTTCACTGGTGCGCGCGAAACGAAATTTGGCCGGCGTGCCCGGCGGCGGCGGCACGCCCATCGCCAGCGCCATCGACAGTGCCTTGGCGATGGCGCTGCAAGCGCAACGTCGGGGCGAGACGCCGATGCTGGTCTTGCTGAGCGACGGCCGGGCCAATGTCGCGCGCAATGGCACGGGCGGTCGCGACGCCGCCCAGGCCGACGCGCTGCAGTCAGCGCGGCGCCTCGGACGGGCGAATATCCGGACGCTGTTCATCGACACCTCGCCGCGGCCGAATGACAACGCCGCGAAACTCGCGAGCGCCATGCACGCCGATTACATCCCGCTGCCCTTCGCCGATTCGCGGCGGCTCTCGCGGGTGGTCAACGCGGCGACCGGCCGACCCTAGGCTGGTCGCGTATCGTCGGCCGATCGCCCGATCGCAACGTCGCTAGACGGTGGCGCGCATGCCGATGGCGCGGCGACGGGTGTCCATCAATTTCAGAATCATGGGTGTGAGGATCAACTGCATCGCCAGTTCCATCTTCCCGCCCGGGCAGACGATGATGTTCGGTCGCGACATGAAGGAGTCATGAATCATCGACAGCAGGTACGGGAAATCGATCCCCTTCGGGTTCGCGAAACGAATCACCACGAAGCTCTCATCCGCCGCCGGAATGTAGCGTGCCGTGAAGGGATTCGATGTGTCGACAGTGGGCACACGTTGAAAGTTGACGTGCGTCTCCGAGAACTGCGGACAGATGTAATTCACATAGTCGGGCATGCGCCGCAGGATGGTGTCGACCACCGCCTCGGTGGAATAGCCCCGCGTTTCCCGGTCGCGGTGCAGCTTCTGGATCCACTCCAAGTTGATGATGGGCACCACGCCGATGGTGAGGTCCGCATGCCGGGCCACATTGACCTCGGGCGTGACGACGGCGCCATGGAGGCCTTCGTAGAACATGAGATCGCTGTCCTTCGGGATCTCCTGCCAATCGGTGAAGGTACCGGGCTCTTGATTGTAAGGCTGCGCCTCTTTCTCATTGTGCAGGTAGCGGCGTATCTTGCCGCGGCCCGTCTCGCCGTAGTGCCGGAAGGTTTCCTCCAGCTCCTTGAACAGATTGTTCTCGGGTCCGAAATGGCTGAAATGATGGTCGCCCCGGGCGGACGCTTCCGCCATGGCCACCTTCATTTCGTTGCGGTTGTAGCGATGGAAGGAGTCGCCCTCGACCAGCACCGCATTGATGTGTTCGCGGCGGAATATCCAGTTGAAAGTGCGGGTGACGGAGGTCGTGCCCGCGCCGGATGATCCTGTGACGGCGATGATGGGATGTTTTGCTGACATGATACTCCCTGATTTTAGGATTGAATGAACAGCGAGCGTTCTTTGAACAGCGGCGAGCTGTAGATCCGGTCGAGACCCTGGTCGTGTTCGTGGTGATATTGTTCGATGCGTTCGACCTCGGCCTTGGCGCCGAGAATCAGCGGCACGCGTTGATGCAAATCAGTGGGCACCATGTCGAGAATCCGTCCCCGACCGGCAGAGGCGGCGCCACCGGCTTGCTCGACGAGCATGGCCATGGGATTGGCTTCGTACAGCAGCCGCAGTCGCCCCGGTTTGCCGGGGTCCTTCGAATCCTTCGGGTACATGAACAAGCCGCCGCGGATCAGGATGCGATGTACCTCCGCCACCAGCGAGGCGATCCAGCGCATGTTGAAATCCTTACCGCGCACACCGCCCCGTCCGGCCAGGCATTCGACCACGTAGCGCCTCACCGGAGGCTCCCAAAACCGCTCGTTCGATGCATTGATGGCGAACTCGGTCGCCTCCGACGGAATCCGCATGTTCGGATGCGTGAGGATGAATTCGCCGAAGCCGCGATCGAGCGTGAAACCATGAACGCCACGGCCCACGGTGAAAACCAGCATGGTGGTCGCGCCATAAATGGCATACCCGGCGCAGAGCTGGCGCGTCCCAGGTTGCAGAAAGTCCTCACGGGTCGGACGCTCGGTGCCGCGCGGCGCCTTCAGCACCGAGAAAATGCTGCCCACCGGCGCATTGATGTCGATGTTGCTGGATCCGTCCAACGGGTCGAAGGTCAGCAGATAGTCGCCGCGCGGATATTCTTCGGGAATATCGAACGGGTTCTCCAACTCCTCGGACACCATGCCGGCGAGATGGCCGCCGAACTCGCTGGTGCGCAGGAAGATGTCATTGGAGATGACGTCGAGTTTCTGCTGGGTCTCGCCCTGCACATTGGTGGCCTCGGCTGAGCCATGCGCGCCGGCCAGCGCGCCGCGACCGACGATGAAACTGATGCGTTTGCAGGCCAGACGAACGTGATTCAGTAGTGCCGTGAAATCTCCGATTACACCCGGAAATTGGCGCTGCTCCCCGATCAGGAATTCGGTGATTGTTTTTTCTCTGCTCATGGTCCCCCCCTCGATTGTGTTTGTGCGCTAGTTCAAGATTCCCCGATTATGTGCAAATGACGCTGATTCAAAAGATGTTCAATTGTGCGGATTCCCAGTACATCCGCACCGACCAATGCGGCCGCCTGCGGCGGCAGGGGCCGCTCCGCGCAGCCCAAGGATGGCAGTACCAAGTCTGCCGCGGAGAAGTCTTCGGTGGCGGTCCAGAAGCACGGCGTCACGATGGTGTAGAGTCCCGCCCCCTTGGCGGCACGCAGACCGTTGACGGAATCTTCGAAAGCCACACAAACCTCCGGCGGTAACCCCATCGCGCCGAGTACATATTCATATATATCGGGAGCCGGCTTCTTGCGGCTCGCCTGATCGGCAGCTCCGATCACGGCAAATCGATCCAGCGCACCCGGCCCAAGGTGCGTCTCGAGTAGTGCCTCGATGTTTTTATAGGTGGTCGTGGTGGCGATTGCAAGGCGAATGCGGTTTCTTGACGCTTCATCCAGCAGACGCAACACGCCGTCGCGCAGCGGTACCTGACCTGCCAGCACCATGCGCGTGTAGTGACGGGTTTTGGCCGCATGCAGGGCGTCGATCTGCCGCTCCAACGTCGCCCGCTCGAGGGCGGAGACGTCGAGGGATTGGATGTAGGCGCCGAGCCGCTCCTTTCCGCCCGTGGTCAGCAGTAGACCCGTGTAGGTTGGCTGGCTCCAATTCCAACTCAGCTTGAGCTCTTCGAACGCGCTGTTGAACGCCTGGCGATGGGCTTCTTCAGTGTCCGCAAGCGTACCGTCCACATCGAAAATCAACGCCTCGAGCGTCAAGCAAACACCCGGTTCGCCTGCCGCAAGCGGGCCCGATCGAGTGCCTTGCGAATGGAGCGGGCGTTGGCGAAACGCGGCTGTTTC
>Ga0116230_10001081_pt1 | contig 25235 bp, 24 predicted proteins | sample S1TSphfallax_3_FD_88678 | JGI IMG/M metagenome (GOLD analysis project Ga0116230, IMG submission 88678) | Host-associated microbial communities from peat moss isolated from Minnesota, USA - S1T2_Fd - Sphagnum fallax MG | ecosystem: Host-associated > Plants > Peat moss > Unclassified | place... | reverse complement strand
TGTTTTTTATGTAAACCATATGGCTTTGGTGTACTTGGTCAGCAAACCACATGTGTTAAGAAGGATAGCAAGATGGTCGTTGTTATTCTTAGAGTATGAGTTCATAGTAGTTTAAAAACTTAATAGAACACATGTTGTTAATGTTTTATCCAGATTGCCAAATAATTCCAAACCATTGGGTGTCCCAAATCAGATTGTGGATGCATCATTGTTTTTTATAGAACCTATATGGATGCAAGAAATAAAAACCTATTTAAAGACAAGTTAGATGCCAAAAACTCTGAACTTATCTCATAAACATAAGTTGGCCAAAAAGGCAAAACCTTTCACTTTGAAAAAGGGAATTATGTATAGAATGGGACAAGACAACACATTGCGTAGATGTTTGACCACCTCAGAAGCATAGATTGTTACATGAAAGAGTGGTTAGAAGATATTTTGTTGTAGATATTATTGCAAAGAAGTTTTTTGATGAAGGATAATGGTGGCCAACTTTATCTAAGGATACTCATGACTTTTGCAAAAGTTATGATAGTTGTCAAGAAATTGGAAGATTCAAAATAAAGAATTTGGCCAAGTTGGTAACAACATTTCCAGAAGAAACTTTTATGAAGTGGGGTCTAGATTTTATAAAGTCTAATCAAACCAAGAAGCAAACTAATTGGAAATAAACACATTTTGGTAGCTACAAATTATACAACCAAGTGGGTAGAGATAAAGGCACTTAAAATTAATATTGCAATAATTACAACCAGATTTTTGTATGAGTGTATTTTGACCAAATTTGAATGTCCATTGACCATAGTTATAGACAAGGGAGTACATTTCATCAATGACACAATAAAACATATGACAAAATAGTTTATGTTAGAGCATGTCAGTATTATCCACATGGGAATGAACAAGCTGAGTCCATTAATAAGTCATAAGTAAACTATTGACCAAGCTATTTAATGAAAAAAAAAATTAAGATGAACATTTGTCTACAATTTTGTTTTCATAGATGATTGCTTATAAGGTGGCGACAAGTTATACACCTTACAAGTTAGTCTATGGTTTGCATCCTCTAATGCCAACAAAATATGTTCTACCAGCTATTAGTGGGGACCATAGTAATGCATAACTAACCAAAGTGCTAACAACCACAATTATAAAACTAGAAAGGTTATAAGAAAATAGATTGGAAACTCAAAACAATGTGGGAGCCAACTAGTGGAATAGATTTATGTGGAATCAACATAAAAATATTGAAAATAATTTTTAAGTTAGAAATTATGTTTTATGGTTTCCCAAAGGATAAATAAATAAATTGCAATTTAAAAAAAAAATGGTTTGGTCAATTCAAGGTACAATATTGCTTACCCAATAATATTGTTCTTCTTATTTTTATTAACAATTTTAAACCAAACCCAATATTGGTCAATGTTAATAAATTGAAACCATATCCATATGTGGATGAGATAATGAAGGGGATTTAGAATTCAAAGGATAAAAAATCTTTACAGTCCATAAAAGAAAACCACATGGAAGAAACAATTGATGAAGATTGAAAAGATTAAAGAGAAACATAAACTATTGGGATTGATCAAACAATAATATCAGAAAAAAAAACCCTATTAATTTAATAGGCCAACATGTTATGAACAAATACTCAAAACCACGGTTATACAGTTTCACAATTATTAAATTATGGGGTAGATAAGTCATTGATGTCATAATAAGATTTTGCTAATATGATGACTTAACATAGGCCAAAGGAATTTGTAATGTAAATTATATTATATCATATTCATGAATGTCATCAAAATTATTTAGTGCCACGTCCACAAATTTTTTTGATTAACATGTATTAATTATAGCCCGTGTTGGTGTCAATATGAATTTAATAAGGAGGCAACAAATGTTAAACAATACCAAAAAAATGAAAATCATTAAAATGTTGGCCTTGAAACAAAAAGTGAAATGTCACTTCATGAAAAAAAGTGATAACATTTCAAGTGGTGATAATCACCAAAGCCACTTTTTGTTTTCATTTTTTATAAACAAGTTTCATTTGTTGTTTCCGAAATGAGTGCTAAAGAAAGTCTTGTGGAGAAATTACAAAGAAAATTTAGAAAAAAGTTGCAAAAGTTGAAAGAGGAGTAGGGAAGATTGAGAGAGTAGCAAAAAATTGCAAACATTTTGCCTTTGTAGTCTAGGTTTCTAGAAAGAGGTCCACCTTTTCCTTCTCCAGACATATAACTTTAGAAAGCCCTAAAGATAAGTAGGTTTTAGTGAGCAAATTGATCCCATTTCTATTTCAGATTTTGAAGAAGACCAGTAGAAGGCTGATTTGCAACAACAACAACAATCGCCATTACATTAAGAGGAGTACACTCATGAGCAAATTGCAAAGATAGTTCATATTCCCAATAAGAAGTGCACGAAAAAAACAAGCTGACAAGCAATGGTTGCAAATATGTGTGGGAAGAAAATGTGTATGCGTCATGATGATGATATTAGGTATGTCTTTATTGCAACATAATAGAGTTACAATAGCAATTTGAAGAACATTTTGTTTTAGACAAGTTTTGGAGAAGAAGAAAGAGCATGGGCAAACATAGTTGGATTAATATGTTTGTTTGAGATTGAGTGGAAGACACCTTGACACAATATTTTGATTGAATTTTTGAACAATTGGAAGTTGGATCCGTAACATAACAAAATCAAGGTTATGTTAGGGGATGAATAGAGAATAATAAACAAGCATGTCTTGGCATAAGTTTTAAAAATCTACCATACAAGCAAGCTAGGCACAAATGTCTGGTGTTAAAGTAGCATTAGTAGAAATAACATATAAAGTCCTTGACACTTACAACACCAATGAAAGGTGGGTTATACAAAAGATGAGGTCAAAGTATGCTAATAAAATTGTTGCCATTTTGCCAATTATTTACCAAAATGATAAGGTACAATATTTTAACAATAAGTATGCTCTGATGATCTCTAGGGTTATATCATGGGGAGTCTGTTAATTGGCCTACAATCATGTATTCTCAATTGGTCAAAGAATTGATTAGATGGGACAAGTGTCACACAAATATGATTAAGGGAACAACCAAAAGAAAACCAAAAAAGGATGGATGCCATTCTGCCATAGTCCTTGAAGTTTTGTTTTATAAGTGGTTTCCATTAGAAGGAGCAAAATCACAAGATAAGAATAAACATGCAAAACAACCTCAGGAGGACAAAAAGAAGAAGAGATAGTGTAAGGGAGGGGTTCATTAATAACAAAAGGCCTTTGAGCCCTACACACGTCTTTTTTAAAAAAATGAAACAACCAGAGACAACGAGAAACTAGGACAACCAAAAAAGTGGTTATAATCTTTCAATTTAATGATGACAAGGAGAGAGAGACTTTGTAAAAGAGGCAAAGAAGATAAGAGGATACTATAATGAGAGGTAGTATTAATCCTCAATAAATAACAGAATTGCTAAAAAAATAATAGCAACAACAAAATCAAAGATCAAAGGAAAAATCCATATATCTTAAATCTAATATGAAACTACCCATTTTTCCCAAGCAAGAGCAAAGGTTAGATGGGCAAGAGCATCAAAGATGGCCCAAAAAGGAATCAAAGTCTCAACCTTAGTAGTGAGTAGAGGAACATATGCAAGAGTTTGACCAAGATCCACCAAAAGTACAACAATTTGTTCCATCATAAAAGAATGAAGGTATGATGCTTTCAAGACCAAGTTCTACAACATTCATGAATGTATTTGGAGAAATTTGGACTACACATAGGAGTCTAGGTTCATCAAGTACAAGTTCTAAGGGTTAAATTCCTAGGTTTCATACACCATGGTCTATGCAAGGGATGGAAGAAAAATTGGATGAGCATAGAATAACTACTACTATGTTTCAATATGTAACAAAATACAATGTATAGATGACAAATATTTTGCCTAGACTTTCTAATTTGGAGATCAAGAAAACAAGCAAATTATAAAAGAGAAGGATAGATCTGTTCAAAATCTACAAGGAGCTTTGGGGAAGGAGCAAAAGCTCAAAACAAAGTTGTAAGATAGGAATAATGAGAATAGTTAGGTATTAGCAAAACTCCAAGTAGCCAGCTAGAAGATCAATAACATGGAAAAGCAAAACAAGAATTTGGAGAACATCAGAATAGAAAGGGATTCCTTACAAGCAACTTTAAAAGAGACATGTGCTAATTACTAGGGTTTAAAAGCAAAAAAGGATACTCAAAGTATAGATCATAACAAACTTCAGAAAGATTACAAAAACATGGAAAAAACTTTCTTGAAGTAGCAGAAGGAGGTGGAGGAGCTTAGAGTGGACAATGCCAATGCATGTTAAATTTAAAATGAGATACAAAGGCAGGCTAACCATAGGCATGCACATGTGGACAAAAAATTATAGAAGTAGATGGCCTTTAATGAAAAGTTAAATAAACTTTTGGAGGTGATTCAAAAGAAAAAACACTTCAATTATGATATTGTCTTTGGAGAAAATAGTGAATTCAGGAAGCATAATACTTTGTTTTAGGTAAAGCTCAAGGCATTATCAATGGAAGAAAAGATGCAAACTTATGGTGGGATGAAATTCAGGACATTGTGCAGAAGGATATTGGGAAGGTCTACATAAATTATGAGAGGAATGAAAGGTTATATGGACACATGATTTAGATGGAAAAAGTTATGCCATTATTTGAGTATGAGCCTTTAGTTTTGTCTCTAGATTCAGAGACTTCAGATGAAGAGGAAGACATAGGGAATACAAATGGGGCATGACCATCAAGCAAAAAAATGGTAGAATAACCAGGAGACCTTAGAGGAGGAAAGGATAGCCCTAAGAAGGAGGCTGCTAAATAAACTTTAGAACAAGTATAATTGGTTTTGTAAGAGGTAAGTTCTCATGAGTATGCATTTGCAACCACATAAATAGGGGAGTAGATATAACCTAAAGAACATATAATTTATGAAGATCAGCAAGATTAGATTGAGCTTGTGTTAGAGCTACAATAACATGATCAAATTTAGATTACATCATATCTGCAGTTATAACAATAACTACAAGTGATAACAGATTTGTAGTCACAAGAACATAAAACAACTTATCAATAAACAATTGTACAATTGTTAACACATGCATTAGAAGAGCAACAACAAACTCTGTATACAACATAGAATTAGACAGTGTTTTAATCTAAAATATAAGCAGAGTATACTTTAGAATAGATAGAACATATTGATGTATAAATAGATGAGATTTTTGAATCACAAGATCAAAAACAACAAAACATTTAGCTTTCTTAACACATTATTAATGCAAAATTTTGGGATGTAATTTAAAATACGGGTGGGGTAGTGTTAAAGGAGTAGTTACTTACGATAATTATTAGTTAGTATATTTATATTTACTTAGTTACTATTTTAGGAATTACTAGCTAAATTACATAGTTTTTATCACCATTTGAACTTGATCAAACATAGAATTTTTTTTTTGTAGAGGATATATCTTGAAAGAAGAAGAGATGAAAACCCATTGTATCATTGTAAAACATGGAGCTTTAATGGAGTATGAAAAAAATATACTTTGATTTATGGAAATTTTTTGTTTCCACATTCAAAGTTTGTTGTTTTGTGTTTTTATCATACTTTCATCACTGGATTTAAATTCTAAAACTAGTTCTAAGTAGCTATGAATGAACAAATTTTGTTAGTATTAATATTATTACATTTTAGTCCATATTTTCTACCATAATATAATATCAAAAAAATTATATTTACCAAATGGCTGCAAATTTGTGAAGGAAGAAAGTGCAACTTCACCATGATGATAAGGTTAGGTACATTTTTACTCCTACAGAGCAAAGTTAAAATAACAATTTGAAGAATATTTTGTTATGGACAAGCTCTGGAAAGGAGGAGAGAACATGGGCAAACAAAGTTCAATTAGTAGGTGGAGTACATAGTCGATAGAGTCCCAAGTACTTACAACACTAATGAAAGGTGGATTGTAAAGAAGATGAGGTTAAAGTATGTCAATAGAATTGTTGTAAATTTGCCCATTATTTATTAGAAAGACAAGGTGCAATATTTTTGCAATAAATCTGCCAAGATGATCTCTAAAGTAGATCATGGAGAATTTATCAATTGGGCTGCAATTATGTATTTTCAATTGGTCAAGGACTTCATCAGATCAAGAAAGTGTTAGAAAAAAAGATGATTAAGGGAACAGCCAAAAGAGAACCAAAGAAGGATGTATGCCATTTTGTTATTGTCCTTGAAGTTCTATTTCATAAGTGGTTTCCATTAAAAGGAACATAGCCACACAAGAAAAAGCAAATAGAGTAGCCATAGGAGGATAAGAGAAGAAAGGAGACTTTCAGGGAGAGGTTTATATTAAAAAAAAACCTTTAAACCCTACACACATTTCTCCTAAAAAGGAGAAACAACCATAGACAAGGACAACTAAAACAATAGTTATGATGTCCTAATCTAATGATGATGAGGAAAAGCAAATTATGCTTAAGAGGCAAAGAAGACAAGAGGATATTGCAATGATGGGCAATATTAATCTTTAACAAACAATAAAGTTGTTGAAGAAACAACAACAACAACATCAGAGACAAAAGGAGAAATCAATATCTCCTAAGTTTGATCCAAGACCATAAATCTCTCCCAAGTAAGGGCAAAGATCATATGGGCAAGAGCATTAGAGATGTCGCGACCCCACTTTGGCCAAGTGTGGGGGTGAGGCCCAACACTCCCAAAGTTGGGGACTTGGAGTCCTCCGGGACTCCCGAATGTTTAGAGTTCGACAGCAAGGCCCAAAACACCTCGCATCGAAATGTTCTTGATGTCATTGGAAAGGTCTTGAAGCGTAGATATTGAAAATGGCCTCGCATTGACCATTTGGACATCTGTCGCCCAAGTTATGGGCAAAAGAAGGGCCGGGAGTCAAACTGGCAGCTTGACTCCCAACCACTAAAAGTCGGGAATCGACCTCTTCCCAACCTCCGAATTAAGAGTGCGACACGGCGTTGAAAATATCTCGACGAGGGCTACAACTTTAGTTCAGACCTCGTTGCGATCAGACTCTGCAGTCGGGAGTTATGAGTTCCCAAAGTCCCGGGACTCCAACCGGGACAGTTTCGGGACAATTTCGGGATTCCAACTTGGGAGTCCCGGGAAAAAGAGCCATTTGGATGTAACCTCGGCGGAGCGTTGCAGAGAATAATATATGGGGGAAGGTGGTGGCTTCCCCCGAGTCCGGGCCGTGGTGAGTCTTGTGTGTCGAAGTGCCCGTGGTTTGTCGCAACACCCAAGGGTGTTCCCGAATGTGAACTAACCACTTTGTGGTTTGTTTTGGATGCAAATTCAAGCTTGAACTACTAGTCCCTCTTCCTAATCTAATCCCGGGACTTCTAGCATGCCCCTTTACCCCTCTATAGTGATGGAAGTCGGGAGCGCCCTTCCGAGTCCTAATTCCGCAACTCTACGTAGGTGAACCCTCAAGTGGGTTCACCCCGGGACTTGGGAGTGCGTCAAGAGATGACCCAAGGAGACATAATTTCAAGCTCAACAAGCAATAGAGCACTAGATATAGGACTTGGACTTGGACTCATAAGAAGTACAGTAATCAATTCAAGTACCACAAAATAATGAAAATATGCTACCTTCAAAACCCAGTTTTGCAATAGGAACAAATGTATTTGGAGAAATCTGGATTGCACATAAAAGTTTAGGTACAAGTTCTAGGTCATACTCCTAGGTTTCATACACCAAGGTATGTGCAAAGGCTAGAAGTAAACTTGGATGAACATAGAAGAATTCCTAGTATGTTTCAACAGGTAGCATAGTACAATGTATAGATGACTATTCTGCTTAGACTTTTTGATCTAAAAATTAAAAATAAACATATCATAGAAGAGAAGGACAAATCTATTCAAAATTTGCAAGGGGCTTTGGAGAAGGAGCAAAAGTTCAAAGCATAGTTGTAGGTTAGGAATGAGAGTAGTGAAATATTAGTAGAATTACAAACAATTAGACAAAAAATTAATAACATGAAGAAACACAACAAGGATTTGGAAAGCATGAAAATGAAAAGGGATTCATTGCATGTAACTTTGAAGCAAACAAATGCCAATTATTGGAAGTTAAAGGCAAAGAATGATTCTCTAAGTGTAAAGCATAACAAACTTTTTAAAAACTATAAAAGTATGGAGCAAATTTTTTCAAAGCAATAAAAGGAGTTAGAGGAGTTCAGAATGGACATTAGTAATGTATATCAAGCCCAAAAATGAAGTATAAAGGCAATTTGACCATAAGCTAGTAAAAAATGGACATAAATTTGCAGAGGTAGATGGTTTTTAATGAAAAGATTAATAATAGATAATTAATATTTTTTGGAATTATAAATTAAAAAAATTGGTTATTAATTCCAAATATTTCTTTAAATTATAATTTTATTAACAAGATTGATTATTAGTATTATTTTAAAATTATGATAATAATCATAATAATTAATAATTATATTTAATAAATCATAAAAATATAAAAATAATTATTATTTTAACACTATTATAGTTGCAAAAATATATATTCTAAATATTTATTATAAGAGTTCATAATAATTATAACAAGTTAGGTAGCAATACAAATAGTAATAACAATTAGGTTATAATTATGTTATAACTAAATTACAACTAAAATGTTTATCCCATATCATTTGCCAGTAAGAGTGCACTAGGATTGTTGGAGAAACATAATAGTCATGAAAATGTAATAGCCATTTGGGATCAACCAATCAAAAAAAGCTCAACCTTAAAAGCTAAACCAAATCAAATAGGATTTCGTTGTTAAGTGCCATGTGGCTTAGGTCTAGGCCTAATGTAAATGCTTAGGTTTAACCCTAATTTAAACCTACGTTAAATGGCCTATATTTAAGCTTAACCTAGGTTCCTAGGTCTAGACTTAACCTATGCTTAGGTTAAGTGGCTATTGTTCAAACACTACATGACTTAGCCTATGGATGTGGATCTGGCACATGTCATTTAATTATTAGTTGACCGCAAACTTTGTGAAGTATTTGGCCTTTTGCAAGCACTTTCCAATATGTGATCCTTTTCTAGGTCTAAATTTCTTGAAGGAGATACAAGTTCATTATGACATGAACTCAGAACCAATGATGCTAACAAAAAAGCTCCAAATACTCACCTACTTTCATGTTTCAATCAAGTAGAAGTTGTCTTGATTCAAGATGTGGAATGAGTTTATTGTTTTGAAAGAGGCCAAAAAATTTCCCAAGCTTGGCTTTTCTTATTCCCAATGTGACAAGTGGTTACACAAGGCAACCTTCTGGCATCAAGTATTTTATTTTTAGGTGCTAATTTTTCATTTTTCATTTTTTCTCCAAAATTTTCCTTTTTATTGTGTTCTTGTTGTTGTAGTTTGAAATTGAAGCATTCAAGCTATTTGATGCAACAATTTCTGATTTTTCTTTGGATGTGAAAGAGATCTGGATATGAAATCTTTTCCCTCATATATACAACAATGGAGGTTGGAAATACGAGAGACTTCTTTTTTTGGGAGTTCAAGCCTAGAGGTGGGATTCGGAAAAACAAATCTTGGGAATAACAATTTGGGAGCAAGGAGGTTGCCAAATGGGTTTTGTGCAAATATTCCAACCTATTTGGTTTTCCAAGTCAATCATAAAACTTCATTCTGTCCTCAATTGGTGGCAAATTATTTTCTAAGTGTGCGTTGGTTCGCACATGTTTTTCTAGATCACCACAAAGCTTCCCTTACTCTTGACGCCAAGGGTAGGAGAGTTAGTAGCCATGCTTGTAGATTTCATTCCTTTGCATGTATTTTTATCATGTTTTACTATTCCACGGTGCCATTGATCAACTCCCCAATTTCTTGGAGATTTGGTGTGACCACAAGGCTAGTGGCATTATGTTTCAAAAGGACTTGCTCAAGGATTGCTTGATTCCCATCTTCTCTAGTGTGGTTGGTACCTTGATTGTCCAAAAGATAGCATCCCCACCCTAGAGATTCCATTGAGGGAAAACATCAAGCAGTCTTTCATGGAGACTCTTGCAAGCTTTATAGGAACACAAATCGAGGGTAGGAGGTGGAAAAGTGCTTCCAAAGGGAAGGGATAGTTGAAGGAGAAAGTAATTGAACCTCCCTCCTCCAATGCAGATTAGGACACCTTTGTTGAGGTTTCTTTGAACAAAACTATAGGTTTGCAAACAACAAAGGATATGAAGAGAAATAGAAGAGCTACTATCCCACAAGTTATTCTTACCTTTCCTCTTGGTGGAGTCCATTCAATAGGGATCATTTCAATTTCTCCATCTTGCCCAAGTCCAATTGTTCTTACCTCTAACTGGCTTCTTAGCTTTCACCACAGGGTCCTCCCATTCTCATGGCCTTCCGTTGTGGCAACTAAGATTTGATCCCAGACTTGGCCCTTGGAGTATGAAACAATCTCCAAGTTCATTCACAAGGTAGGCTTACATTACATTTTCTTTCACTTTAGAACATAGTTCAAGTAGCTTGTCCTAGATGCATTAACTTTTTTCCTCTTTCTATTCAAATGAATCTTGGTGCCAAGGTTCAACTTGTCATTATTGTCATTCTTGGAAACCTTATTGTTCCTTTTGTATCAAGGAACCCTTTTGATATTCTTGCTTGGAATTGAAAGGTTAATAAGTACATTGCTACAATCTTTGATTTTGCCAACAAGTTTTTGGCCTCTAATGGGGTTGTCTTATTATTTCACATGAATGACACTACAACAAAAGGTGTCCCTTTACGCCAAGTGATTTCATTATAATTTGAGCAAATTCACTAGTTTTAATAAACATGGATTAATTGGAAAGTAGTGAATTCATTGGACTAATGAATAGGGATTAGCAAATTGCACCCACATTTTGTAATAGTGTGACCTCAAAGTTCTTAAGGAAGTCAAGTCTTATTTGAGAGCTATGGCTTCCAGATTCGAATGAAGTGGGCTATGGTCAACTCATTACCATTCATGAACATCGAAGACCTATCTCTCAAGGTTCCATCACGATCTCTTAATCTTTCATTATATATATTTTCTTTTTTCCTTTAGTTGAAATTTGTCTTTTAATTTTGTAGATTCCCCTTAGCCATGTAATTTTTCTTGTTAGGGTCTTTGATGGGAGTTCCTTGGGCAGTGCAAAATTTTTTTTCTCCTCACCATCCAATGAGTTTGTGAACTATTTTATTGATGTTTGAAATGAGGACGTGTTGTATAATCAGACAGATATGGCCTTTATGCTTATATCCAAGGTTGGCAAACCCTTCAAGGTTACAAAGGAAATGCATCTTGCTACTATTCAAACCTTGATCGGTATCTATTCCAAGACATGATCATTTGTTGTAGATTTATTTACATCCATAGATATGTGCTTTTCTTCAAATAATTCATTCTTAACTTCTGTATCAAATATTGTGTCTAACCATCTTTCACCCTGTAAGCAACATTTTCAGGGCTTGCCAAAGCCTTGGGCGCCACATCCTAGCCTTGGAGTTGGATATGGAGGTATTCATGGAGGTGCTGGAACCTCTCATTGAAATAGCCATGCCTGAACTTGATGTCGAACATGTTCATATATAGCTTCAATATTGACTTTGTTATCAAAAAACACTTGAGGAGGTTGCTTGACTATGAGTAAGTTGTCCACTTGCATCAACATTATGCATTCCTTCAATTCTTTTTATTGTATACCTCACATTGTCCTTTTTTTATATTTGCAAAATGTTGTCTCCATTGAGGAGCTTCCTTTTATTTGGGGAGGATGCAATGTTCTAGGATCCTTCCATTACTTTTCTGTTACTTTCATATGCCAAGGTTCAAGCTCAAACTTTGGGGTCCTTAGCTTGACCTCCTTCATGAATGTTATGATTCCTGATGTTATGATCCAAGAGTTAGAAGTTACATTGATGATGAAGCATTAAAAGATGTTTAGGGTAGGTTTTTGAACTCTAGGGTGGACCACTAGGTTTATGAACCCATTGGGTGGTCCTAAGGTTGGGTGGAGAGTTTTATTGATTTTTTTATGTCTTGTTCTAGACTTTGCTTTTATGGTGCGCCTCTAAACTTTTTTAAAAGCCCAAATGTGAATCCCAAAATGAAACATTGGAAAAAGAAACAAATTGGGGCACAATATTTAATTTGCAACACTTTGGGCGTAGGAGGATGTACTAGAGCTCCAAGATGGGAGTTAGACGAATTCACAAGCAAGAGTTCAAGATGAAATCAACTTACACAACTAAGGAAAAAGGGTGGTTAGTCCAAGTTGAATGCAAGTGGTGTAGTGGACTTACTAAGGACAACCTCATACACAAGCTTTACACGACCCATAACCTTTGGGGAAGAGGCACCACTCCCCACCTTGTAGTTTATTATGTGATTCTCCATGGGGGTTACATCTAAATGACACTTTTACCTTGGACTCCCAAGTGGGAGTCTCAAAATTGGGTCTTTCATTATTTTGAAACTTTGGCTGCTTATATTTTTTTCAAATCAAATCTGTTTCGAACATGTGGTCAAGACCTTTCTTTTGATCATAACCCATGCATTTCAAATTTAAATGAATAGTGCGAGGACATTTTAGGCATTTACATTTCAAGACCTTTTTAATGGTATCTTGGGCGCCTAATTTGGTGTTTGTTTTCCTTTTCAACTAAGGTTTTAAATATTTAGGATTCCTGCATGAATGCAACTCCTAAAGTGGGAGCACATTTGGGAGCCATTGGGCTCAATTTCTTGTACTTTCCCCCACTTGTGAGAGTGTGTTTCACTTTTGAACACATTTTCTTGGCCTCATGTGTGACACACTCCCAAGTCCCGGGGTGAATCCACTTGAGGGTTCACCTATGTGGAGTTGCGGAATTGGGACTTGGAAGGGCGCTCCTGACTTCCAGCACTATAGAGGGGTAGAGGGGCGTGCTAGAAGTCCCGGGATTAGACTAGGAAGAGAGACTAGAAGATCAAGTTTGATTCTGCATCCAAAACAAACCACAAAGTGGTTAGTTCACATTCGGGAACACCCTTGGGTGTTACGACAAGCCACGGGCACTTCGACACACAAGACTCACCATGGCCCAGACTCGGGGAAAGCCACCACCTTCCCCCATATAGTATTCTTTGCAACGCTCCGTCGAGGCTACATCCAAATGGCTCTTTTTCCCGGGACTCCCAAGTTGGAGTCCCGAAATTGTCCCAAAATTGTCCCGGTTGGAGTCTTGGGACTTTGGGAACTCATAACTCCCGACTGCAGAGTCTGATCGCAACGAGGTCTGAACTAAAGTTGTAGCCCTCGTTGAGATATTTTCAACGCTGTGTCGCACTTTTAATTCGGAGGTCGGGAAGATGTCGATTTCTGACTTTTAGTGGTCGGGAGTCAAGTTGCCAATCTGACTCCCAGCCTTTCTTTTGCCCATAACTTGGGCGATAGATGTCCAAATGGCCAATGTGAGGCCATTTTCAATATCTACGCTTCAAGACCTTTCCAATGACACCAATAACACTTCAATGCGAGGTGTTTTGGGCCTTGCTGTCGAACTCTAAACATTTGGGAGTCCCGGAGGACTCCAAGTCCCCAACTTTGGGAGTGTTGGGCTTCACCCTCACACTTGGCCAAAGTGGGGTTGCGACAATGTGCCTTTGCATTGCACATTTAATTGCGAACTCGATGTTAGGCTTGTGATATTTTATTTCAATTTTTAGACAAAGCTCCTTTTAATTCATCTTCTTGGAACTCTTAGGTGCAAACAAGATAACATGAACTACATTCGCCTCCTTAGGAGATTGCTTTTGGGGGAATATTTTTTAGAATATTTTAAAAAAAGTTTTCAAAATTTTTTAAAAATATTATTATGTCAAGATTTATGTAAAAGATTCCAAAATATATGTAATTTTCAAAAGTTTTGAAGTCTATTATAAATCCTTTTAGTTCTAAAAAACACACATTACAGTGCTTAATGAATGTGTTTGAGAGCTTTTTGTTCATTTGATATTTTCAAATTAATTCACATGTTCCAATGATATGTTATGAACCTTACTATGTAAAATATCTTATATTTTCAACACCAAATTAGATTACCATTTCTAAATGTGAAAAACTAAGCATTTGTTACACTTGTTGCAGTATTTGTTAAAGTGATTACACCTCCCTGTAATATATGTGTGAAAGCTTGTGCATATCACAATGTTGGAATAACCATTATCAAATAAGAGTGATAGTATAATGTTATTTGTTGGAATGCATGCTCTAATTTAAAACCTAGTTCTAGGATTAATTGTAAATTTTACCCATGTAATTCTATGTTCTTTGGTTGTTTTTTGTTTTTGCATAAGTTTTCACATTAAATGATATGGGTTGTAAGAATGACCTCTACCTTGTAATGATTGAAGCACACATCAAGGAAAATCAAAAGTTTCATAAATTGTCCCCACATGAAATATTTACTTCTTTAAGAGAAAATTTAAAACTTCTTTGAAAGATAATTTAATATATCATTACTTTCAAAATGATCTCAAACTTTAAATAATTATTGGAAATGTTCAAGCAAACCATCCTTCACATTTGTAAAATTTTGCAAGAAAAGTGGGTTTTTTGTGGTTGGAAGACCATATTGGCTTGTAAACATTATATGGATGCTAAATAGGGATGATATGTTTCCTTCTTTTTTTCAATGTTGCATTTATTTTTGAAAACATTTCTATCTAGACTTCCAATGTACATGTTTTTTAGAAACATATTTCAAATTGAAGAATTGGAAATTTGCAAAAACAACTTATGTTGATGTTGTTGGTATCAAAATGGTTGTGTTGGTATCAAATCAAACCTTTCAATTTTATTAGTTTAGCAACTTGACACAAAAATGTATTAATTATTTATATTGTCAATATTTCTAACAATTGTTGTGCCTTGCAGTGGGGGAATTATACCTAACAATACCTAAACAATACATAACAATTTCCAATTAAGTTTGTGGTTATTTGATAACAAATTTCAAGTTTTAATATTAAATAACCACATTAGGAGATGAAATTTCATTTTATATATTTATTGCAAGTGAGATCAATTTTGTGTGCAGGGTGTTTTCCAATTATGAATATAATTTTTAGTCTATTTGAAGTCAATTCCCAATTGTCTTATTTTTAAATGGCCATAAATATTTCATCTATCCTTCTATATCCTACATTGCATATGTGTTCAACATATCTCTATGGAATTATGTGTCAATTATTATACTTAAAATATTTTTTATATTGTGAATAATTTTTTTATCTTAACTTAATCCAAATACAAATTTCCAAGATTATAGTGGGCAAAAAAATTTCAATTTATAGTTGGATTTGCTAGTTTGTTTGATAGTTTTACAATTGACATTCCTAGGGTTTCCATTTGGATGTAGTTATTCAAGTAAATCAAAACTTTCAATTGTCAACTCTTAAAGAAAAAATTAATGATCCAGTTAATCATAGATCTTAAAATGCATTATTCCTTAAGTGGCCATGATAAAAAAACTAAACACACACAGACAAATACACATCTTCTACTAGCTCAACTCCTCCATTTCAATAATGGTGGTTCATTTCATGGTCTTGTAAATAACACTCCTATAGATTTCTACTACTTTCTCATGGTTCTGAGATGTCATTGATGTCAATGGCCTCGTATGTGGTAGTATTGTGGGGAACCTTTGATGCTTGGACTTGGTTTGCTATCCATTTCCTTAGATGATTCTACCATAACTTTAAGTGTTCTAGCATCATCATCATTCCAAGATCCTTGCATTCTAGATGGAATTTGAAGGCCATCTCTCACTAGTGGCACCATTGTGTTTGTCTCCTTACAATAAACAAGTGTTGGTGATTCGTATTTGTCTTCCTTTGGGTTGCTTTGGTTCTCTAGCCACCTTTTGTTGATTGGGATTTCTAGGGAATACTTATTCGGAAACACAATTCCCAATAGATAATCGAACTACCTCAAGAGCCGAGTTTATAGTTTTGATTTGTTAGGCATGCTAACCACAGATTGTCTTTTGGAGGTTGTAATAATTTGTCAAGAAAATCTTCATCAAACATAGAAATCATTTTCACCTAGATTTTGTAGTCCTGCAAATGGTTCCTTCAATCTTTTAAATGGTTCTTATAACTTGGGTATTGGTTCCTTCCAATATCCAACTTGTATTTGGTATTTTGCATCAATGGACTTCATCTTTTCTTCCCAACAATAGAATACAAGTCTAAGTCTCGAGGAATTCAATAGACCATGTCTGTTGTCTTTCTCAAAATGGAGCAAAACAATTGAGAGTAAAAAACTTATGTAGAAAATTCCTAGCATTGCAAAAGAACAAGTTGTAGAAGCACCATTTGCAATTTGCATACTTTTCTAGTTACCTAAAAACATTTCTTTCTTTTGTGTTCAACCATACTATTATCTTTGCCTTTATAATGAGTTTGTTTACCTTTAACAATATGACTTCATATATTTTTCAAAAGCAACCTCACCATCCAACACTTACTTCCTTTGTTGTTTCTCCACACTTAACACAATCTCCAACACCTTTTGTAAAACATCATGTTTTGCCACAAGCATTTGTAATTCTTTAGAACCTTGATTAACTATTGATTTTTCTAGTTGAAGTTGACCTAGAACATTCACATTATTGATCTCCAAGCACATTAATTACATTTGTTTCAAAAACTCAAAAAACTCAAGTAAGTGAACCATGAGTTGAGCAAACGTTGATACAATTAATATGGAGTTCTAAAAACAAAACCATTAAATAAAACCTAAATCCAAAAGCAATGTGCTCCATGGCTAAGAATTTAATACCTTATCTCCAAATGATTGCATATCATGTTCCAAGGCTTTGATATGTGATTTAATTGCAACCATGGACACTTGACACAATCAACCACCACATCTAGTTTTTTTGCCTTCAATGTGCGCATTACACATATTTTGGACCATCTTCAAACTTTTTGAACATTTGGTTGAGTTTTGATATGTCAATGGATCCATTTTTCAAGCCTTTTGCTTCAAGTTTGTAAGCTCTTTTTCTACCCATGGATGTGATAGCTATCACCCAATTCACATGATACCATGCTTCAATAATACAATGTAACATTTGGCAAGCCAAAACATGAACTTGTTGTTTGTAATATGTGTTAATCCATAAATTTGCTAATAAGGTTTCACAATTTCCTTCTTAGTGTCCATATGCAACTTAGGGATGAATGTTCTTGGAACCTTTATAACCATTAGTTTCATTTCAATTTTTCCAATATCCTAATATGAATCATGACACATTGGGAACATTATTCTATAAAATTATTTTCCACTTTTTAAATTAGTAAAAATTTGGTTTAAAAATATTGAAAAAATTAGTGGTTACAATTCTTGTGGCTCATATTAATGTGGTTGCACCCATGTAGCATCCCCATGTTAAAGGTGATGTGACTTTAACATGAAAATCAATTGCCAAAGTGAAGAACACATGGTAGTTCAATGTCATCATCCTAGGTGGAAGTTGGCATGGGCATCATTTTGGTCAACAAAAAACACATCTCATATGTGTAAATGACTATAATGCAATTAATAGTGTTTTAAAGATTGTACTACATGTGGCTACCAACAATTTGACCATGTGGCAACCTACTTACTTGCCTATTAACCAACTTGGGAACTATTCAAAAGGAAATGGGTTTTCTTGTTATGATTCTATGTGATAGAATCAAATTTGTTATAAAAGGTGATGGATTATAAATCCACAATTTTTACAATTGCCAAAAACATTCATGATAAAAAATATATATATTATATATGTGTGTGAATATTATAAGTTGTGATTGTGTCATTTTGAAAGCATTCCAAGTCATTAAATCATTTAACAAAATTTCAAAAATTACAAAAACAATGGTTTTAAAATGTTTTAAAATATAATATTGTATACGCATTAAATTCATTTAAAATTATTCCACATGTTCACATAACATATTAAAAATATCGTGATCTAAATAGTTTAAAATAAAATATTAATATAATTTTTGATATTAAAACATGGAAAAATCAGCATTGGTTACATTTGTGAATCTGTGTGACTACACTTAGCTTAAATGGACTAGCTACTTATGTTAAGTTGCTTACTTACTTGCTTAGTAAACAACCTTCTAAGCATGTAAATAAGTTACACATATTAGGACTTGAACATTTCACTTTTACATTGAAATAAAAGCCTAAGATCAATGAGCCACACCTTCATAAAATAATAACTTTAGTCAATACATTATTATGACATGGTTATTTCTTATTTATATATATGATTTATGTAGGTAAGAAAGTAGGTAAGTTACAGGTAGGAAAATCAATATTTTGATACACATACCAACCTACTTTTTGACAAAAGTTTCCAAAAGTGTTTCAATCATTCATATTTCTTTTCAAATGACACAATTTTTAAAATTTTAATGACTTAAAACACCAAGTCGGAAAATTGGTTTGTAGAAGGAAGATCATTTCAAGAGAGAAATAATAGATACAAAGGATATTTACATTACAACTTAACAATAAAAGTAGGTGGCTTGAGTGTTCTAATAGAGCTCCCCTCACCCCCAACTCCTACACTATTGATTAGGTGCCATAGAGTTGTCATACAAAGACAAATTTTTGGCATCTACAACTTATTTTAGATTGATACAATACAGTTCCATTTTTTCCTTTTCTTATACAATATACCTTTATGAAGGTTTTCAAAATGATAGTAAAGTCTGTGCACATGGCTTGCCAAAGCACCTTGTTATCAAATGGCAGGTCATCCTTTTCAACAAGCTGCATGTCATAGAAACCCATTTGCACACTTGGATAATGCTAAAAATATACCAACCAAGATTTTTGTAGTGGCTTAGTTGAAGAAAACATAATAGCCAAATTAAAATCAATTTCCCCAAAATATTTTGCCAAATAACTAATTTATGAAATATTTTAGCCAGCTCATCCCCAACCAATTCCAATAAGTGGATAACCTAGCATCAGAGGTGCTCAAATAGTAACCAAATCACTTAGTTTTTTTTCAAAAATTTTTTTTCAAAAAATGAAGAAAACCTTGTTCTTCATGTACGTAAGCCAGCATTTAGGGGAACTTGGCCGTGAGATTCATTGGAGAACATAAATGACACGTATACATTGATATTTGTCATTTTTTCTTCATGTTTTCTTGGCCTCTCAAACTTCCATCTCTTAGCTACATTGTGCTTTGACTATCTGGCTGCTTTTGGCACCGATCACACATACCAAGACCTTTTACTGGATGTCAAATTCATTTGTGTGGGAACTTGCATTATGGTTTCCAAAATCACACATCATCACAACTTGTGTACAAAGTTGTCAACAGTACCTTTCCTTGGATGCATCGGTGGCTTGGGAGCCAAGACCATAACAATTGGCTTTTTGCCTTGGCAAAGTAGTTCTTCCCAATGACCACTTGGCATTTACATAATTACTATTCTGTTCAATCCATAGTCTACATTGGAGACAAGTATAGAGTGGAACGAGACTCCTGGGATATAGTTCGATGCCTTTCAAGTATCGCATAGGTGCTCCTCCCGCTCTCACCCAGAAAAGAAAAGAAATCAGAGCAACGAAGAAAAAGACATCAGATGCCTTGGAGATAAAAAACCCATATCCAAGGGCCATAAGCGGGGCAGCTAATCATTAGCTTCCCATTGGTGGCAGCTCCAAGTACACCCTTAAACCCAACTTTAATTTTTGTAGTTTTCTTTGGAGCCATCCTCTCACCCTTGCCGACCATGAAGGCAGGATTATCAACTTGCAAAACATACTCCACGAAATCATTGAAGACATTTCGGAAGTTCACAACACTGGTAGCCCCTTTAACAATAATGGGACCCTGTGGAATGGGTGGGCAGCAAGTTCCAAGCAACTTGACGGAGTAGATCCCACCTTGCACATGTGACACCTTCATGATCCCAGATAAATCTTTGGAAATCTTCCATGGCTCAAAAGTCACAGCCACTTCTACTTCCAATCCATCAAGGTCAGCTGCGTTCGCAACAACCTTGGGTTGCTCAACTATAAACCCATCTTCAACTGCTTCTGGTGTCAGTTCACAAGTGTATTGTACCTTGGTGGGAAGATAATGCACAAATTGAAACTTCTGCGTATGTCGATTCCCAAGCGGAACATCAAATTGCAAAGGATGCTCAAGGCCTGCTTGGACAGCCTGCAATTTGAGTTCATATACGTAGTTGCCCAACAAGTCACTCGTGAGTGTCAAAATGCTTGTTCTCTGGCACACTAGCAATAGTCGGACTTCAATATCGATTGCTCCGACACCTTGTGGCTCAATTTCCAAAGTGCTCAATATCCTCACCTGTTATTAATAATTAACAACTGAGTTCACAAGCCAATTATAAAGTATGAGGACTTGGTCTTTTTGCAACCCAAGCTCTTGTCTTCTACTACTCATAGTACCACTATAACAAGATTCATTGTTTTCGTTTCCTATTTTTACATAAGTTATGCAAAGGAAGTTAAACTGCAAACCTCTGGGTCTTCACATTTTGCGGCAAAGGAAACCACGGTTTGCAATGGGTTCCTGAAATGGAGGGTATGGATGCGAAGCTCCCGCGTAACCATGGTAAATGGAATTTGGACGACAGTGTCCGCTTCATGTGCTGTAAAAGCCAATTTGAAAAACAAAAACTCCTTCGTATGGTCATTGATGAATCTGGCAAGGCATTTATACATCCCAGGTTTATGAGCCAGAAACACAAGCTGTATATCACGGACAACAAGCCCGGGTATGTCAGTCAAAGGAGGTCCTTCTAACGTTGTCGGAATGCCTGGCTCCAGTTCTTCCAAGACTTGGGCATCTAGCCTCAAGTGTTGTGATGCTTTCGTCCAATTGCGAATGGTTACCGAAAACTCAAATTTCGATCGCGCTTTCACATCGAATGTAAGCTCAGCCTCTGGTAAAGGCTCACCTGCTTGCCCAATCAGCCCATAGAATAATGCAGAACCATCAGGAAGTCCGAACAGTATTGAACCTTCATGTTGCGCTTCATTTGAAGACCCAGTCATGGTCATCGGTATGTACATAATTTCGTATTCAACTGTTTCACCAGGAGGGACTGTAAACTTGTTTAGGCCCGTGAAAAACTTGTTGGTGATCTTGGGGTACAAGTACCAGGGCTTTCTGGTTGTGTTCACCACCGAAATGCTCTTGGTGTTAGAACTCCGCACCGGTGCGGCGAAGTTGTAGTTAAGTGGTAAGTCCCTTTCTATGCATCCTCCAGTGACCGTCAAATAGAGGGTTTCTCCACCTACCACTGTGCACCCAATTCTCTCAAGACGGATGTTGTACAAAATAGATGATGGATGAAATGTGATGTCTATATTTGTGATTTGATGTGGAGCTAAAAACCCATCTGGAGGGTAGAAAGTGAGCTCTGATATCCATGTCTCAGTATCCCACGTAAATAACGACCCTAACTCGCCAACATTCTCAACCTGTTTGACCCAGGTATATTGGTGAGTAGTTGCAATCTTTTGTAAGACCAGTTCATCACAAAATGAGGAAAAAAATTGTCATGTATATATATTAAAAGATAGGTGTTTGTTTTGTTTGTATGGTTTGTTTGGATGAGATCATGTTGTTATAACCCTCCCAAACTGTGGCACCCTTCTCTGCTTTTAGTAATGCCAAAAATCCCTTGACAAGGTGGTGTGCAAATTTTTTTGTTTTGCAATGTTCAAACCAATGGAGCAAAATTTATTAAATTTAGAATTATTTTTGCCTGATTTTCTTCTTTGCAAACCAAATTAGAATTAATTTGTCAATGTTCCATAAGAACTCTGAAGTTAAGCTCATGTCCCCAGAGTAGTATTGGGCTCAGGAACTTACAAGAACTCTAATATATTTGGGCCCACGTAAAGGAATACACTAATCATCATAAAGTTATTTGTCAAGTGATCATTTGTCCTACCCTAAACCAGTTCCTGATGTATCATCGTCTTTGGGATGAAAGAAAGATTTGAATATTTAGTTCTCTATTGAGATTATATGACATTCATAGATCAAAAGAGTATAACCTGCATTTGCATAGTTTTTTTGGAGCCATAGACAATGGTGCCGAAATGCAAGATTTGTGTGCTCAAAGTAATGTCAGTGCCAATACCCATCCCTGAGATTGACATAAGCACAATCTCAACACCAGACATGTCCATTGGCACAATTTCTTGGAACATAGGTATCCTTTTCTTTGGGGCAAACACCACTTCGCATACCCCAACCTGCATATATAATCAGCTTACAAGAAGGAACTGAATTTACTTCAGCTTTTATAAGTTTGTTTGGGTGGAAAATTCATTGAAGAAGTTATTTTGCTCTAAAATTGTAATTACACTGTACTTCACTTTGTGTTTTGGAAACGAATCATTGTTTCAATGAATTAAGTGAAATGGTTTTTGAAATTAGATGTAGATGAAATTATGAGTCATAAACCCAATCATATCTTTTGAAGAATTTTTGAAATTTCTCAATTGCAATGATTGAAAGGAAGTATCAAGGCCATCACATACAAAAGACGGCTAAAATGCACGCTTGTTATTCCAGGCAGCTCTTCATTCATCTACTGAATGTCTTTGTAATGATCAACCTTAATAGCAACTGCTAAATGGATGAATTTCAAACTGCATAAGTTGTAACTAATCAGGTGTGGGGGGTTTGATAAGTTACAGAATGTGGCTTCAAACGTAACCCGTTGTATGGCAGCAATTCAATGTCAATCGCGTTTAAGGCTTCTCTTGCAGGTTCAAATGAGATGGACAAAAGTGCCTCACTCTTGTTTATGATTTCCACCTGCAAATGTTTGGTTGTTTCCATATTTCAGAGAAAGTTTGAGTGCACTTGTAACACAAATTGGAAATATTAGGGTTAATCCATGGCACTTACAACAGTAATGTATGAACAATGGTTTTGTGTATATTTTTTCTTTATGTTGCATTTCCTATATTGAGATTCTTTGTTCTTCAGCCAAAACCAAATTCAAAATGGCAAAGGTAATACATGGAAGAAACATGAAATGCCATATTGTGGGAGAAAATGCAATTACACCCCACCAAACTTCATTTCAAGGAATTACAACTTCAAAGCTATTATTTTAAGTCTACAAGATAAATAACCTAGAAATGATCTAGAAGTGATCAATTAGGATATTCATACACCCCAAGACTAATTTTTTTCATTTTCACTACCCAAGTTCCTCAAATGATTATGTGACAGGTCAATTTTGTTAAGTTATACCAACAAACGTTTGAAACTTGAATACTGTAGTACCTTGACTCTTCGGCGGCAAGGTGCCTAATAATATATTATTTTTCATTTACTTTCAGTAATATAACCCTCAAGTCCCTACCAGCTGGTAGTGGTATTAAGCTGGTACCAGACTTAGGTCATACCAGATTGGTCTGGTATTTGATATCAGTGGTCATACCAATATGGATACCAGTCTTTAACCCTATATACCAGACCAACACTGGTATTTTCCAGGATTTTCAGCAATTTAAAAAATAATTGATTAGTGCCCAACCAGCCTAGGTACTATGATACCTTCTAAGGACTATTTAAATTGTTGAGTAATCTAATGTACAAGAAGGGGTCTTCTTTTGAGGCAAGACTACATGTCTTGAGGTATAAATTCAACTTTGCCTCTCATTGCAAATCACTTTGCGAAGTCAACTGGAACTCTAGGAACATGACTGAAACAGTCACAAGGAAATTATTGGCATGTTTTAGGAGTCTTGATGTTGGTAATTCCCCTGTAAACAACATGTACCAGACCATTGTTTTTGCCCAATTAAAAAAATATTGTTGGTGAATGGTTAGAAAACTAACATGTATCACTGCAACTTTGCCCATATGAATAGGGCCAAATGTCAATAGTTTTTGGGTTTGGTCAACAAGTTCAACAACTAACGGCGTTCCTTCACCATGTACATATACATTCACAACATCCAGCCCGTTGATTTGGAAGCTGATTTCTTCCTTGTATTTCACGTACTCATGAGGCATAAAATTAAGAAGTAACACTTCTTGGTCTCCACCTTCCATTATCCAAGTAGTCTGAGGGACATAAAGTTGGGGTGTGGAGTTGTACATGAGTTGCACTGTGTTGCACTCCACACTTGTGTTTGTGGCTAACAACATACAGGATGGTGCCTCACGTGTGGGCACATGCAAAAAGGTTGGGCCAAAATCAAAGTGATACCAACTAAAGCTTATCCTGGCACCATAGCAAAGGCCGTTGAATAACATCCGGTACCGATTGCCTTTAAATACCTATTGACCAATTAACTTTAAATAAAACATTCTTGATACAAGCAAATAAATGAACTTTAGGTTACCCAAACATGTAAGCCTTGTTGGACTATATATTCACATGTACATACACCTATATTCCCCTTTTACATTAGCCTAGGTCCAAATTGGAGTTATATAATTTTAAAATCATAATTTTCATGTGCAATGAAAAGGCTCAATGTGCACTTAGGAAGGCCCAATTTTGTTGGTTTGGTTTTTTTGGGGTTGGGATGGTTCCCAATGTGTTTCCATAGAGGTCCCACCAAGTTTCCAATTTATTCCCCAAGATGTTCCCAATAGCACCACATTCTCATCCCATGTGCTTTGACCAAAGCTGAACTCTCATGTACGCCAGAGGCCTTATTGAGGGGTGCTCAATGTTTCCACACAAAAGAATGTGACAGGTGAAACGAATTGGTTACTTCAACAAAATTTTTAAAAAAACTTTGGACGCACTCCTCAATTAATTAATAAAGAAAGTTGAATATACACCCATACATAAGAAGTGCCAAACATTTTCAGTGCACATATGTTTGTCCGTGTACATATTTATGTTATTTTTGGGTATGTTTCAGTTCATTGACATGAATGATAATGAGGATTCATTGGTGTCCTATACCTATCCTATGATGATATAATAGAAAACGTTAAATAATGTAGTACAGGGGCGGCTTCAGCACGTGTCTGCTGAATAATTTACTTAGATGTTTCCATTTTGAAAATTAGAATAGTCCTGAATATTTGAAAAGATTCTTCATTTTCCTTAACAATTTTATTTCTTTGAGAATTTTTTT
>Ga0116230_10001079_pt1 | contig 25246 bp, 12 predicted proteins | sample S1TSphfallax_3_FD_88678 | JGI IMG/M metagenome (GOLD analysis project Ga0116230, IMG submission 88678) | Host-associated microbial communities from peat moss isolated from Minnesota, USA - S1T2_Fd - Sphagnum fallax MG | ecosystem: Host-associated > Plants > Peat moss > Unclassified | place... | reverse complement strand
TAATTAATTTTAAAAAAAAAAAATTTTTTTTATTTTTGAAAAAATTTAAAAAAAAAAAAAATATATATTAAATATAGATATTTAAGAAAAAACCAATTTTGGGAAGGTTTTTTTTTTTTTTTTTTTTTTTAAAATAATTTTAAAACAATTGGGTCCAGTTATTTTAGAATTGTGAGGGTCCAAGTTTTTAAGAAAACAGGATTAACACAGAACCATCATACAAACACAAACACCCCCAACTCTATAAAAACACAAACATCCCAACCCTCAACATGCCCAACTTGACAAAAACACAAGAACCCCATGATCAACAACTATGTGTAGTTCTGCACAATACTAAATAGACTCATCATTCACACATTCTGCGAAATATACAAACATACCCACAAAAACTTGACTTGCAAGTGTTCCCAACAAAGACCCACAATTAAATTCACTTCCACAACCAAGTTATACCCAATAACCATAATTAGTGTGCATTACATCATTTTGAGATTCACCACCTCCTAGAGGGATCACCCATGGCAGAATATAATTAATAAGCATTGTTCAATGATTTCATCCATACCTACATCTGCCACAACTATTTTTTCTTCTATAACTAATTCTAACATGGGTGATCCATAACATCACTGGCTGAGCACAATCTTGTTTATAGAAAATTGTAGACCACCATCACCATCCCATAAAGTTGCAAATTGCAAACACTTGCAAATGAACCACATCACAAAACAACCTTAATGAACGCATCACACACATTCAGTAGTTAACCCTAACATCCATAAACAAAAAAAGTTCTCCAAGAAAAGAAAAACTAGAACATACTAAAGTTATCCATAAAGTCAGAAAACACAGGGTTTTAGCATTGGGTTTAGGGAAAAGAGACGATGAACAGAAAAAGGCATGACAAGCATTTTTCGAAGGCAAAAAAGACGGAAGCAAACTCAAAATTGCTCTTTAACTCATGATCAGTTTCCTTTTGTATCTCGTCTTTTTTTTTAAGAATGCAAGTGTCACAATTGATGTGAGTGTTTTTTGCGAGGAAGGTCCGGAGCCCAGCTAGTTTCTAAGCAAGGTCTAAAACGAGACCAATTTGTGAGAAAGGTCTGGAGCAGAAGTAATTTGTGAAGAAGGTCTTAGGCTTTAGAAGGGTCTACTTTGACCTTTGAGTAGGTTGTGAACTTTGAGTTTTGAAGGTGTTTTGGTCTTCGTGGTGAGCTTTCAACATCATTGTTTGAGGTTTCAACATCGAGTTGCAACTTTGTTAGCAAGGAGCTTCGACAACAACTACGACAACAAGCTTCACATAAGGTTTCTATACCCAAATTTCTTTCCTCTTACTCCCAAGCAAATGGTGCTCATTTTTATATTGCGGGAAGGTGAGGTTTTTTTTTTGACACTTTAGACCATGACTGAACTCTATGGGAGGCATTCCTCTTGTCTTATTAGTCTTTTTTTGTATTCTATCGCAAGTTTTGTGAATTAATCACATTCGTAATTGCATCCCTTTTGTTGCAATCTTTGAAGTTCAGCCTACAACCTAGGGTTCTAGATTCTTCCACTCCTAGTTTTCAGAACTTCTAGTAGCTTTTCATCACACCAACTGTTGATGATGCTTGCCATCTTCTAGCACCTCTCACAAACAATGTTGTGGTTGCATACATTCTTCCATGTTTACCCATGACCCTGTCCATGCTTTGGCATCTTCACCAAGTAAACAAGGGGTGGTGTAAGGCAAAGGGGGAAATAATTGCATGGAATGTTTTGGAACTTGTCAAAATCAATAATCAAGTTCACCATAAATTTGTAGCCATGCATGGTTTCCAAAGATGTTTTCTTCATGAATGTCTTCAAATTGAAATATATTACTTACAAGATTTTCTAGAATGGTATGATACCCTTGAATCCTTTGAAAATGTGGAATCAAATGCAAATACAATTTTTTCTTTTTTTTCTTCAAGGTTGTTAGTTTAACTTGTGTTGTGCACATTTTGTAATATGATTGAATTGGAATCTATAAAGTTTTCTACTTCTATGACTTGTTGGAACTTGTTTTCCTACTAAGGTCATGTTCATCTATTGTGATTGTTTGCTTCAACCCAATGAACCCAAGGAATTGGTTGCTCAACATATAAACCTAGACAATCCAAAGATGTTATTTTGTTGATTAAGGTGGGGTTTAAGGTTTTGTTTGATCAAGGCCCAAGAAATCCAATTTAGTTGTTCACTTCCTTCTACTTAGGTCATCATTTCATCTACCTACTCACTTAACATAATGCACCCAGTGAATTAATTGTTGTTCATATATTCAACTTGGAAGCCATCTTATGTTTTTGCAACAATGTTCTTTTGTTGACTAATGGCAAGTATAAGGTTTTGTTTGATCAAGGTTGTTTGAATATACAAGGCATCTTTCATGGCTTTAAAACATGTGGAAATTATTACTCAACATGTGGGTTTTTAGTAGCTTTAAAACACATGATAGGTAAAATTTCCTAGGTGCTTTTATAATCAAGGTTCTTATAAAGCCCATTCTGTTTCAAAGTTTGAATGAATTTTTTTTATGCAAAAGAAGCAATATTGGACAAACCCTAAGCCAATTGTGAATTGCTTAAATAAGATTATGCCCTTCACACACCTTAAGAATGTTAAGGTGAACCATGTTTTTAATTATCATAAAGGACATTATGAGGGCCAATAAACACACAAGTTGCTAACAAACCGGTAGACTTTCTTTTGAATGCCAATTACAGCCAAATAATGGGCCTTAATCAAGCTTTAGTTATCGTTTAGAACAGACCTTGATAAAAATCATATTTCCATGAGGACAAAATGATGATTACCCATGTGGAATAAGACTATGGGCAAATGGTTATGCATTGATGGCTTTGTGTTTATGGATGTGGAGATTAAAATTATGTTTGATCTATGTCCAAGAGATTGAGAACATTATTCATTTCAACCTAGTGAACTGACTATTTCATCTTGTTCACTTAAACCCAGTGAACTAAAGGAACTAGTTGTTCAATATATAAATCCAAAATTCCAATAGTCAAATGGATGTCATGATGGGTTTTCGTTCATGAATTTGGGGATTAAGGTTATATTTGATCAATGTCTAGAAGATCTAACTTGACACACCCCCAAGTTCCTTAATGGATTCAATTGCAAATCCAAAGGTGAAGATAGTGCAAAGAGAAGGAATTACAGCGCACTCCTTAGCTCGTAACACTTTAGGGGTAGAGGGGCATGTTAAAATTATGTGATGGGGACTAGGAAGATTGACAAGCAAATCAATTACTCACATAGACCTATACAAACCAAACAACAAGTTGCTTAATGCGTAGTTAGGGCACTTTGGTGCACGAACGAACCATGGGCAAACATGGATTCATAAGATTCACCACAGCCCAAACTTGGGGGAAGCCATCACCTTCCCATTATAGTATTCTCTATGCCTAGCAATGGGGCCAACACCCAAATGTCATTTTGTTTTGAAACTTCCAAGTGAGAGTTTTAATTCTCAAAATTGAGACTCCCGCAACTTTGGATGCTTGTAACTTTGTGTGTAAACCTCTGATTGAAGTGAGGTATAATGAAAAGTTGTAGCCCTCATTGAGAGCTTTCCAACGGTATGTGGCATGCCACTTGAACGCAAGAAAATTAAAACAATTCCATATTTTTAATGGTCGGGAGTCAAACTGCCAATTTGACTCCCAACCCTTCATTTGGCCATAACTTGTGTTTGAAATGTCCAAATGGGTCATGCAAGCTCATTTTAGACATCGATGTACGTTCTAAGATCTTTTCAATGATATAAATAACTTCTCAATCCAATTGGTTTTGACCCCTACAATCGCTCTTTGAAAGTTTAGGAGTCCATCGGGATTCTAATTCCCAAAGTGTGAGCTCATTTGGGAATGTGAGGGCTCATTCCTTCACACTCTCCTATAGTCTTGGGAGCATGAGATGTGACTCTCAGGCTTCCCTCTTGGCATGCACCTTTGCAAACGTTTACCTTGGTCATGAGCCCAAGGTTAAGGTTACGACAATTGGGGTTCATTTCAATGGTGTGAAATAGATTTTCAAAATTTCTCTTGTGAACTTAATACGTAAGGCTCTTCAATTGCATTTGGCATTAGTGACTTGTATGACTCCATTAATAGAGGTGACAATAATTGTGAATCAATAATTAATAATTTAAGTCAATGTAAATTCTCACAACCTACATATGATGAGATTATATGCATATTCTTAAGATCAAATATGAACACCAACATCTAATGACTTTTCTTCCTATCAAAATCTTCCAAAAAAAATGAAAGGGAAAAGCAATTTCAAGATTTCACACTTCATTTAAATTTGTAGATCTTTGAACTTTGCATCAAAAGTAATTGCATAAAAAACTTGTCCATGATAATTTGATGTGCAAGTTCATCACAAATTTCATGACACATGGAAATTACAAAATGCAAGGTGTTTCCATGTAAATATTGTTCATGATTTTAATTCAACACACACCCAATTTATATATAATGGGTGTTAACACTTTGATGATAGTTTTTGTTATTGCCCTTGTCTTGAAATGATGGCACACAATAAAACAATATAGAACAATGGTTGAATAGAAAATGAAATAAACTTATGACCAAACACTAAAAGATTCAAACCACCTTATTCCCAAGGTGTTCATTTAGTCTTTATGTCCAAAGAGAAAATGTGCCCCATCTTTGGGCACACCTACGGTTGTTTGAATTGTTCAATTTGAACAAACAACAAAGAAGATATACCCACCCAAAGTTGCCCACCTCTTTTGGTTGGAATTTTTTTCAAGCAAACACATGGACCACCTTTGAACAAACATCTAGGACCCTGTGCATTTGACATTGGGCAAGATCTAACCCTTGATCAAAATGGATGGGTGGAAAAAATAAATCACTTAACGTGAGAAATTGTTCATTTTACATCAATGAGTGAGTCAAATTTTTATTTTATATATAATCCTACATTTATGGGGTAGTAATGGGTTTGTTAAACCCTAAATTCCTAAATGGTTGGAAACATTACTATTAAACTATTAGGTTTTCCCTAATGCTCCTACCTTAGATTAACAATGGCACATTGATGTTTCTCTTCCCCTCCTAGCCCCTCCTAGCTTGTGTGCTAGTGTTTAATGCCATTCCTTATGAGTACCTTGGAACTAAACAAGTGTTAAAAACTTGACAAAGTTCAATCATGTTTTTTTATTAAGGTTATTTTGGCAAATCTTGACTTGGGAATTCTACTTTTTAAAACTATGCAATATTGTTGTTGATTTTGAATGTTTAATTAGTCCCAAATTAAGACATTTTTCTAGAATCAAATTTTCATTGAATCTATTTGTCGTTAGTTGTTCATATGACTATATTTTCTGAGTCATTAGATGTTTGTGTCGTGCTAATCTTCATCATTTCATCTTAAAGCTATTGGCAACTTTGTTAACCTCTTTTTCCATTTGCAACCTACAAACCAATGCCACATTCAAATAAAGTAGTGTTTTTTCTTGTTACTACAAATTAAAATCACACTTGTCAACTTCATTGAACATTGTCTTCCATTTATGTTACTCAAGTTCCTAGTTGTCATTGTTAAGTGCCCAATGGGTCTCAAGATCTAGGACTCACATTTTTCCTATTATAACCCTTTCATTGTTTTGGTTGTTATCATTGAATGTCTAGAGGGTCTTGACATTGGACTCATGAATCTTTTGATACATTTTCTCATTTATGTTGGGGTGGTTGTTGTTGGGTGCTTAATGGGTCCCAACATAGGACCCGCAAAGTTTTTGCTACATCTTTTCAAGTGTTTAGGTGGGTCATGTTAAATGCTTGGTGTGTTTTTAAACTTGGGATGCACAATTTTTTTGCAATATTTTTTTAAAGTTCTTGGTGGTTGTTGTTAAGTGCTTGGTGCGTTTCAACTTGGGATCCACAATTTTTTTTTATGTAGCCTTGCATTGTTTTTTGATTTGTGCATGTTTTTAAGTTTTCGGTGTTGGGTTTCACATACCAAGGTGCCCGTTTTTTGTTTTCACATTATAAGAGGTCTTTCTTCAACTTCAATGCCCACTTACATGTAGTCAATGATGTTATTGCTAAAACAACTTATAAAAAATAATGAGGTAGAATTGTTTAGATGAAATAAAACATGTTTTGGGTTTGTAGATTAAGAGTAGGTTTAAAATCGAAACTATGTATGTTTATTACATAGTTATGAAAATATATGTTCTTATTTGCACAAATATTTTTTCACCTTTCTATTTCTATTTATAACTAATATGCCACACCACACTCTTACCATGGATTTCACACACACATAAACTATGTTGAAGCATTTCAAAACAAAAATCTCAATTCCCGTCATAATTATATTCCATAAAACTTTGTATTCATACAACAATTTATTTTCAAGTGAAGGTGTTTTCAAAAGTCATAAACACTCACTTATATACTAATTAAAAAAAAAACTAAACAAGTTTTTTAAAAAGGTCTACACATCACATGGCTCCCCATGCGATCCAACATATACATTAATGTGGAAAAAACTTTTCATATGAATTATCATATTTGAGTCAATGCACATTAATGCAACGATTTTTTTTCACATGAATTATCATGTGTGAATCAATGCACGTTAATTAAAACTATCATCAAACCATAATAAAATTATGAAGTCCAACCACCAAATAAATTACCAAACTTAATTATAAGATAATTACATAAGTAATAATCAAGTTACAAGTTAGTTTGAGGAGGCCATTCAAGTTTGCAATTGTATGTAAAGGTGATGCATAGGTTTGAAATAATAAAAAATGTCAAGTTGAAATTGACAGAACAAGATTGTTGTCTTTTGGCAAGTTTAGGGTTTGGAACTTCTATAGAAAATTACAACCAAAAAGTTCTAGGTTTTTTCTAAACTTGATTAATGCAATGGCAATGGTAGATAAGGCAAATGGGGAATAGAAAGCCATTTAGGCCTTTACAGAAACACTAGCCAACAAATAACACATCTAGAAGCTTTAAGTTCTTTTTGAATTTAATGAATGCAAAGGTGATGGCAACTTGAATGTATATGAGAGATAGGGCAAACATGGAACAAAAAGACATTTAGAGAAGTGCTAACCAATAAACAACAAACCAAAAGCTCTAAGTTTTTTATGAACTTGATTAATGAAAAGGTGATGGCAACTTGATTTTCAATGACAAATTGGACGAACATCAAATAAAGATGCATTTATATGCTTAAAAAAACACCAACTAGGAAACAACAAACCTAAAAGCTCCAAGCTCTATTTGAGTTTCATTAGTGCAAATGCAATGACAACTCCAATGTAGATGACATATAGGGCAAATGTGGAACAAAAAGGTGCTTAGGCATTTAGACAAGCATCGATTAGTAAACAACAATTTACCCAAAAGCTCAAATGCTTTTGCACACATGCATGAAAAACATGAGAAAAATTGTGAAAATCAAAGAACATTTACTTTCTTCATGTTCAATTATTAGATTTCATAGGTGTTGTGATCACCTAGGAGTTTCATTGATTGGCCTTTGCATTCATGAGGACAATAACAATGGCGATTTATGGAAACAACAAGATGACAAATGGAAAGATTCACATAGTTTTGCAAAAAGTGTAAAACCATGACACATCTCAAGCTTTCAAGTGCAAAGTGCACCTTGAACCTTAACCCTAACTAGTTCCCCATTGGGTATCTATTGAGGATACGAATCTAGGCATATGTTAAAAGACTAGGTGGTTATGCTTAAGGTATGAATGTTTCCTTTTGCTAAAAACTTGCACAATTACATGAGGGTATGCAAAAACTCTACCCAAATTTGGGGCTTTAAGGTTGACGGGTATAAATTAAATTTTTTTAATGGCACCTAGGGTTGGAGTGGGGCTAGGTAGAAGACATATCAAAAGGCCTAGGTAGGGGGTGATTTCATAACCGTGGCTATATATATATATATATACACCGATGATGAAACGTGACTAATACCTTGGGCTAAATTAAATACTTGCCAAACATGGGTACATACTACATACCTATCTACTTGAAATGACGAACATATGCCCATGTGTATATAATCACTCCAATCATCCTAAGTATATTTAGCCAAATTTTGGAATATTCAAAATGTGAAAGTAGAAAATCTTATGCGTACTTTCTGAGTGTAGGAAAATTGTGGTGATTTCTTGCAAAATTTGGATACAAATTTCATTTTTTTGTGAATGTTTTTTTCCTAAAAAACAGGGAATTTGAGACATAAAAAAATAAAAGAAAAATGGAAAAAAATTACCACAAAGAAATCATTGGGTACTTATTTTCACAAAAAGAAATTAATTTAAATTTAAATAATATTTCATAAAAAAGGAATAGAACATGGCATGTAGGTAATAGGTACATTCTACATACCTACACTGACCTGAAATAACGGGCAGATGGAAACAAGTTTTTTTTTTCTGCATGTGTGTATTTAGTCACTCTGATCATCCATAAGTATATATTTTCCAAATTTGGCGATATTCAAAATATGAAAGTAGAAAATCTTAAGCAAGTTTTCACAGTGTTGGCAATTGTGGTGATTTCTGGCGATTTTAAAATAAGTTATTTGGTGAATGATTTTCAAAAAAGCAGGGAACCTTGAGACCAAATATTATTTTCCAAAGGATTTTTAGAGAAATGGCGAAAATTCGCCACAAAAAAATTCACTGAGTGCTTAGTTTCACAAAAGAAATTCATTTAATTTATAAAAAAATTGCATAAAAAAGGAATAGAGCATGACAGGTAGGTAGGTAGGTAGGTAGGCAGGTAGGTACATACTACTATGTACCTAGTACCTGCCGACCTGAAGTAATGGGCAGATGGAAACGGATGTTTGTTTTCTGCCCGAGTGTATTTAGTATTCTGCCCGTTCCTGCTTGATCGCCGAGTCTTATGAAACCCTACCAAAGCATCATCGTGAGTGCGTTCTGAGGTCTTTTTCTTGTGCGTGCAGGGCGAATCCGTCATCCCCGATTCTTCTTCTTCTTCTTCTTCTTCTTCGGCTGTGTGTTTTGGTTCCCCAATTCTATTTCGCGTATGCTCCCATGGCGGTAAGCACCTTCTGGTCGTGTTCTTTGGATTCTTGCCGTTCTTTTGATGTCTCCGCTGCCCGCTCTCATCTTGTTTTCCGATTTCGAGAGTTCTTGGGAATGCACGATGCGGGGGCTGCTGGGAACGAGTACGTAGCTAACTAGCACTGATTTCGTTTCGCAAGGAGGAATGGGGAAAAGAGGAGATTCCTTGGATTCGTGAGACGGCGGATTCACGGAGTTTGGAAGAAAAAAAACACAGATTACTAGTGCAAGGGTTTTTAGATTCCTGGATGCTTTCTTTCTTCGATTGTCGAGTTTGTTGTATTCTTCCACTGTATTCTTGGATTTTGATTTTTGTTTTGTTTCTGAATCAGACGAACACGGTCCGCGTAAGCAATGTGTCGCCGAAAGCGACAGAACACGATATCCAGGATTTCTTCTCATTCTCCGGGGAGATCGAACACATCGAGCTGCACAAGTGAGTGCTATTGTTTTTTAGAAAGAAAGAAAGAAAAAAAACACGAGGAGAAAAAATCACCTGAGGGTTCCATATAGGATAGGCGTCGTCGTTTAGCTCTGCAGTCTACCGTAGTTCATTTTCTGCGGTTTGCTCAGCCCCTGCCTGATCCCGATTTTGTTTCTTCTTCAGAGATGGAGAGCTATCGCAGATTGCTTTCGTGACCTTTAAGGATGCTCAGGCACTCGATACTGCCCTGCTCTTGTCTGTAAGTGCTCCACTATGAGCAGTCATATTCTTGGTAATTGTTATTATTGTAAGCTGATGCCCTCCTCCTCCTCCTCCTCCTCCTCCATTTCATCAGTTTTTCTTTGGTTAGTTTTATTGGTGAGGTTAATGGAAAGAAACTGTGGTTCCTTTCCCTTTTTTTTGGTTTGTTTTTTTCCCATGGTGGCCTATTGTGTTTGTCTCACCTTCTCTGCAATCTAATTTTTCAAGTCCATGGTCCATGGATTTGTCTGTTTGATTCAAGCTCATGACTTTGTTGCAGCAAGAGAATTGGGCTGTTGAAAACAGATCAATGTTGACTCTCCTGCCTTGGTTGATTTGCAGGGTGCAACAGTTGTGGATCAGGCAGTCACTATCTCTGCTGCCGAAGAGTCTGACAGCCCTGCAGTGAGCCACCCTGCAGCCACCCCCAGTGAGCATGCATATGCTACAGAGCTTCCTGTAAGTTGTACTTCCTCTCTTTGTATGTCAACCTATTGAAGCCCTCTTGGAAGGCTTGTCATTGCTAAGAACCCTCTGCTACTGTGCTGTTGCAATCTTAATCGGTGATCCAAATTTGTGCAGCTGCTCCCTCCCACAACAGCAAACCGGGCACAGGAAGTTTTCTCAAACATGCTAGCAAAAGGTTTTGTCTTGGGGCACAATGCAATGGCCAGGGCCAAAGCATTGGATGAGAAGCATCATATCACAGCCAATGCATCACAACTATCTGCTAATGCATCAGCACGAGTTGCCTCCCTTGATAAGAAGATTGGGATCACTCAGAAGATCACAGCAGGCTCAGCAGCTATGAACCAACAAGTGAAAGCTGTTGATGAAAAATACCAGGTCACTGAAAAGACAAGGTCTGTCCTCATTGCAGCTGAGCAGAAGATCAACAATGCTGGCTCTGCCATCATGAAGAACAGATATGTTTTGTCTGGAGCAAGTTGGGTAACAGGGGCATATGCTAAGGTAGCAAAATCTGCTGGGGAAGTGGGACAGCGGGCAACAGAAAAAGCAACCATCTTTGAGACAGAGGAGCAAAAGCATGGGCAGAGTGCAGGTTCATCATATGAACCACAGAGTACGGATGGCACTTATACACCACCACCACCATATCCAGCTGAGAATGCTGCAATTGCCTTTAGTTCAGCTGCAGAGTCTACAAGTGGAAGATACCTGAATAGTAGTTCCCTTGACCACGATCAAGTCCCTTCTGCGGAACCTGCTAGTGAACCTGTGACAAAACCCCCACCAACTCAGGGTTTGGTTCTGTGAGCTGAGGTCTTCAAAGTTGTGATGTTTTCTAGGTGATTCCTTGCATGCAGGATAAAGAGCCTGGGCGGGGAGAGATAAGGGAAGATTATACATTGAGTTGCAGTACCCTTTACGAGAGATCAAAGTCTGTCATGTGTACTGTTTCTGTACATATTCTGACAGGCTTCAAGCTGTGAACTGGCAACAGTTGCTGTCGTGGAGCCAGTAGCCTTCTATCTATGAGGCTGTCAGATACCATATTGTTAAGTTCAAAGCTTGTGGGAAAGAGCAGCTTTGCAGGGTGTCTACCCTAACATGTTCTTGCAGACATCCAGCAGGTGTAGCTCAAACAGGAACTCTATGATCACATGCTCCTTGTCAGTTGTAATTACAGTTAGAGCGTTTCCATTGATCCTGCGTTGCAGCAGATTTCTTCAATCCTTGAATTGTGATCCATTGAGAGGCAAGTTTAGCGTACTTGAATCCAGGTCTAAGTTGCACATTCTTTCTTGTAATAAAGTGAAGGTATGTTTTCCTTTGCCTCATACAAAAGCAGACCAATAAACTTTGAAACAGTTGGGAGGTTTTTGGTTGTTTTTTGTTTTATCTCTCCATTACCTGGCTACTAGATAAGTCATTTTCTTGAGTTCTTGATGCATAATTCAGTAGGGCATGTGGCTGTCTATATCATGCAGTTGAACAAGGCTGAATTTTCCACCTTGAATCTTTGATCCCATCAAATTGACAGATTAGCATTGTTGCTTGTGCAAGACACATGTAAAGTGCTAGCAAAGGGTTCACAGTCTTCTTACTCCTACATTGGAGAATTGATTTCAAAAGTAGGTTTCTGATGCTGCAAAAGTTCATAAAATGCTTACTATATTCCTTATGTCATTGCCTCCTCAGAATGAGCAGTAGTTTCTTGAAGGACATGACCTTAAGACAAAACTGCAAGGAAAATTAGCAGGAACATCAGACTCTAAAAGTTTATCAAGCTTAGATCAGGAAAAACCACTGGGCGAAGTGAACAAGGAACACTACTACTAGCTGACAGCTGCGCACAAATCTACAAAAATGTAATCCCAGTTTTCCCACTGCTGTACAATTTCTCATAAGTTTATGAGAGCTCAAAGGGGCTTCCTCCTCAAGTGGTCATTACAACCACCTTAAGACAGATTTGGAAAACTCAGTAAGATTGTACAGTGTCCATTTACAATGTCCAGGAGGATCGAAGAATAAATGCAGGTGTTTGTGAGTGCTTGTTCAACAAGCAAATGACACCTGGTTGCAGTGTCAAACCATGGCCACATCCCAACTTCATGAAAGCCTCCAGCTCAACCTGCATTCTGGGTCCTTCACCTGGAAAAAAGATGTGACCAATGAATTTCTCAACTGTAGATAACTACCTTGTCAAAGCAAAAGAAAAAGAAAAAGCACACCAGGAGAAGTCATGCAGAATACAAGCGTATTTTAGGAGAATATGTTTTAGGTCCTGCTCATGTATTTCCCTTGATAAAACATAGATGTGGCCATATATTTCTCCTCTACATGTTTTGGTAACCAGAGAAATTCAGAACCTGACCTGTAATGCCCTCGCCAGATACAATGCTATCTTCACTTCTGTCTATGCTCCATGACTCCATCTTCAAGCTTCCGACACAGAGACCCCAATCAACGCTCTCCCCAATAGACCTTGAAAGACTGATGCCCCATTGCATGTCCTTCTCTGGCTTTTGAAACCAATCTGCTCGCTCCACCTGTGAAATATTTCAACAGTAGTCCAGGAGTACCCATGAATGCTCTCCACACAAAACAGATGTGAAAAGACTTATGCCTTGCAGATTTTTGTACCAAGCAGTTTTGCTACAGATTAAACTAAAATTGTGAGAAACACTGAAGGCATCATCATTGTGTTCAGGTAAGAAGTGACAGACCTGTGCCCAGCCTCCAAGGCTCACATTTGTACTCACATCTATCTTGCCTGCAAATGCAACTGACTGCATTGTAGTTCCAAAGCTCTTGGCACAAGGTAGTCGAGAGCTCTCAACCTCTGCACAGGTTTCATCTTCCCAAATTGCTCTGCCAGACAGGCCGAGCCAGCGATCAATGGAGTTTTGTTTGGGGACAGGGCTGTCAAACATGGGACTATTAGTGAAGGATTGCCGAGAAACACTATTTGCAAGTGGTGGTTGCTGAGGAAGACTGTCAGCAATTGGTTGCTGCTGCTCATGAGCATGCCATGTTTTTGATAAAACAAAAGGTCCCATGTCCCTCCAGTGCAAACCCATGAAAGAAGGGAGCTGACCATTGGGCCAAAAGCGGTTGAGCACTGAAAGAGAGAAGACTGAATTCTCCCATGGCTCAAACATGAGTTGAGCAAGTGTGCTTAAACAGAAAGGTCTGTTTAAGCAGGAACTGTTGCAGGAGAGAGCTGATCCAGAGCCCCAGCGTGATAAGTATTGTGAAATTGATAGCAATGCATAGTTTCCTTTGAGTGAGGCTCCTAATGCTGGCCCATTGCAATGATTGTAGAGTTCTGGCCCTCCTCTGGAAACCTTTGTTAGAGCTTCACCCTGGAAGCACCACAGTTCATGCTCAACATCCAAAACAACCGCCAGACAGAGAGAGTAATCAATCATAAACCCTAAAACCCCAACTTTTTTTAAAAACTTGAGGTTTTGCACTGACCTGCAAAGTATTAACAATCTCAGTCATGTCATTGGCTTGAGCTCCTATGGGCGACACTGTAACTCTTACTTGATCTGTCAGGTGAGCTGAGTACACAATCTTTGTAACAGAGATTGGCCTTGCAGCCAAACTGCCATCCCCAACCGCATGTCCAGCTGAACACTGTGTAACCAAGACATCGCTCGTTCTGAACGGTGTCTCAAATGAGAATTTTACATCCAGCCCGGTTTGAAGGCCTGCTTGTCCAATAGCTGCTTCTGCATATTGGCTGCAGCTGTCTTCCATCAACACAAAGGCACCCCCAGCAATCACCTCTCCCTTCAGATGTGTCTGGAGAGCTCCTCGTGAACCTCCGACAAACTGTGTCTTTGAGTGGCTCAGGCCAATAAAATGTTCAAGCTTGTCAAGCCGCTCCCGGAACCTCAGGGTATCTGCAAAAGCTTCCCGTTGCAACCGCCTTAACACACCTGTCTGCAGCAGCAGAGATAAGGACTTGACGAATTGAACCGAGACAAATTCCTTGAAAAGCACTCACACCAAGCTATATTCAAAAGTTGAGTAGGACATACCTCTGAGCGTTTTGCAAAGGCATCATCACCAGATTTTTCTTGGAGAATCTGCAACACAAGAGCTGCTGCCTCAGCAACCAAAGTCTCCCTCTCTCTATCTTTTCCCCTGGACTTTCCATCTTGATTTGAAGTCTGTGAAAAACCTGTTGAAGGATAACATCGAACTGGCCTGTATCAAGGAATGTATGACAGGAAAGAAACATTTGTTCTCTTGGAGAGACATCACTCAGCAAAGCCTGCAGGTTTCATTATTGCAATGGCTGGTACCTGATGTATTGGCTGGTGCAAGAAAACTAGAAGAATCCTGTGTCCATGAGCTCTCCCTGGATGCTCTCAAAGGCATCTGTGCAGCTACGGAAGCTCCATCAGGATTCATATTCCTTGTGAGGGATTCTGTCTCCTCTCGGATACCAGTTCCCTTGGGCCTTCTTCCTCTCATGAAATCTGCAAAAGGTGCTTCTCCATCCATAGCTTCACCCGCAGCTGAGCTCAGGGATGCCAAAAACATTTGATTCCTCATGTCTGTGAGAGGAGGAGAAGTTGCTCTTGAAAGCTGGAAGCTGCTTTCAACATCCTCCTGCTGGTTCTCAGATTCAGGAACCCAGTTGGGATAAAGGCTGTCACCACTCCCGGCATCAAAGCTACCACCCAAGAAGTCCCCTCCCCCTCCTTTGCCACTTCCAGAGCCTCCACCTCTGCCTCCTCCATTGCCACCACCACCACTGAACCCCAAGTCTTGAAAACTTCTGGAGTTGTGACAGAGATAAGAAAGCCAAAGATGATGCATCCCTTTCCCAACAAAAAACATGCACCCACCTGCAACTACAATGTGTCCTCTTCTCCACAGATTCCTGCTTGTAAGAGTCCCTTCCGAGCTGTGGTGGGGCGAGGACTCCAGTGGTTGATGCTTGCAAAGGCATTTGAATTCAGCTCTCTGAACATGCCCACTCCAATCTTTGATCCGTGCTACATTGTTGTCACATTTCCTGTTGTTGTTCCTTCTCATCAGAAAACTCGGAAGAGAACATGAGCTCACAAACCTGAAGCTTCTTCTGCCGCTATAAGAAGAATGTTCCACCAGTGCATGCGGACTCGACACAGGAGTCATCGGTCTTGCTGAGAGGCTAAACCCCATCACACAACACAGCATTTGTGCCACAGAGCTGATTGCGATTCAAACACCCTTCGGCTCATACACACCAAGCTTTCGAGCTCAAATTTTTTTCTTCAACACCACTTGCCAAGAAGCGAATCCAAGATTTGAGTTTCCAAAAATCGCTGCTCCGCTGACACGATGAATTGCAAAGGCATACAAATAAAACAAACTTCTTCTCGCCCACAACAATGCCTCTCAAGCTTGGAGGGTTAGCTTTGAAAAAAAAAACAGAGCCTGCCTTAGAGTTAGGGTTAGAGGACAAGACTCTTCAAAACCTCGTATCTTACGATTGCCACCTCCAATTCATTCGAGTCCAGTGTCGTTGCAAGCGCCTTCTCCCAAAGCTTTTCGAGGAAGCAACACAATCGCAAAGACATACAAATTTACGAAAAAAATTCTTCTACTCCACAAAAACAAGGCCTCTCAAGCCATGGAGGAAGCGGGAGCTAAGCAAAAAGAGCCTGGGTTAGGGTTAGAGTACACAGAACTTCAAAACCTTGTATTTGACGATTGCCAGCTCCGATCAAGTCGAGTCCGGTGTCGTTGGAAGCGCTTTCTCACAAGCTTTCCGAGGACATGCTACAATCCAGATTGAAACCAAAACCAAGCTCGTTAAACCCATATGAAGCTTGTCTGGGGTTACGATTCGTTTCACCTTTTTTCGACTGGGTATCGTCGCTTCGACCCGAAATTTCTCTAGTGTGTAGCCGACTTCATGACCGGATATACTCCCAAAATTTCAGCCGTTTTGACGATGATGTGAAGATAGAATTGTAGAATTCAGCTGGTGGGAATTCCAATGGAGAGAGAGTCAAGAGTGAAGGGTTTAAAAGAAACTCTACCAGATTAAAAATGAAATAGTAGCAAGATAGATAACAAATTTTAATTGTTCCTTATGAAATAAATCGGCCTCTCTATAATTATTTGAGCTTCATACTACTTCACACCACCCAGTTGATCAATTGGCATAAGCTCAAAATATTAATACATTACATTTTAAAATTAAAGAAAAAATTCTTATCCAAGATGGCAACATGGCGAGCAAACTTGGTGTTTTCAATGTGAGTTTTTGATGTTCCTATTGTTATTAGCTTCTTGTAATTTTGCTATTCCTTGTCAACATTCTTATCTTTTATTTTTGTCTTGTTCCCTCATCATTTTTTTTTATTTTTTATTTTTTTTGTCATTCTTAGTGTTGTTTGAATGTGTTTTTATTGTTGACCATGTGTAGGTTCTCCTTGAACCAAAACATTTCATCAATTTGAATCTTCATTGGAGACATTTGGATTGAAAAACTTTGGTAGGTCCATTGTTTCATCTTGGGATGCCCTTTAAGACATTGGCTTGGGGGACACTAGTAAAAAAAAGAAATACATGAGTAAAAATATAGGGTGCAATATATTGGTTGGTTGGATAAACATTATAAATTCATTAGTAAAAATATAAGGCACATTTTATTCAAAAATCAGTTTAATAATAATATTGGGTGTATAATAATTTGAAATAATAAATTATAATTAATATAGGGTGGTTTATATATATAATAAAAAATTAAATAATAATAAGATGATAAAAAATAGGTTGGACAATTATCTAATACCCTCTTAAAAATGGTCGTTTGATGTGCGTAAATTTTGAACTTTACACTATATGTTCTCCCTAAGGACATTGGCTTAACAACTCTATTTTTAAACAATCATAATGAGTTCAAATGTTCAAATGTTCGAATGTTAGATTTGTTTGGTTTGAAAATAATGTTTCAATGAAATGAATTTCTTTTATTACTTGAGCTCCACATTGGTGTATATTACAAAGGACAATCAGTTGATCAATTAATTAAAAAAATTGATTTCAATATGGCAATTAATTTCCATTTTGAATGAAAATATTGAATGACATCACACACAAATTGAATTGAAGAAAAACATGGTGCAAATTGGTGAAAAATGTTTGTGAACATGGTGTTGGGAAAAAAAAAACACCTTTGAAAAAATGCAAATTCAAAATTACATAATTCCATGCCTTTTTACTTGGGAATGGCTAACAAATTCTAATTTGGAATTGTCCAAATGATCATTATGACTTATGGAAGTTCTTAAAAAATTTAGAATTATTTTTTTAAATGTGAATTTATTTTTTGATTTACTTTTATACAAAAATATATAAAACTTCATGATTAGAATCTCAACCTTTTGAACATTGATGGTACATATTACATATACATTATTGGATTATCATTAAACTAAATTTATTTGGGAGGCCCATAGTTAGATAAACATGTTAGTTGACATGTGTTGGAACTCAAATTATAATGCATTTTCAAACAAAGTTGTATAACTACCACAAATTTAAAGAAAATTTTAAAATATTTAAGCACGTTGTGTAAACTTTCACATATTATAATTTTTACTTTAATCATTAGCCATAGTTAATAAACACATTTTAATGTAATGATTTCAAATGCTTGTGATTTCATGGGTGTGAAGTGTTACACACACATTTCAAAGTTAAATCATGAAAATTTAGATGAAATTATCTTAAGTTAACATGACTTAACATATTGATTTAATTCTTCAAAATAATTTTTTTTGGGGGGGGGAGAAAGGGGGTAGGTGAAAGGTGGAATCTTTACTAATTCTAAAAAACACCAAAGTTGAAGGGAAACATATTTTATATTGAAAATTACAAGGGGAGAAAAATGTTTACCCATTTCAAAAAAATGGTGATTAGAAGGGGCAAAATAAACTATTCATTCGCAAGTCATGTGTGAAAGTGACAATAAAAGGTTGTTAGATGTCAATTCTCACTATATTAAAAACATTTATGTTTAAAATGAGTTTATTAAGTCTAATTAATTTCATAAACATAATATTGATAAAAAATAATGTAAACTTGTCAACTTTGATTATTAATTGTTGTAATGGACATTTAATTTTCAATGTTGATTTGAACAAGTATGTTCTTTAATTTGGACTAAAAGTCATCCCTTAAAATATGAAAGCCATTAAGTTGGATTTTTGTAGAATAATATTTTAAATATTTTAATAGTTTATTTAATTAAGAAGATATTATTAATGTAATTTATTATACTATTTAATTTTTTAAATTTTCAATACAAACCAAAAGTTACCATCATGTTAAACAATTCAATGTTACCATTTGTTGGAATTGTGAACATTATGAAAATTAAAAAATATTAAATCCATTAAAGAATGTATGGATATAAAGTGTGGTTTAATGGATTAAAATACACCAAGATGTGCTGTTCTTTTCATATGAAACCAACTATTGAAATTTAGGATTCTTACAATTTGCAATCATGATACAAGTCAAAAGCTTCAATTATAAATGTGAATTCATGTTTCAAAAAATAAATAATTTACTATTTTATCCTTTAAGCCTTAAAGTTTTGTTGTTGCATGAAAAAGTGAAACATAAATGCACATAAATGTGAATCATGCATTTTAAAATAATAACATGCACAAATTTTTTTTAAGGTGTTCAAAACTTTGGCTTGATACATATAAGTTGAAAAAAATGTGATTTATGGCTGTTAATAGGCAATTGATTTAACCAGAATATTAAATCTTTGAGGAATGTACAATTTGAAATCAAGAATTAGACTTTGAACATGTTTCAACTACATAAAAAATGGAAAAAATGTATTTGAATTTTTTTCTTTTGGTGATCAACTTGTATGGTTTTTAATGTTGCCCATTTCAATTGTCAATTTATAATTATTGGTGAATTGATCACAAAATGGACCACTTTATGTTTTGAAACTATTTAAATCTCCTTTTGAATCCTTTAAATTAACTATATTAAATGTCCAAAGAATAATTTTTTATAAAATGAATCACAATGCCAAAATGTGTATTTCATGATTAAAACATTTTACAACTATTTCCTAGTTCTAATCATGTAGTTGTATTACATGTAGTCATTTAATTTACAATTATGTTACAATTACGATGTGACTATATTGTAACTACATCTCTACAAGTCATCTACTATTTACTAATTAACAACTTATTGATTATACACCCTTTTTATCCTAGTTTAAAGGAAAGGAATTGCTCCAATTTTTATTTGAGGAACTTTATAGGCTTGAAAAACATAATTAGTGCAAATGTATTACCTTGCGATTTTTGTCACATATTCTAGATGTTTAAAAAATGTTTAACAACATGTCTAAGTTTTACAATTGGATGATACAATATTCATAAAAATTCAATATTTAGTTTCACATAATTTGATTATATCAAAAAATATTTTAGAAAAATTTAAGCATTTCAAAAAATATATAATTAGTTTGCAAAAGGTTGCTAATATTTAGCAACAAATTTTTATTCATGAAATTTGGCTCAAGAAATTTAAAATTCTATCATGAAGTGATTTGGGAAGGTTTCTAAGTGTGAATGTAAGAAAAATAATAAAAAAACCAGATTTCTGTAGTTAGTTTGAAGTGTTTAGCCATGATTATAAAAGGTTGATTAAAACTTCTTTCCTTTATATTTAATTTATAACTAGATTTAGCTAAATTTTCCTAAAGGTGATTTTCCACTTTTCAATTACATAAATAAGTCCTACAAAACATGTAGTTGTCAATGTTAGGTATTGTGAGAACTGTGAGTCTTTTAGAAAAATCCATAAAATTATTAATTATATAACATTACATGATATGTTATAAATTAAATTATAATATTTAAACTACTAATATACAACATAAATAATATATAGACTACATAAAAACTAGTAAATTATATTTTTACTAAATGTACAATATTATATTTGAATAAATTGTATATTAACTTCAAAAATTTATAATATAGTTTCGAAATCAAATATAGTTTAAGATACAGAAGATATATATATATTTTTATTATGTTAACAGTAAGTTCTTTTCCATTCTTAAATTATGTGCTTTAATTTTTAATTTAAAAAAATATTCATTGAAATCTTATTAAATTACAAAATTTAATAATCTTTCTGGTTCAAGTAAGTTTCCCTTTTGAAAAAAATAAAAATAAAAATGTATACATCATTGAAAGAAATTTAAAACAAATTTAAATTATTAAAGATAACATTTGTGCAACAATTCGAATGAAAACTAGGTTAAATAAAATGGACCCCATTATTTTTGCACAACAAGCTTGGTAATTTGTTGGTAAAGGAATTGATTTCTATCCAAGGTTCAAACTTCAAAAATTGACAAAATGGTGGTTAGCAATGGAATGTTGACCAACATTTTTTTATCCCTAAACCACCTAGCCTAGGTGCATACCTAGTTACTTACATTAGTTTAACCTAGGTAATGACAAGTGTTAAAAACTCATACAACAAAATATTGAAATTATAGAATAATTTTTAAAATATTATTATTATAAATTATTTAAAAAAATTATATCATATATCTATTTTATCTGAAAATAATATTATATATATTATTTAATTTCATGTCTTTTATGAATACCTAATTGCAAAAGTCACAATTGTATCCATGTTTTGGCTTGAACTTGACCTGACGTGTGAGTAACATCTAAAGATCTATGTGTGCATATGATGGATGGGCATGTTCCATAGAGGTGCATGTCTCAAAACGAAAAGTGCTAGATCTAGTAAGGGAAGTTTTTAGTTTGAACTTGGAATAAAAGATAAAATCATTATGTGATAAACTACTTGTTATCAAACATCTTTGTTCATATATTTATGGAGCATTGGTTTTATTTTGATTACTTCCAAAAAATTTGCAACATTTTTCAGTATTTTCAACTATGGTTTGTGCATTCATAGTTTTGTTCAAATGAGAACCCATGGTCATGTTAAAAGTTGTGCTTCATGTAAATTGAAGTATTTTCTAGTCATAATTTGCAATGATCTTGTGATCTTTTGCCCTTGGCTTGTTGACCATTTTAAAACATCTTCTGATTTGAAGACACCTTATTCAACATCCTTTCTATTGATCATGCCACTTTCATTCCATCTTCCTTGATTTTTAAGCATTTTATACAGTAGATTAAAACTACTTAATAATGTGCCATGTCATTTTCTCCATTTATTTTATGGAACTCCATTGACCAAAAGTTAGTTTACCCTAACATGTTTGTCCTTTGATGTGCCCATGGTCATGTGCACATTGAAGACATGGCATATCTTTGCTTCCAGTTGATTGACTCTCATTGTGTGTCCATGTGATTATTATACATGACATACCATAATGTGAGTTGGGCCTAATTTATGTAAATTGTCATTGACAAGAATTTAGAGTACATTTGTATCATAAGTTAACACCACACAAACCAAATAGAATGCATCTTGTTTAGAAAGTTATAAAATTCATGGTGTTAATAATGCAATGCAAATTTTGTGACTTCTACACCATCTTCCAGTAGCTATGGTATTAAGGTTTAGGGTTTAGGACGATATAGGTCAAATTAAATTGACTTGAATTATTTTAGTAGTGGACTTGATTTTAATTAACATATTATAGTTATATATGAAGATATGTAACTATGTTAATATTAGAGCTAGGGTACCTATTTCATTCTTTTATTAAATCTTGAGGGGGGGGTGTTCACTCTTTTTTTAAAAAGTAACCATATTATTGGCCCATTACCAATAGTTTTGGAACATGGGGCACTCCCCAACACATAAGCCTAAATTTGCTTCCATTCACAAAATACACTAATTCAAAATCTTTTTTTTGGAATTGTTGTTTGTAACTAATTTTCAATTGCATGCAACACATACAAATGATTTTTGCCTTAGTTGCGTGTGACATCTAATTGCATGTGACATATTGTACATATGATGTACATGTATGGTATGTTTGTACTTTTCATCTATTCATATTTGTACAACAAGTTGCATATGTAACTACATGTGCAATGAAATGAATTGTTTTTAATGACATGCACTAGAAGAAAACTAAGTTTTTGTAACCAATCAACTTGTGACTATTTGTGACTATTTGTTGCTTGGAACTAATGTTGCTTATTTCTAAAACTATATTTTGGATTTGGTCATGCCTGCAACTATGTTCCAACTAACTTGCAGTTAAAGTTTTTTTCATTCTTTCATTTAGGCGGGTTTTAACATTTTTTCATCCAAAAAGACCCATTTATGTACCATTAGTTACAAATGTGTCCAAATGAGTCATACTAGAGGTGTCTTCAATGATGTGGTATCTTGTTTCAAGAAAGTTACCAAACTAACTTGTTCCCCAAGGGTGCATGTAGCCTCCTTCATCTGCTATAAGAAATTTCTTGGCTAGTTGTTCTTTGCTAGTTTTGGCCTAGGCTAATGGCAAGGACATAAACTCATTCATGCCCTTTGGCCCCCATTCACAATATATGGTAATATATTGTGATTCACACTAAAATCAAAATTAAAAAAAAAAATCCAGGACCCACCTCCCCTCCCCCCTTCCCCAAAGAAAAAATTGAGAATTTTGGGTTAAACATGATTTTTATTCCTAACTATGTTTGTCATTTTTCTTTTGGCCTAGCCTAATACCCCCTTCAAAGAGCTAATGTAACTATTATGGAGATGAATCGACAAAGGAGTTTTATTTGCATTAAGTAATAATAATTGATGCCAATGTTTGGTAGTTTAAAAAAAAAAATTGGTTATATTTAATGTTTTTCAATTCTTAATTTATAAAACAACATTTTGTTCCATTTTTTTTGTCTTTTTGGATTAAAAAACTTTTGGTCTAATTCTGAAAATAGGCTTTCGAGATTTAAGAAATCTAGTTCCATGCCCTTCTCAAAAACAATCGGAGCCCGGTCCATACTATCTTCTAGGTTTGATTTTGTTTACATGGCAACCAACTAAAAATAAATTTACATGTAATATTAGTTTTGTTCATTTAGTGTACAATGCCCAAAATACAAATTATGTACTAATTGTTATATGCATCAAATTAAAACTAATAACTTGCCTTGTTAAATATTGTTGCCCCTTTAAAAAGCTTACACCTTTTATAGCTATTATAGCTACAGAATTCTGACCGATTTATAAAAGGGTTGCAACTTACTTTAAGTTCAACTTTCAATTTTAGGAAGAGATCAATTACACAATCCAATTAAAATTTTTGTTTTTGCAAAATTCTGAACTTTTGTTCTAGATACTCTAGAACATGATAAAAATACCCATGTAAAAACTTACCCTAAATTTGCCAACACTAATTAGAACTAGTGTTTGGCTGACTTTTAGATTTTAGAAGAATTGTCATGTCCAATTCTTGATTTTTAAAAAAATTGCAAGACCTACTAATTTAGCTCTAATAAAAAATTTAGAAAATAAAACATGTTGGGTTTGGAGCTAGGTCAAGTTTTCTAGACCGTTGGTTTTGTAGTTTTGATAGTTCTAGATTTTCAAGAGACCCATCAATTTTAAATCTAAAGGCGATATTGATTTTTGAGGTTTTAAGACCTAGATCTAATATCCTATCTAGATCCTAGCTAAAACCCTACTTAGACCCTACCTAGGCCCTCCTTAAACCTTACTTAAAATCATACCTAAACCTTACCTAGACCCTACCTAAAACCCTACATTTCTGACAACACAATAATAGAGTGAATGCACACTACATTAGACCAAAATTTGCAGATGAAAAAATCTCCATAAGTCTTTTGTATGTTTTCACACCCTTGAAAGACTACTTGTAGATATGCAACAATAATTCATCAAATCCCACCATTATTTTTCCATTTATGCAAAGGCCCAACTAGATATCACTATTTTGCGCAAGTGTGCTCAAATTTAATAAAAAATACAATGTTCTAAAAAAAATGAAGTTCCAAAAAAATGCATCAATTTTCATCATAAACAAATCCAATAATTTTTCAATGAGACCTCATGTATAGATTTTTCATGATTTGGTACAAGGCACATTGAGGCCTTTAAAAATATTTTAGATTTAATATTTTTAAAAAAATCACATATAATACCATATTTAGCAAACCAATCCATGTGTTGCAACTTCAGAAATCCACCTACTTAAGCACATTTACTTAAATATGATCACATTTATTTATGTCTTCATATTTAAGTTAACAATTTAAAACCAATGTCCATTAGAAAAAATTGTGATATTGCTACACTCTAAAAGGTTTTTTTAACAAAATGTTGATGCAAAGAACTACATTGTGACACCAAAATTGGTCCAATGTAATGTGCATTCACCCAACAACCGATAAGAATAAAAAATAAAGCAACAATCATATGAAAAGAAAAAGCAAAAAAATGTAAAATTTTCAAACAAAAGAGGTTAGAAAGCCCCATTTTGAATGGTCCCGTTGGCATTCATGAATAATTACAAAAGGAACACAAGCAATTTATAGAATGGAATGATGGTCAAATGGTTGGAACCATTGTTTTTCTTTGGCAAATTTTTGTCACTTGCTGAATGCTTTTTGGAAATTAGTGTTGCAAAATTTGCCATATTTTGAGGGAAATTGTGAGAAGTCACCACATTTAGATTAGTGTGTGTATTCACACTTGGTGTTAAGGACTCTAGTGTTGAGCCCCTAACACCATGCTAGTCATTTAGGACTTACTCGTACTTACCATAAACATTTGATGTTAAGCTAACATTCACTTAACATTAAGCTATTGCCCATTTAACATTAGTTGCCACCTAGGATGCCACCTAGATTATCATTTAACACTCACTTAACTTCAAGTGTGAATGCGCCATAATAAGTGCTTCTTAACAACGGGGT
>Ga0116230_10001078_pt1 | contig 25250 bp, 24 predicted proteins | sample S1TSphfallax_3_FD_88678 | JGI IMG/M metagenome (GOLD analysis project Ga0116230, IMG submission 88678) | Host-associated microbial communities from peat moss isolated from Minnesota, USA - S1T2_Fd - Sphagnum fallax MG | ecosystem: Host-associated > Plants > Peat moss > Unclassified | place... | reverse complement strand
GATGGTGTTGCTGCTCCACGAACAACATGAGTTCTCCGACATCTTCCTGAAGTTCGTCCTGCTGCGTGGAGTCAGGACTCGCGAAGACCTTATCGATCAGTTGTTCAACAACAGCGAAAAGCGACTCGCCCGCACGCTCCTCATCATGGCCGCATTTGGGAAGCCTGGCGAACCGGAGAGCATCATTCCTCCAGTCACCCAGGAGGAACTGGCCGATATGATCGGGACCACTCGATCTCGGGTCAGCAAATTCATGAACAACTTCCGCAAGCTCGGCTACATCACCTACAACGGACGAATTCACGTTCACAAGGCCCTTCTCAACGTGGTGCTGCACGATCGGCTACCGGAGCAAACGGCACGCAGACCGGTTGTGGTGGATCACGAGCAGACTGCGGCACACAGAAGAAAGCGTGCGAAGGTTGTAGGCCCTAACGTGTGAATCAAAGCACAATAACAGCCGATCCGTGTTCCGTCTCATCCTTGACGGCCAGTAATGCCTTGTTCGCATCTTCGAGCCCGAACGCAGTGACTTGTGGCTGGATCTTAAGGTCGTGTGCGAGCTTGAGAAAATCATGTGCGTCCTCACGGGTCATGTTGGCGACGCTCCGTATCTGCCGTTCCCCCCACAACAGCTTATCGTAGTCGAAGGCCGGCATTTGGTCGAGATGGATTGCGTTGATCGCAACCACTCCGCCTTTCCGCAGACTGGAAAGGGCATCGACGATGACCCTGCCGCTTGGCGCGAAGGTAATTGCCCGATCCAAAGGAACAGGCGGACGGTCATCTTCCCGCCCAATCCATGTCGCCCCGAGTTTGCTCGCCGTAGTTCGATGGAGGGCACCGCGAGTCACGACGTAAGTTTCGCATCCCCAGGACTGCAAAAGCGGAATTGAAAGCGTAGCCGAACTGCCAAAACCGAACAGGCCAACACGCTCGCCTGGCTGCACTCCGGCAACTCGCAAGCTTCGAAACCCGATGATGCCCGCGCATAAGAGGGGCGCGACATGGATATCATCCAACCCTTGCGGCAGTGGGTACGTAAAGTCCGAGCGCACTAACGCGTACTCAGCATAGCCGCCATCCACCGTGTAGCCGGTAAATGTTGGATGATCGCAAAGGTTCTCCAGCTCGTGTTGGCAGAACCAGCAATCCCCGTCAATGCCACCCATCCATGAGACGCCTACACGGCTGCCGTTTGGTATAGCCTCCGTAGCACCTTCCACGACCTCGCCGATAATCTGATGGCCTGGAATCAGTCTGGGCCGCAGTTGCGGCAAGTCACCCTCAACGATATGCAAGTCGGTCCGACACACACCGCATGCGATAACGCGCAACAGAACGTGGCCGGAATGAAGCAGGGGGCGGGGGACATCTTCGACCCGAAGATGTCCGCCATCCGCTGTAGGTACTCCGTTGTAGACTGCTGCTCTCATATCGAAGCGTATCCTCGCAAAACTGGCCTGCTAGGACTTGCGCGCCATGAATCTCGCAGGTCGTATGCGCAGTTTTCGAAAGCAATTTCTGTACTTCGGTCAGGCCACTCGCTCATGCGGCGTTGGTCCTCACTTTTTCAAGGTTAGGGAGTTTGGGCCTTGACGAATCCTCTTCAGGCAATTGATCGCGAAGAACCGCATTGAGCAGCGACTTGTGAACACGAATGCGCCCCTTGTATTGGACATAGCCGAGCCTGCGGAACCGGTTCATGAAGAAGCTGACTCGCGAACGAGTCGTACCAATCATCTCTGCCAACGTCTCCTGAGTTATAGGGGCAATCAATGCAGTAGGCTCTCCCGGCTGGCCGTACTCGGCCATTAGCAAGAGTATTCGCGCCAGACGTCTCTCGCTGGAATTGAAGAGTTGGTCGACGAGATCCGCCTGTAGTCTCATAGCGCGAGCTACCATGAATTTCAGAAACAAGTCGGAGAATGCGTGCTCAGCGTGCATGATTCGCATCATCTCAGCCCGATCAATCTTGAGTACGACACAGGCGGTAATGGCGCATGCGGTGGCGGTATGGAGTTGACAACTATCAGAGATTGACTCGTCGCCTACAAAGTCCCCAGCCGAAAGTAGAGTAACAGTCGCTTCTTTACCTCTCGTCGACACTACTGTGAGTTTTGCTCGCCCGGAATGGATATAAATTACACAGTCGGCAGGACTGCCCTGGGAAAATAGAATGTGCTTCGCTTTGAACCTAATCAGCCTTCTTCCTATTCCCGCGCTCGCCAAGTACTTTTGAGGATCAAATACTACATGTTTCATTCCATCCATAGGAACGGCCTTTAAGTGAAGGCAGCCTTACCGCTGGGGAACGGTACCGCTGTTGCGTACTGTAAAGCTTCGTTGGCATCATCGGAATGCTTTCATTCCCGAACATTAACTGAGCCTCTCAGCAATTGCCAACCCTGGTCTGTGCAGTTCTGCACGTTCGAGTAGTCCTTGATCACTCTTTGATCCGGCACAAGTTCAGTCGTGTAAGAGAAATGCCGGTCATGCCCAAAGGGAATAAATCTCTGATGGCCCAGGGCATCGGATCACCTTTGTCGCGCTGGTGACTTGGTATGAAGCCTGATGCGTGGGACCTCCTTTGATCTGCAGGAAAGGTATGCCTTGTCTAATTCATGGGTTGAGTGTCGCGGCTTTGCGCGTGCAGTGTCAGGCTAATGTTCTACCCGAGTCAATCAGGCAAAGTGGAATTCACGCGCGAGATCTTCTGTACGAGTGCTGGCCGGAATTTCCGACGTGATTGAAGAACCGGATTTGGCTCCCTGCAAATGGTCCTGAGCACAACTGCTCAGACCCCCCTGCGGTCTAAGTCGAAACTTAGTGGAAGGGTATCCACGCACGGCGCGACCGATTTGTGTCGCGCTTGGGCATTGCTGGGGAGAGCAGCTGTGGAAAATATTGAGTTCAGTCGTGTCGAATGTCAAGCTGGTTGCGCTCTGCTTAACAAACGATCCGCCTGGCGAGCCGGTAATCTTCTCGGCTAACGTTTCGCACATCCGGCGATGAAGTATCGCCTCTATCAGTAAGTTCTGAAATCTAGCCTTACTTAGGAGAATGCAACTATGTCATCCCAACTTCTCATTCCCGAGATACTTCACGAAACGCCTGCATTGTTAAACGAAGAAGAGTCCATCAAGACGACGGACACCCTTGCTCCAGACTTGCTCCGTAAGATGAATGCCTACTGGCGGGCTGCCAATTATGTGTCGGTTGGCCAAATCTACCTTTACGAAAATCCACTGCTCAAGGAGCCATTGCTACTGGAGCATGTCAAGCCGCTTGTTGTTTCGCACTGGGGAACGACGCCAGGCCAGAACTTCATTTATGTTCACTTGAACAGAGCGATCAAAAAGTACGACTTGAATATGTTCTATATCGCGGGACCTGGTCACGGCGGGCCGGCCATTGTCGGGAACGTGTATCTCGAAGGCACATGGAGCGAAGTCTATCCGAACGTCGGCCAGGATGAAGCCGGCCTCAAACTGCTGTTCAAACAGTTCTCTTTCCCCGGCGGCATCTCCAGCCACGTCGCGCCAACGACGCCCGGTTCAATTCATGAGGGCGGGGAACTGGGGTATTCACTGAGCCACGCCTTTGGAGCAGCCTTCGACAATCCCGATCTTGTTGTCGCTTGTGTGATTGGCGACGGCGAGGCTGAGACCGGATCTCTCGCTACGGCCTGGCAATCGAACAAGTTCCTCGATCCGATCACCGATGGAGCAGTGCTGCCGATCCTGCACTTGAACGGTTATAAGATCAGCAATCCAACCATACTTGCCCGGATCGAACATGAGGAGTTGGAGCAGTTCCTCTTGGGCTGCGGCTGGTTGCCTTACTTCGTCGAGGGCGATGAGCCGGAAAAGATGCATCAACTCATGGCCGCCACTATCGACAAGGCCGTCGAAGACATCCACCAATTCCAGAAGAATGCACGGGAGAACAACGACTCAACGCGGCCTCGATGGCCGATGATCGTCCTCAAGTCGCCCAAGGGATGGACGGGCCCGAAGTTTGTCGACGGACTTCAGATCGAGGGAACGTTTCGGGCGCATCAGGTTCCGCTTCTGGTCGACGCCGCGCACCCCGACCACGTGAAACTGCTTGAGAATTGGATGAAGAGTTACAAGGCCGAGGAATTGTTCGACGAGAGGGGTCGCCTCGTCGCGGAATTGGCGGAGTTGGCGCCAAAGGGCGATCGTCGCATGGGAGCCAATCCGCACGCCAACGGCGGAATCTTGCTGCATGATCTGCGCATGCCCAACTTCCACGATCACGCGGTGAAAGTCACTTCGCCTGGAGCGGTGCAAATCGAGGACACGCTGGTGCTCGGTTCCTTCCTGCGCGACGTGGTTAAGTTGAATTCCGACAAGCGTAATTTTCGTATTTTTGGACCGGATGAGACGGTCTCGAATCTCTTGCAGTCAGTCTTCGAGGTCACAAATCGTCAGTGGGACGGACGAGAATTCAGCAACGACGAGTTTCTTTCCCCGCAAGGCCGCGTCCTCGATTCGATGCTTAGCGAGAACCAGTGTGAAGGTTGGTTGGAAGGCTATTTGCTGACGGGACGCCACGGTCTCTTCAACAGCTATGAGGCCTTCATTCGCATCGTCGATTCGATGTTCAGCCAGCACGCCAAGTGGCTCAAGGTATGCCGTGAACTGCCTTGGCGGCGCGATATTTCGTCACTGAACTATCTGCTCGCTTCACACGTCTGGCAGCAGGATCACAACGGCTTCACGCACCAGGATCCCGGCTTTCTGGACCATGTCATCAACAAGAAGGCCGATATTGTTCGCTGTTATCTTCCGGCCGACGCCAACTGCCTCCTTTCTGTCTTCGATCATTGTCTGCGCAGCCGAAACTATGTGAATGTCGTTGTTGCGGGCAAACACGCGCTACCGCAATGGCTGACTATGGATGAGGCGGTCATCCATTGCACCGAGGGTATCGGCATCTGGCAATGGGCCAGCAATGATCAGGACAGCGATCCGGATGTGGTTATGGCTTGCTGTGGCGATACACCCACGCTGGAGATCCTCGCCGCCGTTTCCATCCTTCGCGGGCAGTTGCCAGATCTCAAGATCCGCGTGATCAATGTGGTCGATCTCATGAAGCTCCAGCCCAGCACTGAGCATCCGCACGGCCTCACCGAAATGGACTACGACTCGCTCTTCACCAAGGACAGGCACATCATCTTCGGCTTTCACGGCTATCCTTGGCTCATCCATCGGCTCACGTACGCTCGGACGAACCGCAATCTGCATGTGCGCGGCTACAAGGAAGAGGGCACGATCACCACTCCGTTCGACATGCGCGTCCAGAATGACCTTGACCGTTTTCACCTCGTGCAGGACGTCGTCGATCGCGTACCCAATCTAGGTTCCAAAGGCGCTTACCTCAAGCAGAATATGCGTGACAAGCTCATCGAGCACAAGCACTACATCGACGCTCACGGTGAGGATATGCCTGAGATTCGGAACTGGAAATGGAGCGGCGCCAAGTGAATATCGGAGATCTGGCATCGACGGCGCACGAGATGGTCGCCAACGGGAAAGGCCTGCTGGCGATCGACGAAAGTATCGGGACCTGCAACAAGCGCTTCGCCCAATGGGGAATTCCTCAGGACGCGGAATCGCGCCGAAAATATCGAGAGTTGATTGTCGACACCCCTCGTCTCGGCGAGTCGATAAGCGGAGCGATTCTCTTCGACGAAACGATTCGCCAGCGTAAAGATGATGGCACTCCATTCGCCCATGCACTCGCAGATATCGACATGCTTGCAGGCATTAAGGTGGATATCGGGGCAAGGCCGATGCCGGCATTTCCCGAAGAATTGGTCACTGAGGGACTCGATGGTCTGCGTTCGCGTCTCGCCGAATATGCGCGGATGGGCGCGCGTTTCGCCAAGTGGCGAGCGGTCTTTTCGATTCGCAATGGCACTCCAAGCCAAGGCTGTATGGACGCCAACGCCAACGCGCTGGGGCGGTATGCGGCGCTCTGTCAGGAAGCCGGTCTGGTCCCGATCGTTGAGCCGGAAGTCCTCATGATCGGCGCGCACACTCTCGATATGTGTCGCGAAGCGACAGAGCAGGTCTTGCGCACAGTCTTCCGCGAACTCCACTCACAACGCGTGAAACTGGAAGGCATGATCCTGAAACCCAACATGGTGCTCCCGGGATCGACTTGTGCTACTCAGGAAGATGTCGATGAAGTAGCCGATGCAACCGTGCTCAGCCTCTTGAGGGTGGTTCCCGCCGCGGTCCCAGGAATCGCATTCCTGTCGGGAGGCCAGTCTGGAGAACTCGCTTCCGCCCGTCTCAATGCGATGAATGTACGCTTCAAATCGCGAATGCCCTGGGCGCTGGCGTTCTCGTACGGTAGAGCCATCCAGCAACCTGCGCTGCAGATATGGGGCGGCGATCCGAAGAACTTGGAGGCGGCCCAGGAGGCCCTTTACCATCGAGCGATGTGCAACCGCGCCGCCCGACTTGGCACTTACAGCGCCACGATCGAAAGCGGCCATCGTCCCAGCCTCTCGCCCGAACCTGCATCTCCAGTTCACGCGGGAGCGACATCATGATTGACGCGATCCAGAAAAAGACGATCGTAGGCAACTGGAAGATGCACACCAACTGCTCCGATGCCCAGAATCTAGCTCAGGGAATCGTCGATGGCTTGATCGATCAAGAAGGCGTATCCATCATTCTCTGCCCTCCTTTCCCCTATCTCGCCCTCGTTGGAGACATCCTCAAGGACACTCTCATCGCGCTTGGGGCGCAAAATATGTATCCGGAAAAGCAGGGCGCCTTCACTGGCGAGGTCAGCCCCACAATGCTCCTTGATCTGGGCTGCAAATACGTCATTTTGGGACACAGCGAACGTCGGCACAAGCTGGGGGAATCGGACACCTTCATCAACAAAAAGGTAAATGTCGCCCTCGCTGCTGGACTCGATGTCATCTTGTGCGTCGGCGAGACCATGGAACAACGAAAGGCCAACCAGACCGAAGCGCTGCTCGACCGGCAACTCAGCCTTGGATTGGCGAATACGCCCAAAGACGCTTTACACCGCGTCAGCATCGCCTACGAGCCGGTCTGGGCCATCGGCAATGCGGCCCATCACGCCACGCCCCAGCAAGCTGAGGAGGCCCATGCAGTCTTACGGAAGCGTTTCGGACAGATTTTCGGCAACGAAGCTGCGCAAGCAGTTTCAATTCAGTATGGCGGAAGCGTTGTGCCTGACAATGCTGCGGCGATGTTAAGCCGACCGGGCATCGACGGCGCATTGATCGGTGGCGCGAGCTTGATCGCCAATGAGTTTCTAGCAATCGCAAGATCTGCGATTGGTCAAACTCAAGGGCACTCTGCCTGAGAGGCAAGACGGAAACAAACTTCGGTCTTGTACTTACTCAGGTCGGCTACTATGCTTTCTATCTTCCATGTTCTTACAAGATGCCGAGGCGAGCAAAGACAGGAAGTTTGATTCCGTCAAGGATCATTCCAAATGCGGCTGCGGCTGCAAATTCGCATGCTATCACCATAGGCGGTAATGGAGCCATGGCAATCCCGCCAACGGCTAGGGTTGAGATGATCAAGATGTCGGCGACCGAGGACGAGACAAGCCAGATGCTTGGACGCAGTCCCCAGAGGCGTCCGCGTCCCCTTATGACATAGGTTGTGGCCTGACTCCCGAATACGATCGCAACAACAGAGAGCGTTTGGAGCGCCTCGATTCGGAGATGCATCTCGAATATTCCGAAAGCCAGAACGGAAACCGCAAACGCCAGGAAACAGACTCCCAGCAGGACGCCCGCGATGGTTATCTTGCCTATGTTCCAGGAGTTTGGAGTCTCCGATGGACGAACTCTGTCCGTGGTCAATGACATGGCCAGGAAGTCGCCGGCGATCATCACGATAACCATCAGCATAGGTGTCAGTACCGCGTGTCCCGTCATGACAAGTCCAACTGCGAGCAAGAGCACTTGCAATATTTTTTCCATTACTGAATTCAGCGTGTACGTAAGAATTCTTTGGAACGTGACCCTGCCTTCTTTCACAGCAGCCAAAATTCCACCGAGTCCGGCCTCTGTGAGGACGACCCCGGCTGCGGATTTGGCGACATCGGTTGCTGTCGAGACAGCAATGCCAATCTGCGCCTGGCGAAGAGCCGGTGCATCGTTTGCACCGTCGCCGCACATACCGACCGTGTGGCCGTCTTTTTGAAAGGCATCGACGAGGTTAAATTTGCCCCCGGGAAGGATGCTTGCAAAGACTGCGAAATCGGCTGGTTTGACGTTGTCGGGAATTGGCCCGGGCGGACAGACGGCTCCATCCAACCCCACTGCGTGGGCGACGATTCCAGCGGTTGCTGGGGCATCTCCAGTCACCATCACGGTGCGTACGCCCAGAGTCTTCAACTCTGAGATGAGAGCGGTTGAGTCAGTTCGTGGCGGATCGCTGAGGGCAATGAAACCGATCAGTTGCACGGCCTGAGATGGTCCTGCGGCCACAGCTAAGACTCTGAATCCTTGTTTTTCGAGTTCATCGGCGATTCCTGCTGCACTCGGGGAGGGAGCAGCGAGACCAGCGACCACAGCAAATGCGCCCTTGATGACGCGCTGCTCAGTTCCTTTCGTGTCTGTGACAGTCGCTTCAGATGTCTTCTTCGCCGGGTCAAAAGGCACGAACTTGTTAAGCTTTGGCAAGTCAGGCGCAGGTTTGTTTGACGCCGCGTAGCGAATTGCGGCATCCACCGAGTCATCCCCGCCCTGAGAACTGGCGAGAGCCGCCAACCCGAGGAGATGGGCTTCGTCAATGCCAGGCATGGGTTTGATACTTGTCACCGATAACTCGTTGCGTGTCAGAGTGCCGGTCTTGTCAGCGCACAACACATCAATTGATGCAGCTTCGTCTACGGCTGAAAGGCGGGTTGGCAGTACGCCTACCTTCGCCAGAGATCGAGCGCCTATGGCTGCGGCGAGGGTAAATGTTGCGGGTAGCGCCACCGGAATCGCCGCCAGCACTGACGTCAGCAACAGTGGAATCATGTCGCTTCTGGACATCGAATGGGCATACGCATACACCCCCATGACCAGGATTACGACACCGTTGAAGATTGCGAGGTTGCGCACGATTTGCAGAACAGCCTTCTGCTGCGTACTGGCGACATGCGCTGTGCGGACCAGTTCCGCGGTACGGCCGAATTTGGTGCGGGGGCCGGTCGCGGTGACTACTGCCGTTGCTTCGCCACGGCGAACGAGTGCTCCTGCATAGGTATCCACACCAGAGCCCGCTTCGGTCGGTAAAGACTCTCCTGTAATCATGGATTGATCGAGCTGAACAGATCCATCGATCAAATGCACGTCGGCTGCAACTACGCCGCCTAAGGAAAGCTTCACGAGGTCGCCACGTACCAGTTCGGCAGCAGGTACGGTCTTCCAGGCTCCATCTCGCTGCACAGAGGCATTCAGGGCAAGGCGCGATTTCAGGGCATTGAGAGTAACTTGAGCACGGCCTTCCTGGAAGTATGCAAGCGCCGCGTTGAAGATGAGAAGGCAGGCGACGGCAACAACTTCAAGATACTTATGCAATACGAGCTCAAGCACGATTGAGGCTTCGAGTAGCTAGGGTACAGGGGCCCAGAACTTTGCCAGTGCGTTTCGAAGGGGATGCTCCGACGCGTCCGACATCGAATTTGGACCATCCTTTTGGAGACGCACCTTTGCTTCAGCAGTCGTCAGGCCTTTTGAACTCATCTCCTGAGTCTGCTTGGCTGGCTGCTCCGAAGATACGGGTGGGGCAGCTTCAGTCGCGCTCGTGTTTCACCTCTCATGCTGATTTCGCGAGCCTTGCTTCCAGGGACTCTAGCCGGAGAACTTAAGCACCTCTATCTTCGCCAGTAGAACGAAGTAGCAAGATTGGGCATTGCACGAGCTTCACTACCTTTTCCGCAATCGAGCCGAAAACCAGCGGTCGCCACCCCGAAATGCCGTGTGTCGAAATGACCACCATATCAATACTCTCTCGATCAATCACGATCATGATGTTCCCCGCTACATCGTTCCCCGTTTCGACAAAGACCTTGGCAGGCACACCCTTCGCAAGAAGTGCACTATGACGCGCAGCGAGCTGAGTATCGGCGTATTTCCTCTCCTCCTCAAGTAACTGTGCTTCGGGGAAAAAGTCATACGCGGTCGTTGCAGGGAACATGGGAATGACTTTCAAGAGACAGATTTCCGAGTGAAAGTGCTGGGCAAGATCGGCTGCCACTACGAGTGCCGCATCTGCGGACGGGCTAAAGTCCGTGGGCAAGAGGATTCTTTTCGGAATGGAGTTGGTCTTTTGAGCGCTGGACAATAGGGTTTCCTCGGCGATGCACAAATCGGCTGAAGCTAATACTTTCATCGAGTTCATTCATTTCAGTATGGCCAATTCAGCACATGCCAAAGCCCCTCCTTGCACGCTCCTCTCGATCGTGAGGCAGCGGAGTTGGAGGAAGGCGAGGAGGTTTTCTATGTATTGTTCCCTTAACGTGACAAGGTGTTGGAATCAGGTCATCCACGCGAATAGACGGTTGACTTTCGAACGTCTACGGTAGCGTCGACCTTGTGTTCCCGCCTGAGTCCTTTGTTTGCCGTTGTACCGGTTGGACGCGATCATTTCGATGCCGTATTCTTCGTCCATTTGTTGAACCGGGGCGGCTGAGCCGTAGTCTTTGCCGCCGATCAGCCGTTCGGAGAATTGTTCGAGGAAGCCTTCGGCCAGAAAAGTTCCCACAAGCCGACACTCGGAATACGAAGCGCCCTCGACGGATGCGACCGAAGAAAGACAGGCGCCTGCAGCGATAGCGACAATCTTAGTGTCCTCGCCACGCCATGTGAGTCGACTGCAACCCCTTTGTGGCGCTCGCGAAAGCTGCATCTACAAGCTCCGCATCCAGATTCACGAACAGATTGCCAAGAGACCTGTCGTGCTTGGCTCCTAGCCCGTCCCGACGGCGAAAAAGAAAGGATAAAGACCGCATGAGAAACGGATACTGCCGAGCCTAGGCATCCGTTGCAGCCCTGGCCTTACACTCACACCGTGCCCGTCGCTTGCCTCTCCGCCGTCATTCGTGGTCTACCTTTCATTGGTTCGATCCTGTTGGTTGAACCCTAGTTTTCCCAAACCTCAGGATCCTGGGTAAAATCCGGTTCCTCGGAAACAGCACTACATTTGGTTGTGAATGCGGATGCTGGGAGGAATCTTCACACAGTCTGCTTGAGCACACTGGCTCCTCAACACGGCCCTCCAATCCCTGTGTTCCTCCGTCGGCAGGTCTCTCGGCTCTGGTATCGCTTCCGGACCATAACCTGGCTCTTTTGTGGGATCGCTCTCCGCAGGGACATACCTGCGATTCTGCTCGAAAGCCTCTTCGTGCGGAACACTGCCAGGATTCGGTCGAAATACCTCTATTCGCCGGTTGAGGGTGTAGGCGGATAGTTTGGTGAGTGTTGCCAACAGATCTGCCGAGGAAATGCGCCGCTCAACCGCCTCGTCATACAAAGGGTCATCCAGCGCAACTTGGGCTGCGCCGATGATCAGAATTCGAGCAAGGGGCCATTGTCGGCGTACGTCCTCAGCCAAACTGCGGAGACCTAAGCAACCGAGGCTATCGCTCAACACTACCAGTTGTATTGTTGAGGATCGCAAATCGACGAATTCCTTTCGAGTGCTTGCCGTTGCAACTTGGTATCCAGAGTTGGACAGTAGGAGAGTTCGAGTCGAAAGTGCCTCTGCGCGAGCCTCTGCCAGAAGCAGTCGAGTTCTGAGAGGCCATTTAGGAACAATGGTGTGTGTCTCCGCATGCTTAGGGAGGTGATGGTCCATCTTTGAATACTGAGTTGCGTCCGGCATATTTGCGATCCTCGTGAGATAGCGTTGTCTCTAACATCATCATCATCCTCAACGACGGTACTGAGATGTGTCCTTGGGACCACCACTCTGGAAAGTCGCACCGTGGAAGACAATCTCTGAATAAGAGGAAAACTATCACCTGCGACGAGGGTCCAGGATTGTTGTCCAAGGCCACCGTCCTCAGCGACCTATCCGATCGCTCAGAATATATCGCCGCTGAATGGAACTCTGGTGGAGGAGAAGACGCAACAAGGCTCAGTCGACTTGCGTACGAGTAGCTGAAAACCATCTTCCTGAAATTGCAGGATCGACTCCACGTCGGCCAGTAGCTCCGAAGATCGTCAACAGGCAACCCGTCAGTGTTTGCTCTGTCGATTTCTCTGTGACCTGCTCCTTTTCCGTCGCCATCCATCTATGCCTCCTTCTTTTCTTTGTGGTCGCCGAATTCGTATCGCATCGCCGAGAGTAGCTTGTTTGCATAGCCGGCGTTTGACTGTGAAGTGAAGCGAGAGAAGAGGGCCGCACTCAAGACATCAGCCGGCACTCCCTCGTCGATGGCGGCGATTGTTGTCCATCGCCCTTCGCCGGAATCAGAGACGCGCCCGCTGTATGCGGCGAGATCTGGCGATTCGACAAGGGCAGCAGCCGTCAGATCGAGTAGCCATGATGCTATGACGCTCCCACGCCTCCATACCTCGGCAATCTCCGGAATTTGCAAATCATATTTATAGTGTTCGGGCTCCCGCAGCGGAGCGGTTTCCGCGTCGAAGGTTTCTTTAGTATTTCCTACATTCGCGTATTTCAGGATGTTCAATCCCTCGGCGTAAGAGGCCATGATGCCGTACTCAATGCCGTTGTGAACCATCTTGACAAAGTGCCCAGCGCCCGGGGGGCCGCAATGAAGGTAGCCATCCTCGGCAGTAGATTTTTTGGTCTTTTCTCGGCCCGGGGTTCTGTCGATCGAACCGATCCCTGGGGCCAGGGTCTTGAAAATGGGATCGAGATACAGGACGGACGAATCATCGCCCCCGATCATCATGCAATATCCGCGCTCCAACCCGAAGACGCCGCCACTCGTGCCGACATCGACCCACTTGACCCCGGAAACGCCGACCGCCTTCGAGCGGCGAATATCGGCGACGTAGTGAGAGTTGCCCCCATCGATGATGAGGTCTCCTGCTGCCAGGAGCGGGGTCAATTCTTCGACCGTCTTGTCGACCACGCCGGCCGGCACCATCAGCCACACCGCGCGCGGTGACGCGAGCTTGGAAGTCATCTCTTTTGGCGAACTAGAGCCGACCGCGCCTTCCTTAACGAGTAACGCAACTGCATCCTGGCTGTTGTCGTAGACGACGCATGTGTGTCCACCCTTGATCAAACGGCGGACCATATTGGCTCCCATTCTTCCAAGCCCTACCATCGCTATTTGCATCGATTGTTCCTCCAAGCACGAGTCGCTATAAACACGAACACAAACGAACATCAACTCATTCAGGCGGATTGCGTTCGGCAGTTCCCGGTATTGACCGCGTAAAACGTGGGTTTGCTCTACCGTCACCTGCGCGGCAGTGTTGGCAAGCGGCGATCCTATGAACTTTGCGCAAGTATTCGACTGGGTTGTGTCTAGCGACTGCAGTGAGTCTCGCCAATCGGACTCGCCAAAGCTGGTCAACAATGCTCATCATCACTTAGGCATAAGCAAGCAGCTGACCGAAAGCGAATGCCTGGTTATCTGGGACATCCTGGTAACTGGGGAGGGAGAGGTCGCAAAACGCGCATCGCAATCGGTTAGGCACAACCCGAACCTCTCGGCGAATCGCGCTTGCTTCACCGTCAATGGGGCCAAGACCTCTGGTAGCTTTACCGGAAGGTGGGTCCGCAGAGTTCAACCCGCCATAAAGGGCCATCCACATAGAACTGGCTCTCCGCACGAATCATGGTTGGGGGTGCCCCTTCTGCCATCCAGACATGAGCATCTAAAGGGTTCTTACCTATGATCGGTGCAATCGCACCGCTGATACCGCCTATCTTTACCTTGACGACATACTCCTTCGCCTTGTGGGGGGTACCTGCAACATAAAATGTGTCGTCTTTCTCAAGGGCGATAGCCAACTTCACCACCCGCAGCTTCGAAGCGGCTGTAAGCATCGAGATTTTACTCCCCGCGCGTCCTTCGGATAATTCTTGATTAGATCTAAAAGCAAACCGTTTGATAGATCATTTGGCATGATCGTACTGTCCGTTTCGACTTTTGTTTTTCCCTCGAAGTTCTGTTTCCGAGTGACTGTGCCGTGGGTGACATCGATCATCACATCCATCGGGTGCGGAAACGATGGACCCCTCTGCACTTGATGATCGCTCAGCAGATGAAATTCGAAATCCTGCGTAAAAGGTGTCGTTTCGTCATCTATAGATCCGTCCCTGAACAGGAACGTCAATCTGCTTCTCAGATGACGCCCTTTAGTGATTTGCAGAAGCTCCCCGGATGCCAGATTTCTCCCATCCATATCTTTAAGGACCAGGAAGCCGTGCGACGGGCCATCGGGGTACCGTATAGGAATTGGTTCCGCGCTGGTGACGGCTTGGAATGCCGGTATTACCAGACAGAGCACTAAAAGTGGGGTGTATCGAATGGGATCGTCCTCGGAAAAACCGGGTTAAGATTGCTCACGAATGCCGAGGGGTTAGTTGATTGCCACAAAGACTCAAACCCCGATCAGCGCTCTAAGTCGCGGACCTCATGTTGAACTACCTGGGCCGCGTTGCTCGCTGTCACTTTGAAAGACGGAAAGACAGGAGGCTAAGGCTTGATTAACGCCAATCCCGACTCAGGATCGACAAACTTCTGCAGATGGCCGGGACTCTCTGTCAAGACAATTTCGCAGGTAGGTCGGATATGAGCCCCAGCAGATGGCCGCCATGAGCCGTGCCATCTTTCTTGCCCAAAACAGCATGGGCGTGAACCACAGGCTTACCATCCGGCAACGCGACATCGCCGATCAGCGACAATAGTTCAAGTTGTTCGTCGAGAGTAACGGAAGGCTCATACTTCTTCGACTCCCAACTAAACAATCCAGGCGAACAGAGGAAAGCGCTCCGACCGCTTTAAAGCTAGCGGCTGCCAGCTTCTGTTCGCCAGCGAACTTCGATAAGCCTTCTGCCAGTTCATCCCCCGTCTCAAACACGAGGATAAACGTCTTCGGGGACTGTTCGATCTGTCTGAATTTCATGACTCCTCCTCATCTACGAAAAACTCGAGAAGTTCCTGCAACGCTTCTTCGAGTTGTTCTCCGCCCCGGTCGAACTTCGGGCTGCACAGAAGATTTCTCAACGCTTGCTGCGCACGCCCAGACGAGCAATTCCGACCAATGCCTCGCCACAATCCAATCCTGTCCTAAATCGGTCTGATCTAGCCGACCTTAGTTGATTGACTCCAGCGCTTGCGATCGGCCGGTCTATCGCTATTCCGTCGATCACAAAAAATCGTTTCAGATATCTCGGCGCAAGATTAGGTACCGGGTGCAGTGATTATGTAGGTTCTGGGCTCGCCTTCTTTTCTGATCCAAGCCATTGGAAGCACAATGCGTCTCTTGTAACCGGCAAAGCTGGTGCAAGCCGACGTAACGATACAACCCATCTTTTGCTCTTAGGGCTGAGATTCGGTTTTTCAACACAGACGAAGAGATAGTTCAAGCCATTCGATCGAACTCGGCAACTGTTGGCCGGACGAGATGATTTCGCGACAGATTGCTGTTGGCTCGGGAGGTGGCAAGCCTTGTACGTGCCCGGTAAAGCCTGGATTTGGTTGCGGCTTGTGAGATGTCTAGAATGTGCGCTGTCTCAAGTACAGTACACTCCAGCATTGCCCGAATCTCCACTACTTCCCGCAAATTCGAAGGGAGCTTTCCAATCGCTCGAAGGAGTGAGTGGTGTCGTTGTCTATGCTCATAGGATTGTTCCGGATTGGGCGCCGAATCTTGGATTTCCAACAGAGGGATATCCTCCTCCTGTTCTGTGACCGGATGCAGCGAAGTCTCCGGGCGCGCTCGCCTCTTCCGGAGAATCATAAGTGAAGTATTAATAGCGATGCGCGTAAGCCACGAGTAGAAATTGGCTCTACCCTCAAAGCTGGCGAGCGCCAGGTAGGCTTTGAGGAACGAATCCTGAAGAGCGTCTTCTGCATCCTCCTTGTTGCGCGTGATTGAGAGGATGGTCCTATAGACTCTCCGTGAGTACATGTTACGCAATTCTGCAAACGCTGAGGCGGATCCCGCCTGAGCTGCTTCAACGAGTGTCTCGTCGCGCCTCAAAATACAATTCTTTGGATCGACTGCTAGCGGAACAGTTTGAGAGTTGTTGCTATCCACTCGGATACTCCTTAGGACTTGTGAAACAGTTGACACTGGAAGTGACCATAAGAGAGGGGGCCGGATCGAAGCCTCGGAAACCCCTCAGATGAGGACGGAAGCAAACTCAAACAACTCGTTTCGATACCTGGCTCTGAACAACTCGAGTCGGGTTCAATTCATACGTGTGATGCGCTTGCGTGACGTTGCACGGAAGTCGTTCTATTGGCACAATCACCGAAATGACCGACACCAACCGGTCGAAGACCTGGCCCGTCTACACGTTGACCGGTCAGTCTTTGTCGGGGTTTCTAGAAAGTTCCCCGTTGAGAATCAACATACTTCCTCCTAGCCTCTCCGTCGGGATCGCACAGATGGTTTTCTTCCGCAGTCTCAAGTTCGTTCACCGTTTCCGCCGACGCGATGGTCTGGTAGCACTTCGTGCAGATCGAATCGATCGAGGAGTCATGATTTCGCCTTCTGGCGAAACTAATAAAGCTCGTCATTGAATGGAATCCCAAGTACCCGACAGACTTCAAAGTGGTGGGCTTTTGGTGTGTGAATGCCCCTTAGGCTTACGATATGCGGTGGAAAGCTCTTGAGTATGGTCCTAATTGCTCAATACTCGGGGTGGTCGCGCAGCCCCAAGATGTGTGCGGGAAACAACTCAGCAGTGCCGTTACGCGACTGGACTTGCGTTTTGTGACTTATGCGGCGTGTTTAGGAGCAAGACAACGGAATGGGGTCCGACCAGGTAGTGCCCGTCTTCTCCAGTGATTACCGCACCCTCCTCGATGTCATTTGGCGACTTGAGTGCCGTGTCAATTTTCCTAAGCCACGGACCTGCTCCAGGTGTGGGCGCAGGTAGCGAAAACAATAAGGGTTCCCAGTGTTCACTCATCATCAGGTGAAATGCACTGCCGTCTGGCTTGTAACCCGTAGCAGCAAGGCTGTGGGAGGAATCGGAAATATCGGGATTGCACAACTCGACGCCATGCCATTCAACCTTACCCGTCTGCAGAAACTGAGCCAGGGTCAGAATACGTCCCTCGGGATCGGGGTGAAAACGCTTATGGAATCCAATGAGCAATCTAGCGAAGCGAAACAACTCAGAATTGGAAGCGCAAAGACTCCAATCGAACCAGCTAATCTCATTGTCTTGACAGTAACCGTTACTGTTTCCTTGCTGGGTCCTCCGCACCTCATCCCCCATCAAAAGCAAGGGAGTGCCGAGGGAAAAAAAGGTCAGAGTCAAAGCGTTTCTAATCTGGCGATTCCGCAACTCCTCTACCCCCGCGTCTTGCGTCGGACCTTCTATTCCGCAATTCCAAGACAATTTGTTGTAATTGCTGCTCCCATTCTGCTCAAGATTCGCTTCGTTATGTTCGTGGTCGTAAGACACGAGATCGTTTAGCGTGAACCCATCATGACAGGCAGCGAAGTTCACGCTTTGCTCGGGAGGATATTCTCCTTTTTCATAGAGGTCCGGGCTCCCGAGAAGGCGCTGCCGAAGATTTAGAATCTTGCCCGGTTCACCTTTGATGAAACCTTGAAGGTCATCGCGAAATTTCCCGTTCCACTCCTTCCATCGATCTCCAACGAATGATCCAACTTGATATAGACCGGCAGCATCCCAGGCCTCCGCCATCAATTTCATGCCGGTCAAGTGGGGGTCGGACGCAATATCCATGAGGATGGGCGCATTTTCCACCACGACACCATTCGGGTTTCGAGAAAGAACTGACGCCAGGTCAAAGCGGAATCCGTCGACGTGCATTTCTGAAGCCCAGTAACGAAGGCTATCAAGGATCAGTCGGCGAAGGACAGACGAGTTGCCGCTCAGAGTATTCCCAGTACCGGTGAAATCCGCGTAGCGGGATCGATCTTCCGAGAGGATGTAGTAGGCAGGGTTATCCAGCCCTCGATAGGAAAGCGTCGGCCCCTTCTCATTTCCCTCAGGCGAATGGTTATACACAACATCGAGAATGACCTCGATATCGGCCCGGTGCAAGGCTTTCACCATATCGCGGAACTCGTCGAGGCAGCCCAGAGGGTCGCTCTGGGAGCTGTAGGCTAGATGGGGTGCGAAGAACGAGACGGAGCTGTAGCCCCAATAGTTCGTCAGGCCATCGGGAGCATCCTGAGCGTCGAACTGGAACACTGGCATGAGCTCAACGGCCGTGATCCCGAGTTCTTTTAGGTATGGGATCTTCTCGATCAAACCTGCAAAGGTACCCCGCTTCGCAGGAGCTACCCCCGAATTGGCATGCTTCGTGAAACCTCCGACATGCAGCTCATAAATGACCGTTTCGCTAAACGGATGTTCAGGCAGTTGATCTTCTTCCCAGTCATAGGCGGAAGTGTCGGTCACTATGCTCTTGAACGCTTCCTTCTGATTGTCCCCGGATTCGACAGCAGCGCCTCGGCGATATCCTGAGGTTTCGACCGCTCGACCGTAGGGGTCTAACAGGAGCTTGTCTGGGTTAAAACGTAGGCCTTCTTCTGGTTTGAACGGACCGCTCATACGATAGCCATAACGTTGACCGGGCTGGATTCCCTCGACATAGATGTGCCAATAGTGAGCGGTTTGATTCAATAATGGATCGAGGACAAGAACTCGATCGGTGGGCGCATCGCATTCATTCCCAAAAAGTATCAGTTGTACCTCTGTGGCTTGCGAAGAGTAGACACTGAAGTTTGCCCCATCTCGAGACAGCGTAGCTCCCAACGGAAACGGCCTGCCATTTTTCATTTCTTCTCCAAAGGGGGTTTAACCTGCTGCAACGACAGGTTTGGTTTTTTTGAGAATGAAAACGGCGCAGCGCATATGTTGATCTGTATTTGGCTGAAAGCTCCGGAGTAGCCACACTTCCAGGAAGTACTTGCCCTCAGAGCGTTACACGCCCATCTTTCAGAAGCTGCACTGAATTGACCGCCACGGTGTCGAAACGTTTGCAAGAGAGTCGAGGGGATACTTCATCCGCTCGCTACCTCAACTTCAGTTCTTCTTTCCGAGCTAGGGTTTGAGACGGTTGGACGCTGCTCCCAAATGCAATTACAACTGCTATAACCTCTCTTTGCTCCCAATCGAAGCCTGTGCGGTCCGGCCAGAGGTGCAACGGTCTGCATTGCGTAGACGTTCCCTCGCGCTTTCGCTTGTGCAGTCCGTCATGAATAGGGTCACGTTCGATGTCAGACGCAAGGTCGTCCATCAAGAGACACTCTTCCGGTCAACAATCCGTGGGCGCGTAGGCCTGCCAGATACTGAGATGCTCATGTCTTCAAGAAAGTCGTCGTGAAATTGCCCTTTGCCAGGACCATCAACCGCACCGGATTACTCAAGTCCATCTTGCCCATCTTGACGCAATGCCAAGCATGGTGAATTTGTAAGGAGTGGAAATACCGCCGGCAAGCCGATTTGCTAACGCCGACACTCGCGCTCCCAAGGAGGACATCTTTCAGAGCTATATAGACCAGACCCAATCATCCACATAATGCGACTCTCACGACGTGACTCCATCGCACGAGCGCGAGTTCCGGCAGGTGCGACTTTTCGGGTCCAAGGAGGGTGGTGTGGGGTCGATTCTGCATGTATGGCTTGGTTGGTTCTTCGCAAAGGAGTCATACGATGAGCGATATAAACGGGAAAGACAACGAATCAGCAGTGAAGCATGTGGTGATCGTTGGCGGCGGTTTTGCAGGATTATATTGTGCTAAGGCACTAGCTTCTGTGGCGAACGTCCGCGTCACGATCTTAGACAGGAACAACTATCAGCAGTTTCAACCTTTGCTTTACCAGGTAGCGACTGCCAGCCTCGCACCTAGCCAAGCTGCATTCAATTTGCGGTCGGTTCTGCTCAAACAATCCAATATCGATGTGCGCATGACAGATATCATCTCGGTCGACTTGCCGGCAAAGACGGTAACGGGCAAAAATGGCGACACATATTCGGGTGATTATCTCGTTCTTGCGGCTGGGTCGCAGGCCAATTTTCTCACCGTCCCAGGTGTGGAGGAGTTTGCCTTTCCGATGTATTCGCCGAACATCTTCGGTCGAGGTTGATTGAAGTATTCGAATCCGCAGATGAGGAGATCGCCCGGGACAATTCTGCAGTGCTCCATCTCGCGGTGATCGGGGGCGGACCGACCGGAGTAGAGATGGCAGGCGCCGTCGCCGACATCTGCCACAGGGCTCCCAACAAGCTGTATAAGAACCTCCGCCTGCGAGACGTGGTCATCACGCTTATTAACGGAAAAGATGAGGTACTATCGGGCTTCACGCAAAGGTCAAAGACCTATGCAAGGCGGTCTCTGGAAAGCGTGGCGTCGACCTACGCCTGAACACTCAAGTGAAAGAGTTGACTTCCCGGGATATTCTTCTTGCCGATGGAACCCGGATTCCTTGCAGTCTGGCGATTTGGGCAGGCGGGTTGAAGGCAGCGCCCTAAGCGAGCGCTATGAACGTTCAACATGGGCAAGGCGGTCGCATTGACGTACAGCCCGATCTTTCGCTCGGCAGCTATCCGTGCATATATGCGTTGGGGGACTTCGCGAACACCGGCGACGGAAGCGGGAAGATGCTTCCCCAATTAGCATCGGTGGCTCAGCAAACAGGTTGGCATTGTGCCCGAAATATCGCAGCACACGCCAATGGATCGCCGACATCGGCCTTTGCCTATTTTGATAAGGGAATCCTGGCGATGATAGGACGCAACGCCGCAATCGCCGAGATTGGCCCACAACGCATTACGTTGACGGGCTTTATCGCTTTCATCGCTTGGCTTGGGGTGCATGCATTCCTACTCACCACCCTTCCAGCCAAGGTGTCCTCATGCTTCAAATGGGCCTGGAACTATTTCGGAGGAGTGAGTGTTGAGGGCATTCTCGATTCGCCAAGTCTGTCCCCGGTTCAAGCTACATCCACAAATAGCGTTCAAAATGCACATCCAGACACGCCAATCGCCGATCTGCGGTAAACAACAGACTACCCCGCATGTGAGCTAGAGGCCTTGGCGTGCGCGTAAACATCTCTGGCGGTCGTGGTTCCCGGTAGCTTCTCGGTGCCCTCCAGGCCGAAGTCGATCCAGCCAGAGTTCACGCCATCCATCATCTCCTCATATGCCCAGGTGGACCCTCTTGGAAGGCCAAACTGTTCCATCGTCTCAGCCCAAGCATCCCTAGGAATTACCTTCGCCTTCACCTCGCGCCCGAGCACCTCGCCGATGGCTTCGGCGATCTCATCGGGCGAGACGGGCCTGCCTAACTCAATTACACGCCGGCCACTCCACTCCGCAGTCAGCAATTCAACTACCAGCGCACCGATATCCGCTGTCGCAATGTGCCCGACCTTACGATCAGTCGGCGCATAGAACATAGGCATAGTGCCTGACTGCGCGATTTCAAGGCCATACATATAATTCTCGAAGAACCCTCCCGCACGTATCAGCGCTACAGGAAATGAGAACTCCTCCAGTGCAAGCTCAAGAATGCGTGGGGGCGTAATCAGTCCCAAGCCGCTCGTCTTCTCCGCTCCGAAAGAGGACAGGGCTACAACCTTGGGCGGCGGGACCTGCCGAAGAGCCGCAGCGAAGTTCGCCGCCACAGCCTTTGCCTCCGGGAAGCCCCGTGAAGGCGTCTGTGTCGGCGGCATCATGATGTATGCGCCTTCCACGTCCTTGAGTGCCTCCGAAAGCGACGCCGTATCGTTCCAGTCTCCTCGCACCAACTCCACACCCTGGTCGGCCCACGTCGCGGCCTTCTGGATGTCGCGCACAAGCGCCCGCACTTGTTTCCCCTGCGCCAACAGGCCCCGCGCGACCGCACCTCCTACATTACCCGTAATGCCTGTCACCAGGAACATAATTCATATTCTCCTTTTTCTCAGATGCCATACGATCGGAGGCGATTCGCGTATTTATGGTCCCCGCAACTGAACATGAATCATTACTCCTACCGGAGACATCGTATAGATGTCGAAAAAGGCTCGGCCGGATTGGTAAGCACGGCCTCTGCGAGTCCCACTCGCAGTTCTGTCTGTCCTCAAGCGGACAACCCTCGGCGATGGCGGCAGTGCATACGCACTGCCATAATCGTCGCATGGGTTAAGGGCAGCATTTCGATCCATGCGACTTCTCTCAACACGAAGGGGATCGTAATGTTCAAACTCAACCACCTCAATCTGCCTACCTCGAATGTCGCGGACCTCAGCCGCTTCTTCATGGAGATATTCTCCTTTCGCCAGGTCGGAGTCTTCGGTAACGGCAAGCTTTCATGGCTCATCAACGACGAAGGCTTCGAGGTCATCCTTCTGCAAGAAAAGCACCTTGTGGCTGGCGATCAGTATCCCGCTGGCTTCCACACCGGATTCATCGTTGCTTCACGGGAAGACGTCAACCAACTCCATGCCGTGATACTTGCCGCAGGCTTCGAAGCACCCGCACCCGATATGATCCAAGGTGGTGGCCCACCCGCCTATGGCTTCTACGCCATCCCACCGGGCGGTGTGACTGTCGAAGTCAGCACATGGGCTGAGTAAACCCAATAAGGTAAGTCACAACCGCCGAGGTCTGGATGCGGCGTCCCAGACCTCGGCAGGCGCTCATGAGTTGCCAAGAGTGCCTCCCCGCATTTGGTGACGGGTGAGGTGAGGGTGAGCTAAAGGAACCATTCAGTTCACGCGCCGGGCGCACATACTCGGAATTGCATCTGAATTGGTGATTTTCATGACAAGTTTGGCCCGCTCATCTGCTTCTTCCACAATCGTTTCCGTTCACCATCATCACGCGGCCGCGTACGCTGAGGTTGCGCCCTGGCGCGGGATTCTGGCGGTAGAACCAGACAGCGCCGTACTCAGTGAGAAAGCACTCCTTCTGACGAAAGCCAACTACTGTGTCACACCGGCGACCGGTCTCGGCGACCTCTTCAGCTTGCGCAACACAAAGGCATTCGCTTTAGCAATACTGAGTGATCGTCTAGGTCAACGCTCACTCGGGACCGTCGCCGAAACTATCAGAAGACAGTGGCCGAGGATACGAATTCTCATCCTGGGACAGGTGCCAAGAGTACTGGACGATTACCTTTACGACGAACAGATTTGCCGCTCACACGATGATCAACAGGTCTTATCGGACCTTGAATGGCTCTACGAGGGTATGTGGAACGAGCGCTCAAAGAGTATCGACTGGAACGCCTCAAGATCAGCCTTGTACTTTACCCGAAAGCCAATACCTGAAAGCGATCCGACCAAAGCAGTACCTCAAGCGCCGACTGAAGACAGAATTCTTCGCGACTTGCCTTCCGGGCTTCGGATACCAGTGACTAGGGCCAACTGACGGGCAAAGCCCTGGAACGACCCCCTCTCTCGGAAGACAACCATCCTCGCACATTCAATTAGAGGCCACCATGACCGCAAATACTCCAAATGCCGAGACGCCGATGTCCGGCTCGGAACTCTTCATTCATAACAATGACATTGCGCGGGCTTATTGGTGGCTCGGTACATTGTGGATCGTCCTCGCGGATTCGAGCGACACAGGCGGTCGCTTTTCCCTGATGGAGGAGGTAGCGCCTAAGGGCTCGGGCCCAGGTCCGCACAAACACACCTGGTCCGACGAGACGTATTACATCATGGATGGCGAGATCACCTTTTGGGTCGGCGGCGAAATTAAGACCGCGCGAACCGGCGATTACGTCATGGTCCCGCGGAATACCCCACACGCTTTTCGCGTGGAGAGTGAAACAGTGCGATTCCTCAATGGCTACACGCCCGCCAGCCTCGAAGCGTATGTCGTGGAGTGGGCAATGCCGGCACCCGAACGCGTTGTTCCCCCCAAGGGTGTTTCCCCGACGATGGAGTTCCTCGCGACGAACCCTGAACTTCTGAGCAGGTACGGCATGGATTTATTACCCGGCCCCGATCCTCTGCGCCCTGAAAAAGAATAATGCTCCACCGGCACTAAGCATATGGTTTAGCCCTTACGCCAAGCGCAAGAAGGAGAATTCATGGAAGCGTTTCACTTGATTATCGACGGCCAACTGAAGCCTGGTTCCATGACAATGGAAGTCACCAATCCGGCAACCGGCAAGTTGTTGGCCGATTGTCCGAGGGCAGATGCGGAACAACTGAATGATGCGGTTGCAGCGGCAAAGCAAGCATTTCCTGCTTGGGCAAAATTAACCTATGCGGCTCGGCGCGCGATGATCCACGCCATATCCGACGCACTTGCAGCCCGACTTGAAGAATTTGCCCATCTCCTGACTGCAGAAGAAGGGATGCCGCTGCACGAAGCGACGAAGGAGATTCATGGTTCGGTAGCACTTCTCAAACTGCTCAGTAGCATGGAACTTACCGATGAGGTTCTGAAAGAAACTGAAACCGTAACAGTGATCAGGCATCGGACGCCGCTGGGAGTCGTGGCCGCGATAACCCCCTGGAACGCTCCAATGATTCTGTTGATGGTCAAAATTACCTCGGCGCTTGTGACCGGCAACACCGTTGTGGCAAAACCAGCACCAACCACGCCTCTGACAAGCCTTCGCTTTGCAGAAATCTGCAATGCTCACCTTCCCGCTGGCGTGTTCAACATGATTACCGATGTAAATGACCTCGGCACCATGCTTACCTCGCATCCTGATATCGCACAAATTTCCTTCACCGGTTCTACCGCCACTGGAAAGAAGATCATCCAGGCAGCGGCGAGTTCTCTGAAGCGTCTCACGCTTGAATTGGGAGGTAACGATCCCGCCATCGTACTGGAGGATGCTGACCTGAAGACGGTCCCACCGAAGATATTCGTCGCTGCCATGGCGAACGCGGGCCAGATCTGCCTGGCTATCAAGCGCGTATACGTTCACGAGTCTCAGTATGAAGAGCTGTGCGACGAACTGGCAAAGCTGGCCAACGCAACTGTCTTGGGCGATGGATCGAAGCAAGATACCCAAATGGGTCCCCTGCAAAACAAAATGCAGTATGACAAGGTGCGCGCCTTAATAGAAGAGACTC
>Ga0116230_10001077_pt1 | contig 25263 bp, 23 predicted proteins | sample S1TSphfallax_3_FD_88678 | JGI IMG/M metagenome (GOLD analysis project Ga0116230, IMG submission 88678) | Host-associated microbial communities from peat moss isolated from Minnesota, USA - S1T2_Fd - Sphagnum fallax MG | ecosystem: Host-associated > Plants > Peat moss > Unclassified | place... | reverse complement strand
GAGTTTCCCGGCATCAACGCCAATGGCGGCTACGCGCAGTACCTGCGCACCGGCGCGCGCTCCATCATCAAGCTGCCGAAGACGCTCGCGCCGAAAGACGTCGCACCCCATACGGATGCCGGGCTGACCGCCTATCGCGCCGTGAAAAAAGCCTCCCGCCATCTGCTGCCGGGGGAATTCGCCGTGGTGATCGGCGCCGGCGGTCTCGGCCATATCGGCATCCAGGCGCTTCGGGCACTCTGCGCGGCGCAGATCATCATCGTGGACCGCGCGGAGATGGCGCTGAACCTGGCCCAAGAGTGCGGCGCGGATTTCGCCGTGAAGGCGGATGGCAGCCAGGTCGAGCAAGTCCTGAAATTGACCCACGGCAAAGGCGCGGAAGCGGTGATCGACTTCGTCGGCGAGGGCGATGCGGTCGCCCAGGGCCTCGCGATGACGCGCAACGGCGGCTATTACTACATCGTCGGCTATGGCGGAAAAATTGACATCCCCACCATCGACATGATTTTTTCGGAAAAGACCATCGTTGGTAATCTGGTCGGCACCTATGCGGAGCTGATCGAGCTGATGGCGCTGGCGGACCAAGGCAAGGTCACGCTGGCGACCAAGGAGTACCGTCTGGAAGACGCCAACACGGCGCTACACGACCTCCACCACGGCAAGGTGCGTGGCCGCGCCGTCCTGATCCCCTGATTCGACGCCTTCAGTACCGTCATGCCGGCGAAGGCCGGCATCGACGACTTTCTCGCTGCATTCCGGATGTGACGACGCGACCAAAAATCCAAACACCTCCAAAACCCCAAGAAAACGGAGACAAGAAATGTACAAAACCAAGGACGGAGAAGAGCTGTTCATTATCGACGGCCACGTGCATCTGTGGGATGCCAGCCCGGAGAACATCCGCAACATCCACGGCAAACAATTCATCGATTGCTTTTACGGTTATCATTCCGCGCTATCGCCCCCGGAGCAGCTCTGGACCGCCGAAAAATTTGCTAAATATGGCCCGGAGCAGATGGTGAAGGATCTGTTCATTGACGGTCCCGATGATATGGCGATCTTTCAGCCGACCTATCTGAAGGATTTCTACAAGACCGGCTTTAACACCCTGGAACAGAACGCGATTTTGAAAACCCGTTATCCCGACAGGTTTATTCTGAACGGCGCGTTTGACCCGCGGGACGGAGAAGGCGGCCTCGAGGCGCTGGAAGCGCAGGCCGAGACCTACAAGCTTCAAGGCGTGAAACTCTACACCGCCGAATGGAAAGGCGACAGCCGCGGCTACAAGTTGTCCGACCCAGCCGCTTACAAGTACCTTGAGAAAGCGGAAAAGCTCGGCATCAAGAACATCCACGTCCATAAAGGCCCGACCATCATTCCGCTCGACCGCGATGCTTTCGATGTCGCCGATATCGACCATTGCGCAACGGATTTTCCAAACCTGAACTTCATCGTCGAGCATTGCGGCCTGCCGCGGCTGGATGATTTCTGCTGGATCGCGGTACAGGAGGCGAATGTATATGGCGGCCTCGCGGTCGTCCTGCCATTCATCCATTCCCGCCCCGGCTATTTCGCGAAGGTGATGTCCGAATTGCTGTTCTGGCTCGGCGAGGACCGGATTCTGTTCGGATCGGATTACGGTATCTGGACACCGCAATGGCTGGTCGAAAAATTCATGAATTTCGAGCTGCCGGAGGAAGTGATGAAAGAAACCGGCAAGGAGCTGACGCTGACCGCCAAGAAGAAGATTCTCGGCGAAAATGCCGCGCGGCTCTACAACGTGGACATCGCCAGCCAGCGCGCCAAATTCAGCCGCGCCGAGCAGATGGTGGCATGACGGCGGAAGTTGAGGCGCGCATCGAACAGGTGCGCGCCGCTCTGGATCGGGTCACCGATCCAGAGCTGGATGAGAGCGTCGTCGAGCTCGGCTTCATCACCAGCATTGAAGTCACGGATGCCGGCGTCGTGAACGTGAAATTCCGGCTGCCCACTTATTGGTGCGCCGCGAACTTCTCGTACCTGATGGCCACGGACATGCGCGATGCCGTGGCCGCGTTGCCCTGGGCCGCCGCCGTCTCCGTCACGCTGGATGACCACATGTTCGTGGATGCGATCAATGATGGCGTGGCCGCCGGCAAGGACTTCGCCGATGCGTTTCCCACCGAGGCGCAGCTGAATCTATCCGGCATCAGATTGAATTTCGGCCTGAAATCCTTCGAGCGCCGGCAAGAGGCGCTGCTTCGCGGCCTGTTGTCGCTTGGGCATGACCCCGTGGTGATTCTGGCGCTGGATATCTCCGGCCTGACCCGTCTGGCGCTGGACCCGCCAACAGCGGCGCTCCGCACCCGCTACCTGGAACGCCGGCCCCTTGCCGGCGATTCGATGCTGGCCTTCGTCAACCGGGACGGCGCGCCCATTTCGCCGGAAACGCTGACCATCTATTTGCGCAATATCCGGCGGGTCGGGCTGAACGCCGAGTTCAACGGCGCGCTCTGCCGCGGCCTGCTCGCCGCCCGCTATGGCGAAGCCCCCGCGGCACTCCCACCGGAGCCGGAATTGATCGATTTCATCCGCATGGGCACGGCCCCGGCGGGGCTTACAGGCTGAGCACCGCGTCGCGCAGCATTCCGGCCAGATGCTGGCTGGCGATCGAGGGATCGCCGGCGGAGAACAGCGCGTAGCCGTTGCTCGGCAACGCCGGCAGGTCGGCCTCCGGCAAAGACGGCATCAGCCCCGGCTCCGTCAACAGCGCGTTACGGCAAGTGACCGCGAGGCCGGATTGCACCGCGGCGCGAATGCCAGACAGGCTCGCGGTTTCCACCACCACGCGGAACGGACGGCCGGCCTCTTCCAGTACGCGCAAGGCGGTGGCGCGGAACAAGCAGGGTTCCTCCAGCAAGGCCAGCGGCAGCACGTCGCGTTCCAGCAGATGCGCCTGACCGATCCATTTCATCGGCATGATCCGGATATTCTGCGGTTCGGTCTCCGCGCGTACACAGAGCACCACGTCCAATTGCTCGGATTTCATGGCGTCCAGCAAATCCTGCGATCCGCCGACACGCACATGCATCTGGATGTCCGGATTGGTGACGACGAATTCGTTCAACACCCCGGGAAGCAGGATTTCCGCGAAATCCTGGTTGAGGCCGATCCGGACCGTACCGGACAACGCCTGGCCTTGCAGGGACGCCAACACACGGTCGTTCAGGGCCAGTATCTGCCGCGCCGTCCCCAGCAGGTGTTCGCCGGCCTGGGTCAGGCGCAGCTTGCGGCCCTGCCGGTTGAACAACGGCCGGCGAACGATGTCTTCCAGACGGCGCATCTGCAGGCTGAGCGCCGATTGCGTCACAAACACGCGCTCGGTCGCCTGCAGCATCGAGCCGGTATCCACGATCGCGACAAAGCTGCGCAGGACCTCCATCGGCAGATTCACCGCCATTTGATACTCCTCAAGACCACCAACGGATTCGGGTCGATCGGTTTCGCGCGGCTAATATCCATATCAGAACTTCTTATTGATTACCAGATTAGTATAGTTAAAGGTCAGTGCTGACGCCAGAATGCAAGCCATCCAAACTTGGCGGCCAGCATCGAACGATTTGGCTCCCGCAGGCCATTTCATGAAAGATTTTAGCTTATGTCAGGCGCCGCCGGAAGTCGTACTGGCTCGGCCCCCTCGGTTGACGGCATTTTCGCTGGATTATAGTCTACTTGTTCGCTATGAATATAAAACCATCGCAGCGGACCATGTCAGTGCCAGCATCCTCGCAGTCTCTCAGCCTTTCTGTCCCGGTCTGGCTGCAGCGCTCCGCCACGACCATTGTTCTGCTCCTGACCTGGGAATGCGCCTCCTCCGTGGGACTGATTCCGGCGCGGATTTTGGCCGCGCCCACCGCGGTTGCCGGCACATTCTGGTCGATGCTCGCCTCGGGCGAGCTGGAGTCGAACCTGCTGGTATCGCTCGGCCGAGTGGTGATCGGGCTATCCATCGCGATCGTGCTCGGCACCACCCTGGCGCTCACGGCCGGGCTTTCACGGGTCGGCGAAATGGCGATCGACGCGCCGATGCAAATGCTGCGGACCATGCCCTTCCTGGCGATGGTCCCACTGTTCATTTTGTGGTTCGGCATCGGCGAGACGCCGAAAATTGCCTTGGTGACGCTCGGCGCCACCTTCCCGATCTACCTCACCTTGTTCTCCGGCATTCGCTCCGTCGACAAGAAACTGGTGGAAACCGGCAATTGCTTTGGCATGAACCGGTCGGCGCTGATCCGGCATGTGATCCTGCCCGGCGCGCTGCCGTCCTTTCTCGTCGGGCTGCGCTATTCGCTCGGCATCGCCTGGCTGTCTCTCGTGGTGGCGGAGCAGGTCAACGCCAATGCCGGCATCGGCTATCTGATCATGGACGCGCGGGACTACATGCGCACGGATGTGATCGTCGTCTGCCTGCTGGTGTACAGCCTGTTGGGCCTGGGCACGGATTTTCTGGTGCGCGTGATTGAGCGTTACGCCTTGGCGTGGCGCCCCTCTTTGATCGCCACCAGCTAGGAGATTTTCCATGGATTCCTCAACAATGTTTGCATTCCGGCCGGTCGTTCATGCCCCCGGCGGCGGCCAGCCGGTCGCACCGGCCGTCAAATTACGGAATTTCTCCAGGCGCTTCGGCGCGAATACCGTTCTGGACAATATCAATCTTGACATTGCGGAGGGCGAGTTTGTTGCTTTGCTCGGTCGCAGCGGATCCGGCAAGACCACCCTGCTGCGGACGCTGGCGGGGCTGGATGCGGTGCATGAGGGCGAAGTCAATGTGCCCGCCGCGCGCGCGGTGGTGTTTCAGGAGCCGCGGCTACTGCCTTGGAAGCGGGTATGGAGCAATATTCTGATCGGGCTGGACACGCGCGCGTTGGGCGGCGCCAAGGCGGCCCACGCGCTGGCCCTGCGGGCGCTGTCGGAAGTTGGCCTGGCGCACCGGGTGGACGCCTGGCCGGCCACCCTGTCCGGCGGTGAGGCGCAGCGCGCGGCGCTGGCGCGGGCACTGGTGCGGGAGCCAAAATTGCTACTGCTTGATGAACCGTTTGCATCCCTGGATGCGCTGACGCGGATCCGCATGCACCGGCTGGTGGCGGCTCTGTGCCAGACGCACAACCCGGCGGTGCTGCTGGTCACGCATGACGTGGATGAAGCGATTCTCCTGGCGGACCGCGTGCTGATTCTGGCCGAGGGCAAGCTGATCGTCGAACAACGGATCGACCTGCCGCGCGCCCGCCAGCCGGGACACCCGCAATTTGTGTCCCTGCGGCGGTTCTTTCTGGAAAGCCTGGGCGTGGAACTGGATGAAGATGCGGCGGCATCCAGCGTCAGCCCCTCGGTGATCGCCGGCGCATAATCCTGCGAGCCAAGGAACTTATATCACTTGGTCGGGTCGTGTCTGGCAGGCCGTTAGATTAATTGTTGGCGCGGATTTCCCATAACCGCGCCAATGCTGCTGCGAAATGATCCGGGGATGCCGCGGCAGTTTTGAAATCGGCGATCGCGGCTTGGCTGTCGGCGGCGGCGAACGCGGCGTAGCCTTGGTCCAGCGGATCGGTCGCTGCCGGCGCGTCGGTTGGCGTGGCTTTGGGTTGGGCGGAGTCCGTGTCTGCCAGGGTCCGGAGCCGGGCAGCGTGGCCGGCATCGGTTTGGTCCGTGAGGACGCCAGCGGCGAAACCGGCATCGATCACGCGTTTGGCTTCCGCGGGTTGGCCGGCCAGAATCGCGCGCTCGGCGTAATCCTCATAGTCGCCGGGGACGGTTAACGTGTTGGTCGCGAAACGCAGCCGGTACAGATCAAGCGTCAACGCGTCTGGAAAATTCGGTGACGCCGCCAGCAGGCTGATCGCCTCCTGCCAATAAGCGGGGCTGGGATAGGCCACCAGCAAGGAATCCAACGCCGCTTGATAGCCCGCCTGGTCGCCGGATTTCTGCGCGCTGCTGGCCAGCAATTGCAGTTCGGGTTGCGACGGCGTTTGGCCGGCGGCTTGTTCGGCCGCGATTTCGGCGGCCGCAGCCTGCGCCGCGTGCGGAAAATCGCCCTGCACATAGTAGGCCTGCGCACGCAAGGCGCGCGTGCGCGGGTCTTCGCCGCCGGCGGCGATGTAACGGCCCACCCAGGTCACTGTATCGGGATAGTCCCCGGCCTGATAATAAAATCCCGCGATCGCCTGGGTCAGCTGCAGCCGCTCCGCCGGTGGGGTGGCGCCGGCCGCCAGCACGGTCTGGTAGGACGCCGCCGCCACCCCATACTCACCGGCGCCGGCCGCGGCGGCGCCGCGCAATTGCGCGATCACCAGGGTCTCATACGGCGTCAAATGGCTGGTGGCGCTGGCCTGGTTCACTTTCAGCAAGGCGGCATGGTAGTCGCCTTGCCGCATCAGCGCTTCCGCTTGCAGCAGGGGCTTTCCCACGGCAGCTCGCACCGTGTCGGCGCCAGCACAGAATGGCAGCACGCACAGAGCCGCACCAAGCAGGAGGATTTGTTTCATGGCGGGCCGGCTCAATTCGCGAACTGCTCATAGCCGATGATGCCGATCTTCTGCACGCCGAGGCGCTGCGCGTTGGCCAGAACCTCGGCGACATATTTGTAGTCCGCGAGCTTGTCCGGGTTGATGTGCAGCTCCGGCTGGACCGGTTGGGCAGCGAGGCCGGCCAGGCGTTCCTGGAGCTCTTGCCGGGTGGGCACGACGACGCCGTTCCAAAGGATCGTGCCGTCAAAATCGATGTCGATCTCGACCACTTGCGGCTGTACTGCCGCGGGCGGCGGGTTGGCCTGCGGCAGGTTGAGTTTGACCGCATGCGTCTGCATGGGGATGGTGATGATCAGCATGATCAGCAGCACCAGCAGCACGTCGATCAACGGCGTGGTGTTGATGTCCACCATCACCTCCGGATCATCGGCGCCAATCGCGGGGCCGGTTGTCATGGCCATGGCCATATCTCCTAATTGGCGGCGCCGGGCTGCGGCGGCTGCGTGATAAAACCGACCTTCTGGATGCCGGCGCGCTGGCAGGCGAGCAGCACCTCGCCGACGCTTTGATAATGCGCGTCGGCGTCACCCCAGATGTGGACTTCCGGCTGCGGCACTTCCGTCGCCACCGTGTTCATCTTCGCCTGCAATGCGCCAAGACCCGCGACCTCAACCTGGTTCCAGTAGATATCTCCGCTCTTATCGACCGAGATGTTGATGTTCTGCGGCTTGGTCTGGGTCGGCTGATTGCTCTCCCGCGGCAGATTCACCGGGACCGTATGCGTGACCACTGGCACGGTGATGAGAAAGATGATGAGCAGCACCAGCATCACATCCACCAGCGGCGTGGTGTTGATGCTGGAGAGCAGTTCGTCCTCGCCGGAGGCCGGGCCGAAATTGATCGCCATGGTTCAGGCGGCCCGCGCCAGCTCTTCCTGCCGGGCCGGCACCGCCGCCGGCGTGCGGCCGAGGACCTTGCCGCTGAGCAGGACGGAGTGCAGGTCATTTGCGAAGCCGCGCAGTTTTTCCACCGCCAGCTTGTTGCGGCGGACCAGCCAGTTATAGCCGAGCACGGCCGGGACCGCGGTGGCGAGGCCAAGCGCGGTCATGATCAGCGCCTCGCCCACTGGCCCCGCGACCTTGTCGATCGAGGCCTGGCCGGCGATGCCGATCGCGACCAGCGCGTGGTAAATGCCCCAGACCGTGCCGAACAAGCCCACAAACGGCGCGGTCGAGCCGACGGTGGCGAGGACCGCGAGGCCGCCTTGCAAACGGCTGACGATCTGGTCCACCACACGCTGGATCGACAGCGTCACCCAGGTGTTGAGGTCAATGCTTTCGACCAGCGAGCCTTCATGATGCTCAAGCGCATTGATGCCGGTGGAAGCGACCGCGTAAAACGGGCTTTTCGGCGGCAGCGTCGCGACGCCTTCGGCCACCGAGCCGGCCTTCCAGAAACTGATATTGGCGCGCTTGGCTTGGCGTAGCAGCTGGTTCTGTTCGATCAGTTTGGTGACCAGAATGTACCAGGTGCTGGCGGACATGATCGCCAATGCCAGCAAGGTGCCGCGGGCGATGAAGTCACCATTCGCCCAAAGTGCGGAAAGACCGTACGGGTTTGCGATTTCCTGGGTGGCCGGCGCCGGCGCGGCGAGAGCCGGTGCTGACGCGGGGGCCGGCTGGGCGGCGGCTGGGGCTGCCGGGGCGGCGGACTGCGCCGAAGCGGGCAAGGCGCCGCCGGCAAGCACAGCCAGGCCGAGCGCGGAAGCGGCCAAGGCAGAGCGGAGATGATTGAGAATTTTCATGTTGAACTCCAGACCCGAAAAATTGTGCGTGAAATGAAAGTTGTTAGTTTGTCTGCCAAACGTAGCCAATGCTGGTCCAGGCTTCCTGCGGCTTGCCGTCTGCGCCGATCGCCGGTCTGAACGTACATTGGGCGAGCGCGTTTTGGGCATCTTCATCCAGATCATCGTGGCCACTTGACCGGGCGATGATGGCCTTCACAACATGGCCGTCAGCGCCGATGAGAAATTGCAAAACCGTCTTGCCGGGCGCGAGCATGTCGGGATCAGCGTCCTCTTCCTGTCCAAGGTCATTTTGCAACGTTGCGGAAGCGCTGCATGACTGGTTCGGGTCCAGCCCGGCAGCGGAACGGATGGGCTGTGGTTGTGGCGGCGGCGGCACGATTTTTGGCGGCGGCGCAACTGGTTTCACATGCGTGACGGCCGCGATCACCGGCGGGGGCGGCGGCTGCGCGATTTGCACCAGCGGCGGCGGAATGAACGGCGGTGGCGGCTGCACCAGTTGGGGCGGCGGAGGCGGCGGCGCTGGCGGCGGCGGCGGTTTCACCTGCTGAATGATTTTTGCCTCCAGCGGCTGCCGCAACACCTGCACCGCCTGTTCGCCCAGGCCGCTGATCAGCGCGTAAATGATCGCGACGTGGAACAGCACCACAAAAGCGATGCCGGCAAGCTGACGCGGCGAAAATCTTTGTTCGGCGTAATCCAACAGGCTCTCCATATCGCCAGCAGCGGCGCGGCGGCGGCGGTTCGACGCTGCTTATCGGGTTATCGATAATTTGTCTATCAATTTAATAGGCTTTAAGGCAATGTGTTATTCAGCCGTCTCGTCATGGCCGGGCGTGACCCGGCCAGCCACGCCTTTCTTGCTCGAATTTGAGCATATAAACCGAAAATCACGATAGCGGCTGCCAAGCGATCGCGTTTCTATGAGCTTAACAAATACAAATATGAGAACTTTTGGACTATGTATCGTTTCACTGTCTCTTTATAATCTACCTACAATATATTTTTTGAGGAATCAAAATCATGTCGGCGCTGCGGCAGCTGAAACTGGGCTTCATTCTGCATGGTAACGGCGTCGGCTGGGGTGATTGGCGCCACCCGGACGCGCATCCCGGCGCCAGCACGGATTTCGCCTATTACAAGCGCCAGGCGCAGTTAGCGGAGGCGGCGAAATTCGATTTCCTGTTCGTCGCGGACAGCGTGTTCATCACCCCGCACTCAAGCCCGCATTATCTCAACCGGTTCGAACCGATCACCATCCTATCGAGTCTGGCCGCGGTGACGGAGCATATCGGTCTGGTGGCAACGCTGACGGTGAGTTACAGCGAGCCCTACACGGTCGCGCGGCAATTCGCGTCGCTGGACAAGATCAGCAACGGCCGCGCCGGCTGGAACGTAGTGACCTCCTGGCTGGAGGGCAGCGCCAGCAATTACGGTAAAGCGGAGCATCCGGCGCATGACGTGCGCTACAAGATCGCCGGCGAATATCTCGATGTCGTGCAAGGTCTCTGGGACAGTTGGGAAGATGACGCACTCACCCATGACAAGGCGAGCGGCGAATTTTTCGCCCCCGACAAGCTGCACGCGCTGAATCACAAAGGACAATTCTTCTCCGTGAAAGGTCCGCTGAACATCGCGCGTTCGCCGCAGGGTCAGCCGGTGATCTTTCAGGCCGGCGCCTCCGAGGACGGCAAGAATTTCGCGGCACGGCGCGCGGACGCGATTTTCGTCAGCTCGCAGGATTTCGAGGAATCGAAGGCCTATTATCGTGACGTGAAAAGCCGCGCCGCCGCGTTTGGGCGTAATCCGGATGAAGTCTTCATCACGCCCGCGATCCGTCCCGTGATCGGCCATGACAAAGCGGAGGCGGATCAAAAATATCAGGAATTCGTTTCGCTGGTGTCGGTCGAAAATGCTCTGCGCATGTTGGGCCGGCCGTTCAATGACCATGATTTCACGGTCTACCCGCTCGATGGTCCGTTCCCCGATGTCGAGAAATTCGGCATCAATTCACAACAAAGCGGCGTGCTGAAAATTTGCCGGGGCGCGCGCGAAGAAAATCTCACCTTGCGGGAGGTCGCCCTGCGCTTCGCCTCGCCGCGCAACATGTTCACCGGCACACCGGAACAGGTCGCGGATGCCATGCAGGCCTGGCTCGAAGAGCGCGCCGCGGATGGCTTCGTCCTGTTCGAATCTCTGCCGGGGCAGTTCCAGGTTTTCGTCGATACGGTCCTGCCCTTGCTACGCGCCCGCGGCCTGTTCCGCACCGAGTATGAAGGCCGCACGTTCCGCGAGCATCTCGGCCTGCCATTCCCGGAGAACCGGTACACGGCCGCCCGCAGGCAGGACATCGCCGCCGAGTAGCGCGCCGCGCCGTGGCGCATGCTTGCCCTGCGCAAACTTCATGGCCACGCGGCGCGCGCCGGTCTATAGCCAGCTCGCCATTACGATGATGCAGGAGACGCTGGACCGGCGTAAAACGCCGGGCCAGGGCCGACGGAGCAACCCCCCGGAAACTCTCAGGCAAAAGGACTGTTTCGTCAGGCAATCTGGAGAGAGGTGCCGCGTGGCACCCGCCGAAGGGGCCCGAGATGTCGTTCGGCATCAAGGCAAACTCTCAGGCAGCAGGGACAGATGGGGACATGTTGGCCGGCGCAACCGGCCGTCACGCGTCTTCATCGGAAAGGGTCCCATTTCATGACTAAGATCACCATCATCGGCGCCGGCATCACCGGCATCACCACCGCCTACGCGCTGCTGGATCGCGGTTGCGAGGTCACGATCATTGACCGCAACCGCTATCCGGCGATGGAAACATCCTTCGCCAATGGCGGCCAGCTTTCCGCCTGCAACGCGGAGGTCTGGAACAGCTTCGGCACGATCCTGAAAGGCATCAAATGGATGTTCCGCAAGGACGCGCCATTGCTGCTGAACCCGCGCCCCAGCTGGCACAAATATTCCTGGCTTGCCGAATTCACCGCCAATATTGGCAACCATCGTGACAATACGATCAAGACCACGCGGCTCGCGATCGCCGCGCGGCAACATTTGTTCGAGATGGCGGACCGCGAAGGGATCGATTTTGACCTGCAGCGCCGCGGCATTCTCCACGTCTATCGCGACGCGAAAAGTTTTGCGCAGGCCGGCCGCACCAACGCGCTGCTGACGGAAGGTGGTTTGGAGCGCCGCGCGGTGACGCCCGAAGAGATTCGCGCGATCGAGCCGGCCCTGCATGGCGATTATTTCGGCGGGTTTTTTACCCCCTCCGACGCCACCGGTGATATCCACAAATTCTGCCGCGGCCTGGCGGATGCCTGCGTCCGCCGCGGCGCGGTGTTCATTAATGACGCAACGGTCACGGACATCCGCACGGTGCCGGGCGGCGTGGATACCAGCTGGCGGGCGGCGGGCGACACCACGGCGCGGCAGATGCACGCGGATGCCGTGGTGATCTGCGCCGGCATCGCCAGCCGCCATTTCGGCGCCATGCTGGGCGATCGGCTGAACGTCTATCCGGTAAAGGGCTATTCAATCACGGTCGGTTTGGAAGATGCGGCGGCGCGGGATGCCGCGCCCTGGGTCAGCCTGCTGGACGAGCAGGCGAAAATCGTCACCAGCCGGCTCGGCGAAAACCGCCTCCGCGTCGCCGGTACGGCGGAATTCAACGGTGCCAACCGGGACATCCGGGCCGACCGCATCCGGCCGCTGGTGGACTGGACCAGGAACATGTTCCCCGGCGTGGATACCGACCAGGTCACCCCCTGGGCAGGCCTGCGGCCGATGATGCCGGACATGATGCCGCGTGTGCAGCCGGGCAAGCAGCCGGGCGTTTTCTACAACACCGGCCACGGTCACCTCGGCTGGACGCTCTCGCCCGTGACGGCGCAGATCGTGGCGGATCAGGTCGCCGGCGGCCGGCGCAATGCCACCATCGTTACCGGCACCGCCAAACGGGCTGTAAAAGAGACCGCCGAACTGGTGGCCTGATCAGGCGATCGCTGGCCTGGCCGTCCGCCGGGCGTCCAGGCTGGCGGCCACCCACAGGACCAGCCCTCCCAACGCCAAGGCGCAGCCGACCCAGCCGGCGGATTGCCAGCCGAAGCCACCGGCGATCGCCATGCCCGCCAGCCAAGGGCCAAGCGCGTTGGCGACATTGAACGCGCTATGGTTCAGCGCGGCGGCCAGCGTCTGCGCGCCTTCCGCGACGTCCATCAGCCGCGCCTGTAGCGGGGTCGCAAGCCCGCCGCCGCCGCCGATCAGCAGCACCACCAACGCGATCGACCAGATCGCATGCGTCGCGAACGGATAGAGCGCCAGCGCCGCAGCGGCCCAGATCAGCACATAGGCGATCGTCGGCATCAGCGCCTTATCGGCAAACCAGGCCGCCACCAGATTGCCCGCCGTCAGACCAACCCCAAAAATGCCGAGAATGAAGGGCAGCGCCGCAGCCGGCGCCTTGGTGACATCGAGCAGCGTGGAGGCGAGATAGGTGTAGACCGCGAACATGCCGCCAAATCCGATCGCGCCGATGCCCAGCGCCAGCCAGACCTGCCGGCGTTTCAGCACCGCCAACTCGCGCAACGGGTTGGGCGCATCCTTGGGAACAGCCTCGCCAGCCGGAACCAGCAGCCGCACCAGAATGGCCGTGGCAAGCGCCAGCGCCGCGACCAGCGCAAAGGAGAAGCGCCAGCCGAGCAGTTGGCCGATGGCATTGGCGGCCGGGACGCCGAAAATGGTTGCCACCGTCAGCCCCAGCAGCACCCGCGCGATCGCCTGCGCGCGCCGCGCCGGCGGCACCAAGGACGCCGCGACCAGGGAGGCCACGCCAAAATAGGCGCCATGCGGCAGCCCAGCCAGAAAGCGGAACGCCAGCATCCAATGGTAATCCGGCGCGAAGGCGCACAGCCCATTGGCCGCAGCGAAACACACCATCAGCCAAACCAGCACGGCGCGGCGAGGTAGCCTGGCGGCGAGGATCGCCAAGATCGGCGCGCCCACCACCACGCCGAGCGCATAGGCGCTGATCACGTGCCCGGCCTGCGGCGCCGTGATGCGCAGGCTGCGCGAAAAATATGGCAGCAGGCCCATGGTGCCGAACTCCGTGGTGCCGATCGCGAATCCGCCCATCGCAAGGGCAAACAGCGCGATGGCCGGATGCGCCGGCCGGCCGGCGGGTTCGATCTGCATGATGATAGTCTCCGATGCGGCGGGATTTATGTTTGTGCGCCGCACAATATCCGCACCGCCCGGCTCGTCCAAGCGTTTATGATTTTGTCTCGCTATCAAACGGATGGATTGGCGGAATCAGCGACGCGACCACATCCAGCCGGCCCGAGATAACCCCACGCTCGGTGATCATCGCGTTGGCGATGGCTTGCAGCTTCCCCGCCGGCCCCTGTACCAGAACCACTTCCAACGTCTGCTCGTTCACCAGATGCACGTGCAGGGATGAGATCACCTCGTCAATGTGCCGCCTCTGTAACGATGCCAGCCGCTCCTGCACGCCGCCGGCGGCGTTGTTGTAAAATAAGGTGATGGTGCCGACCATCACCCGGTCCCCGATCTGCTGACGATGATTGACCAGGGACGCGTGCAGAATCGAGGACACCGCCTGTGACCGATTGGCGAAGCCGAGTTTTTCGACCATGCTGTCGAGTTCGGCCAGAAGCGCCTCCGGCAGCGACACGCTGATCCGGCTGACCAGACGTTTGCCGTCGCCGCGTCCCGAATCGGTGCGGCCGTCTTCTTCCGCGGGGAAAGTTACCTTGTCCATTTTCGCCGCACCGTCATGAACGGGAATAACTGCCAATGCAACGGCCTGCTGGCGCTCCAAAAATAACCGGAAACTGGCGGTGGAGCCAATAAACCGGCACCGCCTGCCTAGATAACTGGCACCCCGTTCCGCATCCGCGCCCCATTCTGTAATACCTGCTGAAATTTCCACCGGGCTGAACGCTGACCCAGCATGGCACAATCCTTGCTTATTTGATCGTACTACGATTTTCTTAAATGATAATACCCGTTCGCAAAGGTGCCAAATGTCACGAGTCAGCCCAAGACAGCCAGGGACATCCGCATGAGCGCAAACTATCGGCTGTTCTACGCCAGCGACATCCACGGCTCGGAAAAATGCTTTCTGAAATTCGTCAATGCGGGCAAATTCTATAAGGCCGACGCCCTGGTGATGGGCGGCGACATCACCGGCAAGATGATCGTGCCGCTGATCCGGCGGGACGGCAAATATGTCGCCCGCTTCCTCGGCCGTGACTTCACGGCGGAGACCGACGAGGAATGCAAGGAGATTGAGAAGACCGTCCGCATGAACGGTTTCTATCCGGTCCGCATGGAGGCCGACGAGCACGCGCATCTGCAGGAGAATGAAACCGCGCGCCAGGAGATGATCGACCGGCTGGTGCTGCAATCGGTCGAGCGCTGGATCGACATGGCGGAGACGCGGCTGGCCGGCACCGGCATCCGCTGCTTCATCAATGCCGGCAATGATGACGAGGATTATGTCGACGAAGCCTTGAAGAAATCCGATGTCGTGGAAAACCACGAAGGCGGCGTGGTCGATCTAAACGATCAGTTGCAGATGATCGTCTGCGGCTATTCCAACTGCACGCCGTTTGACAGCCCGCGCGAGCTCGATGAACCCGCGCTCGAAACCTACATCACCAACATCGTCCCGAAGCTGAAAGACCCCTCCAGCGCCGTGTTCACGCTGCACGTGCCGCCGTTCAACTCGGGGCTCGATTCCGCGCCGATGCTAAAGGACGGCGGCGTCGTCACCAAAGGCGGCCACACCATGATGGCGCCGGTCGGCTCGACCGCGGTGCGGAAAGTCATCGAGAAATTCCAGCCGCTGCTCGGCCTGCACGGTCATGTGCATGAATCGCGCGCGACCAAAATGATCGGCCGCACGCTCTGCGTGAATCCCGGCAGCGAATATAGCGAGGGCATCCTGCGCGGCGTCCTGGTCAACTTCAAAGGCAACCGCTTGCAAGGCCACCAGCTTGTGCAAGCCTGAACCAAATTTTTCACGCAACCGGAGAAGTGAATATGTCGGTTAATTTTGCGCGTAAAGCCACCGGGCTGGTTCGTCAGGCCGGCGCCAAGGACGTGTTCGTCTACAACGTGAACTTCATCAACATCGCCATCGGCGTGGCGTTCATGTTCCTGTTCATGCCGAACGGCTCCTATCCCGGCGAGAACATCTACCTGGCGACGATCCTGTGTACGCTGTTCGTGCTGCCGACCTCCCTGGTCTACGCAATGTTCGCCTCCGCGATGCCGCGCTCCGGCGGCGAATACGTCTATGTCAGCCGCGCCATCTCGCCTTTGTTCGGTTTCGTCGCCAGCTGGAACTACACGATCTGGTGCTTCTTCTATATCGGCGTGCCGGCCGCCTTCCTCGGCAAATACGGCATCTCCGCGCTGTTCCGCGAACTCGGCGTGAATCTCGGCTCGCCGGCGATGACGACCTATGGCGATTGGTTCAACACGCCGCAAGGCACCGCGATCACCGGCACGATTCTGATCATCATTTTCGCCGCCGTGTTCGTGTTCGGCGTCAGCCTTTACATGAAAATCCAGAACATCACCTTCGTGCTGGCCAGCCTCGGCCTCGCCATCACCGCCGCCGTGCTCCTGCACCACTCCCCCGCGGATTCAGTGGCGCACTTCAATAATTATGCCGGCCAGTTCACCGGCACCAAGGACACCTACGGCGCGATCGTGACCAATCTCGGCTCCGGCGCGGTCACGGCCGCACCATTCAGTCTGCAACAGACATTGATCTCAATGACCTGGCCGTTCACCGTCCTCGGCTTTTCCATCGCCTCCGCCTATATCGGCGGCGAAATCAAGGGCGCCAACCGCTCGCAGATGATCGGTATGCCCGGCTCGCTGGTTTATAGCGCGCTCTGGCTGCTGCTGGTCAGCTATGTTACCCTGCACGCCTTCGGCTATGATTTCCTTGGCAATGTCGGCGCGGTGAACCCCAGCGCGGTCAAACTCGCCTTCACCCCCACATTCTCTGAGCTTGCGGCAGCTCTAACCTCCCATCTCTGGCTGGTTCTTGTGATCGGCATTTCCTTTGCGCTCTGGACCTATGCCTGGCTGCCGATCTACATCCTCACCGCCACCCGCAACCTGCTGGCCTGGGCGCTGGACGGCCTGCTGCCGCAGAAAGTCTCGGAAGTGGATGAGCGCACCCATTCGCCGCTCTATGCGATCCTGTTCTCGTCCATCCTCGGGATCATCTTCCTGTGGATTTATGCCTATGACGCGGCGTTCGCGACCATCTCGGGCTTCTTCGGCCAGGTCTGCGGCACCTTCATCCTGACCTCGATCGCCGCGGTGGTGTTTCCTTACACGCAGAAGGACATGTTCGAAGGCTCGCCGATCGCCTGGCGCGTCGCCGGCATCCCCCTGCTCTCCATCCTGGGCGTGCTCAGCCTGATCGGCATGGTCACCATCGCCTGGGCGTTCCTCAACGATCCGCAATCGGGCATCAGCTTCAAGCAGCCTTTCATGCTGATCATCAATGCCGGCGTGTTCGCCAGCGGGTTCATCTTCTTCTTTGGCGCGAAGCTGCTGCAGGCGCGCCAGGGCGTTGATATCAACCTCGCCTTCATGGAAATTCCGCCCGAATAAGGAGGCGCGCGATGGGCGGCATTTCCGAACATGACGTGATCGGGGCGATCACCGCCGAGGATGGCAAGGCCAGCCTCCTCGGCGGCCGGGCGGTGGCGATCGCCTGCGGCGACGCGCTGCCGCCGGCGTTTCGCCGGGAGTCCGCGGATATTGACATCGTCGTCCGCGGACGGGACCGGCGGGCGCTGAAAAACGCGATGACCAAGCTCGATTGCCAGGCCGCCACCGAGTTCAACCTGCTGAACGGCAAGGAGCGCCTGATTTTTTATGGCGGCGACACCAAGATTGACGTGTTCATTGACGTGTTCCGGATGTGCCACACCCTGCAGCTCGGCAACCGCGTCGGCATCCTGCCGATGATCCTGCCCCCCGCCGATCTGCTGCTGACCAAGCTGCAAGTGGTGCGGCTGGAACGCAAGGACATGATCGATAGCGCCGCGTTGCTGCTCGCCTGTCCGCTGGACGGCAACGCCGCGAACCGCATCGATGCCGAGTGGCTGGCCAAAACGCTCGGCCAGGACTGGGGACTATGGCGCACCGCTACCCGCTCGCTGGAGACATTGCGCGCGCGCGCCGGCGAGATCTGCGCGGATGATGCTTTGGCCGCCCAGCTGATCAGTCGGATCGACGCGCTGAACGAGACCATCGCGGCCGCGCCCCGCAGCATGGCCTGGCGCATGCGCGCTGTGATCGGTGAGCGCACGATCTGGTATGAAATCCCTGAAGAGCCGGATGCCGAACCGGCAACAAAAGCCGCCCCCTCCGGCGCATAACACGCGCGGAATTCGGCGACCAAACCGTTTTTGAACCCATAGCGGAGAGTTTGACGTGGACAATCTAGCACAAGGCGAGGCCATCACGGCGCCACAGACCGCCGGCGATATCGCCGCCCTGCAGAAACAACTGACCGCCGGCGGCGTGAAATACGTGATCGGCGCCTATGTCGATATCCATGGCGCGCAGAAGGCGAAGGTCGTGCCGATCGCCCATCTCGCCCACATGGCCGCCGGCTCCGAGCGCTATACCGGCTACGCGCTGGATGGGCTGGGCCAGGCGCCGAATGATGACGAACTGATTTCCGTGCCGGACCTGGGCCGGATCATCCAACTACCGTGGGAGCCGAAACTCGCCTGGGCACCCGCGGATCTGATTCTGGGCGGCGCGCCCTATGCGCTCTCGACGCGCGTCGCGCTGAAAAATCAGCTCGCGCAAGCGGCGGAACTGGGGTTCGGCATGAATCTCGGCATCGAGTGCGAAATCTACCTGTTGAAACAAGCCGCGGACGGCACGCTGCACACACCGGATCCCGACGATAGACTCATCAAACCTTGCTATGACGTGCGCGGTTTCGTCAGCAATTTCGCCTGGCTGGATAAAATGGCGTCCGCGATCAATGATCTCGGCTGGGATTTGTATTCCTTCGATCATGAAGACGCCAACGGCCAGTTCGAATTCGACTTCAACTACGCCGACGCGCTGACCACCTGCGACCGCCTGACCTTCTTCCGCTTCATGGCCAAGCATTACGCCAAGGAAGAGGGGCTGATCGCGACGATGATGCCCAAACCGTTTGCCGACCGCACCGGCAACGGCGCGCATTTCAACATGTCATTGAGCCATCTTGCCACCGGCGCGAACGCCTTCGCCTGCGATCCGAAAGACGATCCGCGCGGCCTGGGCCTGACCGAGACGGGCTATCATTTCATCGGCGGCGTGCTGCGCCACGGCCGCGCGCTCTGCGCCGCCTTCGCGCCGACGGTGAACAGCTACAAGCGGCTGGTGCGGCGCGGCGCGATGGCGACCTTCTCCTGGGCGCCGGTGTTCAACTCCTACGGTTACAACAACCGCACGAACTCGATCCGCGTGCCGGCCGGCGGTGGCCGCTGCGAATCCCGCAACGCGGATGGCTCCGTCAATCCCTATCTCGCCGCCGCCCTGGTCCTCGCCGCGGGCCTTGAAGGCGTTCGCGAAAAAATCGATCCCGGCAACCCGAATGACGATAATTTGTACGAAATTTCCGAAGCCGAACGCACCGCGCGGGGCATCGAATTTCTGCCGCAAACACTGCAGGAGGCGGTGGAAGCCTTCGCCGCCGACCCGCTGGTCGAGGCGGCAATTGGGCGGGAATTGAAGGAAGAATTCGTCCGCTACAAAACCGAAGAGTGGCAGGAATACCACCTATCCATCAGCGCCTGGGAAACCGCGCGCTACAGCCATCTGTTTTAAGGCGGTTCATTGAGTAAGGCCGCCATACGGGATTCGATGAATTTCGATTCATTCGGGAAACGGCCTGGCGCACCCGCGCAATGACCGCATGGCGACTGAAGCGGTACCACCCGCGCTTGCTTGATCAACGCCGCCTCGATCCCGGCCTCGGCCAATGTGAAATAAACATCCGTGTCGCATGGCATGATCAGGCAATCCGCGGTAATTCGCCCCAGCATCGCCGCCCGCGCATCCGCCGCCGGCACCGCCGCCGCGCGCCAGGTGTTCAGCACCGCCAGCAGGTCGGCGGCGCGATGCTCCAGGTGATCCTGCTCCCACCACAGCAACAGCGCATCAACGTCCGCGAACCCCAGTTGCTGGTAGATGCGCTCACGAAAAAATTCGGCCGAATACGCCCATCCCGCATAGGCCCGGCCAAACATGCGCAGCGCCGCCGCCTCCGACAAACCGCTGGGCGAAATCCCGGCCTCCAGCAGCGGCGCCATGCCGGCCAGAAAGACGCCGTTCAGCGGCCAGCAAAACGCCGTCCCGCACAGCGCCATCACCCGCCTCACCATCTCCGGATATAGCATGGCCCAATGCAGCGCCTGCATCGCGCCCAGCGACCAGCCGGCCACCAGCTGCAGCCGCGAAACACCGAGATGCGCCAATAGATCATGCTGCGCGCGAATATTATCGGCAATCGTCACCGCCGGAAATGTTCCACCAAGCGGATGATTGGAGGGCGATGATGACACCCCGTTCCCAAGCATGTTGGTGCAAACGATAAAATAGCGTTCCGGATCAATCGCCCGCGTTGGCCCAATCCAGCGCGCATAGGAGTCATGCGTCCCGGAATAATAGCTCGGGATCAAAATCGCGTTGTCGCCGGCCGAATTCAGCGCGCCGAAAGTCGCGTAGACGAGCTTCGCGTCGGTCAGGACCTGACCGCAATCCAGCGGCAAGGCCCCAAGGTCATGCGAAAGAGCGAGCATCGGCATGATCCTTTCTGGCATCCGTGGCGTGGTGCCGCAATGATCCCGGGTGGTTACCTGGCCAAGCCGAGGCGGGGGATTTCGATGGCGGGGCAGCGGTTCATCACAACAGAAAGGCCGGCCGCCCGCGCGGCCCCGGCGGCGGCCTCATTGACCACGCCAAGCTGCATCCAGATGGTTTTCGCGCCCAGCCGGATCGCCTCGGCCACCGGCGCCTCGACCTCGGCGGAATTGCGGAACAGATCCACCATGTCCAGCGGGGCGGCGTCCGCCAGCGTGGCGACGACCTGTTGGCCTTGGATCGCCTGGCCGGCGAGGCCGGGATTGACCGGGGTGACGTCGTAACCCTGATCGATCAGGAAGCGCATCACCTCGTAGGATGGACGGTCTGGCTTATTGGACGCTCCAACCACTGCAATCCGGGTCGTGGTGGTCAGGACGTGGTGGATTTCATCGTCGGTCATGGCGTCTCTTTCTTTGGCCGGCGGGGGCGGGTACAGCGGCCGGCATGAACCAGAATGTCTTTCGGCGGGGCGTGTTTGCCTGCGCCGTGCTCAGCGCCCTCGGCTATTTCATGTGGGGGCTGCCGAACCAGAAACAGGCCGCGGATGTGACCATGCCGGCGGGAAAGTTCAATTCACTGTCTTACGCGCCGTATCAGGCCTGGCAATCCCCGAACGACAAGGGAGATTTGCCGACATCCGCCCAGGTGGCGGCGGACCTGGCGCTAGTGGCGACACAGGCGCGGGGGATCCGGACCTATTCCTCGATCGAGGGCAATTTTGACATCGGGGCGCTGGCGCGACAGGCGGGGCTGAAGGTGTGGCTAGGGATCTGGCTGAGCTCGAACCCCGCGGATAACGCCAGGGAAATGGCGGCCGGCATCGCCGAGGCCAACAAATATCCCGGCGTGGTGACACGGGTGGTGGTGGGCAATGAGGTGCTGCTGCGACGTGATTTGTCGGTGGAGGACCTGATCGCCGACATCGACTATGTGCATGCCCGCGTAAAGCAGCCGGTGGCGTATGCGGATGTGACGGATTTCTGGCGCCAATTCCCGCAGGTGGCGCCACATGTGGACGTGGTGATGATCCATTTCCTGCCCTATTGGGAGGACAAGCCGCTGGATGTGGACGCGGCGATCGCTGACATCAAAAACACCACCGACGAGTTCAAAACAATTTTTCCGGGCAAGGTGATTTCCATTGGCGAGACCGGCTGGCCCAGCCGCGGCCGCTGGCGGGGCGACGCAGCGCCGAGCCGGGTGAACGAGGCGGTTTTTTTGCGGGAATTCGTCACTTTGGCGAATCAGGAGGGGGTGGATTACAATTTGATCGAGGCGTTCGACCAGCCCTGGAAATACCAAGATGAAGGCGTGGCCGGCGCCAATTGGGGCATCTGGAACGCCGATCGCGTGCAAAAATTCCCCTTGAACGGCGGGGTGACGGAGCATCCGGACTGGCCCTGGTATGCGGTGCTGGGCGCCATCTGCGGCAGCGCGCTGTTCGCCAGCACCGGCTTCCGCAATATCCGCCTGGCCTTGCCGGCATTCGCGCTGGGCAACGGCTTCGCAGTCGGTTGCGCCGGGACGCTGCCGATGCTGTACGACCATTGGCTGCAATTGGACGCGGTGGTGAATCTGGTCCTGCAGGCGGCATTCGCGGTGCTGGTCATCCGGCGGGCGGACGCGATGCTGGCCGGTGAATCGCCGCCGCCGGTCACCACCGGAGCGGCGACACTGGCGGCGCTGCGGCGGGGACGGCTGATCTTCAATTATGACGCGCTGGGGTTCTTATTTCTGGCGAGCGCGGCGGTGTTTCAGGCGATGCTGGTGTTTGACGGCCGCTATCGGGACGCGCCGATGCCGGTATTCATCGTGCCGGTCATCGCCGCGGTGCTGCGGGTCTGGACCAAGGACCGGCCGCAAGGGCTGAGTTGGGAGGAGATCCTCGCGGCGAACGCGCTGGCGATCGGCGCCCTCGCCAGCGCCGTTATCGAGGGCTCGGGCAATCTGGATTTTTTGACCTGGAACGTCGCGGCGATCGTCCTCGCGGGACCGATATTGCTGGCGCAGGACGACGCGGTAAAGGCAAGGCGCCGACGGCCGGCTCAGCGGCGGCGGTAGCGCCAGACACCGGCCAGGACGGCGGCATAGCCGAGCGTGGCGGCCATCAGCGTGTGGCGGACGCCGATGGTGGTGCCAAGCGCGCCGCCGGCCAACGCACCAAGCGGAACCGGCGCGCTCATCGCCGTCATCAGGGCGCCACCGACCCGGGCCAGCAGCTCGGGCGGCGCCTCGCGCTGGATGTACGTGAGCAACGCGACCCCGATCAAAGCGTTGCCGAAGCTGTCCAAGGCGCGGCAGGCGGCGAAGCCGATGGCGATATGGGATGGCGCGCCGAACAACAGGCTGGTGATGCCGTCCGCCACCACGAAAAGTAGGATCGCGAAGGCGAGCAGCGTCACCAGGTCCAGCCTCTTCGCGAACCAGCCGGACAACATGGAACCGGCGACGGCACCACCACCGCCAACCGCGAGGCCGGCGCCGAACCAGCCGGGCGGCACGTGCAGGCGCTGGACGATAAACAACGCCTGCATGGACGCGAAGGCGGCGCCGAAAATGTTCAGGGCGGCGGCGATAACGACGATCCGGCGCATGATCGGGTTGCCGGCGATATAGCCGAAGCCGGCTGACAGGCGCGATCTCACGCTAATGGGCGAGGCGGCGTCCGGTTGGGCGGGGGTGGCGCGCGGCAAAGCTGTCATGAGCAGCGCCGCGGCAAGGAAAGAGGCAGCATCAAACGCCATCGCGCCGGGGGCGGTAAGCGTGACCACCAGGACACCCGCAATGGCCGGGCCGACGATCGCGGTCAGCGAAACGGCGGCGGCGTAGCGGCCATTGGCCTTGGCGAGGTCCGGCTTGGGGACGATCTGCGCCAGGTAGCTGATCAGCGCCATGCCCTCCGCGGTGGCAATTCCGGTGGCGGCGAAGCTGCCAGCCAGCAGCAGCGGGACGGAGAGAAAATGGCCGGCCTCGCCGAGCGGGACGACGGCGAGGATGAGCGCGTTGGCGGCGTTGGCGGCGATCAAAATGCCGCGCTTCGGCAGTGGGTCGATGGCGGCGCCAGCGATCAGCCCGGCCAGGACGCCGGCGAGCGGGCCGGCGCCGTTCAGCAGGCCCATGTCAAACGGTGTGGCGTGCAGCGCCAGGATGGCGGTGAGCGGCAGCGCGACGATGGTGATTTGCGAGCCGGCGGCGGAGATGGTTTCGGCCGCGAGGATGAGGTGGAAGGAGCGGTTCATCCGCTGGCGGCGGCCGCCAGCGTCTTGTCCAGCGTCACCAGCTCAGCGCCGCGGCTGCGGGCGAGCCATAAACAACTGGCGTCATAAGCGCTCGGTCCGGTCTCGATCGCAAGCAGCAGGACGGCGTCTGGATCCACCGCGATGAGCTCAATTTCAATGAAGGATCGTGCTGAGAAGAGGGCGACAAAAACCGTTGACCGGGCCGGATGGCCGATTCAATGAGCGATAGTAGCTCGTCCCGCAAGGAGCGATGGTTCTGGGCCGCGCGCTCAGGCACCGGGTTCACGATGTCTTCTGGCGCGTCTTCGATCAGCAAAGTCTCGGGCATGGGGCTGGTTCCAGGTCGGCAGAACTAGCAGTCCCACCTTTATAGCGCCAGGAGGGTTGTCAGGGGGAGGAATCGGGCTTATGGGGACAAAAAAAGAAACCCGACCTTTCCAAGGGTGGCCCTAACCGGCCGCCCTTTTTATTTGGTTTTTGCTGGAATTTGCCATACGTGAACGAGAATCGTCCGAACCATGACGGCCTGGAAGGCCGGATCGCCGAAATCATCGCGGCACCTTTGGAGGCACAGGGCTATGAGCTGGTGCGGGTGCAGGTGATGGGCACGGAATCGCCCACCGTGCAGATCATGGCGGACCGGGCGGATGAGGCGCCGTTTACGCTAGACGACTGCACGGCGGTGAGCCATCTGTTGTCGGCGGTGCTGGATGTGGAGGACCCGATCTCTTCCGCCTGGACACTGGAGGTGAGCTCCGCGGGGATTGACCGGCCGTTGACGCGGACCAAGGATTTCAACCGGTTCGCGGGGTTTGACGCGAAGGTGGAGCTGGCGTTTCCAGGGCCGGGCGGCCGCAAGCGGTTCACCGGCGCCCTGCTGGGCGCGGATGCGGAGGAGGTTCGGCTGCGGACCGAGACCGGCGAGACGGTCACGCTGAAGCGGGCGGACATACGCAAGGCAAAGCTGGTGCTGACGGATGCGCTGATCGCATTCACGACGCGCGCGGTGGTGACCAATTGATGTTTTGGGTTTTGACAAACCTGGAAATGGACGAACAATGAGGGGATTTGCATGGATACCGCGGTAGCTAGGCCGGAACTGCTGTTGGTCGCGGACGCGGTCGCGCGCGAAAAACAGATCGAGCGGGATGACGTGCTGGAAGCAATGGAGCAGGCCATCCAGAAAGCCGGCCGCGCCAAATACGGGCATGAGAAGGACATCCGCGCGACCATTGACCGTAAAACCGGCGACGTCCGGCTGTCCCGCTGGACCGAGGTGGTGGAAGCGGTGGAGAACGAAGAGACCCAGATTCCGGTCCATATCGCGAAAAAATTCGCGCCGGAGAAGGAAATCGGCGATTTCATCGTGGATCCCCTTCCGCCGATCGATTTCGGCCGGATCGCGGCGCAGACCGCCAAGCAGGTGATCGTGCAGCGCGTGCGCGAGTATGAGCGCAGCAAACAGTATAACGAGTTCAAGGATCGCGTCGGCGAAATCATCAACGGCGTGGTGAAACGGACCGAGTACGGCAATCTGATGGTCGATCTCGGCCGCGCCGAGGCGCTGCTGCGGCGGGACGAAACCATCCCCCGCGAGAACCTGAAAAACGGCGACCGCGTACGGGCGTTCATCTATGACGTTCGGGAAGAACAGCGCGGGCCGCAGATTTTTCTCTCGCGCACCCATCCGGGGTTTCTGGCGAAACTATTCGCGCAGGAAGTGCCGGAGATCTATGACGGCATCATCGAGATCAAGGCGGTCTCGCGCGATCCCGGGAGCCGCGCGAAAATGGCGGTG
>Ga0116230_10001076_pt1 | contig 25269 bp, 20 predicted proteins | sample S1TSphfallax_3_FD_88678 | JGI IMG/M metagenome (GOLD analysis project Ga0116230, IMG submission 88678) | Host-associated microbial communities from peat moss isolated from Minnesota, USA - S1T2_Fd - Sphagnum fallax MG | ecosystem: Host-associated > Plants > Peat moss > Unclassified | place... | reverse complement strand
CGGTCCATCCTTCCGGCCAGATGGGAGATCCAAGGCGGGAACCACCTCATGACGTTCGATGGCGATCTTGGCGCGCCGCGCGCGCCGCCGCCGGGCTATGAGCTGGAGGTCGCCACGGATGAACGCGGCATCGCCGTGCGGGTGCTCGACCGCGAGGGCGACCTCGCCGCCAGCGGCTTCGCCGCGGAAACGCCCGGCGCCTTTGTCTATGATCGCATCATCACGGAGCCGGCGCACCAGCGGCGGGGCCTCGGCCTCACGGTCATGACCATCTTGGGCGCCCAGCGGCGCTCAAGCGGCGCGCGCCACGTTCTGGTCGCCACGCCAGAGGGCCGCGCCCTTTACGCCACCCTGGGCTGGACCGTGCGCTCGCCCTTTGCCACGGCGGTGATCACCCCTCCCGCAGGAAGCGATACCCCACGCCGGGCTCGGTCACGATGATCTTCGGGGCGGCCGGGTCGGCCTCCAGCTTCTGGCGCAGATGGCCCACGAAAACGCGCAGATACTGCACCGCATCGGCCTGGGCCTCGCCCCAGACGGCTGTGAGCAGCTGACGGTGGGTGATCACCTTGCCGCCGCCCAGAACGAGCTGGGTCAGGAGATCATATTCCCGGGGGCTTAGGCGCACGGTCTCGCCCGCGCGGGTCACCATGCGCTGCACAAGATCCACCTCCACGTCGTGGCTGCGCACCACGGGCGAGACTCCGGCGCGGATGACCCGGCCGCGCAGGGCGGCGCGCAGGCGGGCCATGAACTCGCCCACCCCAAACGGCTTTTCCACATAGTCGTCGGCATTGTTGTCCAGGGCGCGGATCTTCTCCGCCTCCTTCTCCCGGGCCGAGAGGATCAGGATCGGCCCCTCGTAGATCTTCCTCGCCGCGATAAGCACATCCTGCCCGTCCTGGTCGGGCAGGCCCAGATCCAGCACCACCGCGTCTGGCGGCCGGTGGGTCAGGGCGGCCAGGCCCTCCGCTCCGGTCATGGCCGAGAGCATCTCAAAGCCATTGGCCTCCAGGGCCGGCCTTAGAAAGCGGTGAATCTGCGGCTCATCATCGATGATCAGAATACGAGGGCTTTGCGCGGACATCAGGTGAGCGCTCCCGCCAGGCCGATCCCCGGCGTTTCCTTGCGCAGGCTGATCAGGACGCGCGTCCCATGATCGCCGTGAATGGGGCTGGCGGCGGCGATCCGGCCGCCCATAGCCTCCACAAATCCCTTCGAGATGGAGAGCCCCAGGCCAATCCCCTGGCCCCGGTCGCTGGGCGCCGTCACCCGGCGGAACTTGTCGAACACCCGCTCCAGCTCGGCGGTTGGAATGCCCTTGCCGTCGTCCTCAATGCTGATCACCACATTGCCTCGGTCCTCATAGGCGGCCACCTCCACGTCCGTGCCCTCAGGGCTGTAGGCGACGGCGTTGTCGAGAATATTCACCACCGCCTGTTCCATCAGGCTTGAATCGATCTTCACCAGGGAAAGTTCGGCGGGGAAATCGCGCAGAATGCGCCGCGTGCCGGCCCGCCGCTCCACCCGGCCGATGGCGGCGGTGAGAACATCGCGAATATCGGCCCAGTCCATGCGCGGATTGAGCGCGCCGCCCTCCAGGCGCGTCATGTCCAGGAGGTCGCCCACATAGCGGTTCAGGCGATTGGCCTCCTCGCGGATGCTCTCTAGAAGGTCTTGGCGAACCTCGGGCTTTATCGTTTCGCCATAGTCGATCAGGGTCGTGGCCGATCCCAGAACTGTGGAAAGCGGGGTGCGCAGGTCATGGCTGATGGAGTTAAGGAGCGCGGCCCTTAGCTGATCCGACCGGCGCAAAGTCTCGCTCTCCACGGTGGAGGCTGCCAGCTCGGCGCGCTCCAGAGCGACGGCGCCCTGATCGAGAAGGGCGAGCAGCAGGCGCTCATCCGCCGCCTCCACGCCCCCGCCCGTCCCCGCCGTCACCCCGGCCGCTCCGGCCCGGCGGCGCAAGCCCTGCAGGGGCCGGAAGGTCCAGGCGACCTGGGGCAGGGTGCCGGTGCCGGCCCCCGCCGGCTCGCCCTTTTCCCAGGCCCAGCGGGCGGCGGTCATGGCGGCGGCATCCAGGGTCGCAAGGGTGGGGGAGCTGGCGGCCAGGCGGATCTCGCCGTTTTCCGGAAGCAAAACGACGGCCGAGCCCCCGGCGGCGGCGGCCGCCTGTTCGGCCAGGGCCCGCGCCGCATCGTCCCGGGTGGAGACGGCCGAGAGGCGCCGGCTGGCGGCTAGCAGGGAGGTGACCGCCGAGGCCCGGCGCCCTGCGGTCCGGGCCTGATCGCGCACCCGGCCGGTCAGAAATCCCGTGGTCAGGGCCACGGCGAAGAACACCGCGAAGGTGATCAGGTCGGCGGCATGGCCGATGCGGAAACTGAGGCGCGGATCGAGGAAGAAGAAATTATAGGTGGCCACGGCCAGGGTCGCCGCGGCGATGGCTGGTCTCAGGCCAAAAGCCGCGCCGGTGATCAGCACGCTCGGCAGGAAGATCATGGCCAGATTGGCGTTGTTGAGGCTCCGATCGGCGATCGCGGCGACGCCTGTGGAAACCCCCACCAGAACAGCGCCGGCCACGTAACCTTCCCACCGAAAGCGGGGGTTTGGGCGCGCCACGGGAGCGGGGGCGGTCGGGGCCGCGGCGTCGTCGTCCACGGCGTCGGTGACGATATGCAGGGCCGCGCCATTGGTCTGGTCCACCAGCACGTGGGCTAGGGAGCGGCCAAACATGCTGCGCACCCGGGCCATCCACGGCCGGGGGCCACGCTGGCGACCGATGACGATCTGGGTGATGTTGTTGCGCGTGGCGTAGCTCAGCACGGTATCCAGCAGATTATCGCCGGTTACGGTGACGACGCTCCCGCCCAGTTGCTCGGCCAACTTGAGCGCGGCGGCGGTATGGCGCGCGCCGGTGGGGCCGGGGGGCTGGTTCGGCCGCTCCACGTGCAGCACGGTCCAGGGCGCGTCCATCATCAGGTCGGAGAGGCGCCGCCCAGCCCTCACCAGGGCCCCGCCAAAGGGCTCCGCGCCGATCAACACCAGGATCCGCTCCCCCGCCGCCCAGGGCCCCTCTATCCCCTGGCGGCGCATATGGCCCACCAGGGCGTCGTCCACCTTCTGGGCCGCCCGGCGCAGGGCCATTTCCCGCAGCGCCGTCAGGTTCTCGGCCTTGAAAAAGCGCTCGGAGGCTAGCCGTGCGGTCTCGGGCACATAGACCTTCCCCGCCGCCATGCGCTGGCGCAGCTCCTCAGGCGTCAGGTCAATCAGCTCGATCTCGTCGGCTTCAGAAAGCGCCTGATCGGGTACGGTCTCGCGCACCCGCACCCCGGTGATCCGCCAGACCACGTCCACCAGGCTTTCCAGATGCTGGACATTCAGGGTCGTCCAGACGTCGATGCCGGCGTTGAGCAGTTCCTCCACATCCTGCCAGCGCTTGGGGTGGCGCGATCCGGGCGCGTTGGAATGGGCGTATTCGTCCACCAGCAGCAGGCCCGGGCGCCGGCGCAGGGCGGCGTCGATGTCGAACTCCATTAGGGTCCGGCCGCGGTACTCCACCGGTTTGCGCGGCAGGATCTCCAGATCCTCGGTCAGGACCTCCGTTTCGCGCCGCCCATGGTGCTCCACCACGCCCACGGCGACATCAATGCCCTCGGCCTTTCGGCGCGCGGCGGAGCTCAGCATTTCGTAGGTTTTGCCCACCCCAGGCGCCATGCCGAGGAAGACGCGCAGCTTGCCGCGCCCCTCGCGATTGGCCTGTGCCAACAGAGCCTCCGGATCAGGCCGGCGCGGATCGCCTTGCTTCGGCAAACGCCCTCCGAATCCTTAGGGGGTTATCGTGATCGGCGATTATGGACCGAACCGTCAGGCTCGTCGCCGTCGGAGCGCGTGCGTCCCGCCCGCGCTCCGAAGAGGCTCACCGCGTCGGCCCATCGAGCGCCCGGTTCACCGCTAGGACGTTCACCGCCGGCTGGCCGAGGACTCCAAAAAGCGGCTGCATCGTATGCGCCGCGATCACGGCGTTCACCGTATCGAGCGGCAGGCCCCGGGCCTTGGCGATGCGCGGCGCCTGAAAGGCGGCGTTCTCGGGGGAGATATCTGGATCCAGCCCCGATCCCGACCACGTCACCGCATCGGCGGGAATGGCCGTGCCGGGGTTTTCCTTGGCCAGGGCCGCCGCATCCGTGGCCACCCGGGCGATCAGCTTCTTGTCCATGGGCCCGAGATTGGAGCCGGAGGAGGCGGTGGCGTCCCAGCCGTTACCGGCGGCCGAACCGCGCGGGTGCAGATAGCGGGCCGCGGCGAAGCCCTGGGCGATGAGGGCCGAGCCGATGACCCTGCCCCCCTCGCCCTTGATGAGGCTACCGCCCGCCTGGAAGGGGAGGGCGAGGCCCGCGACGCCAGTCACGGCGAGGGGATAGGCCAGGCCCGTCACCAGGGTGAAGAACAGGATCATCACGAGAGCGGAGCGTATCTGGGCGATCATGGCGAATCTCTAAACCAGGCGCAGAGAGGAGATCAGAAGGTCGATGACCTTGATGCCCACGAAGGGCGCGACGATGCCTCCCAGCCCGTAGATGAAGAGGTTGCGGGTCAACAGGGCCTGGGCGCCGATGGGCCGGTACTTCACCCCGCGCAGGGCGAGCGGGATCAGGGCGACGATGATCAGGGCGTTGAAGATCACCGCCGAGAGGATGGCGCTCTCTGGGCTCGAGAGGCGCATGATGTTCATGGCCCCGAGCGCCGGCAGGGAGACCACGAAGAGGGCCGGGATGATGGCGAAATATTTGGCCACGTCATTGGCGATGGAGAAGGTGGTCAGGGCGCCCCGGGTGATCAGGAGCTGCTTGCCCACCTCGACGATCTCGATGACCTTGGTGGGGTCGCTGTCCAGATCCACCATGTTTCCCGCTTCCCGGGCGGCCTGGGTGCCAGTCTGCATGGCCACCCCCACATCGGCCTGGGCCAGAGCCGGCGCGTCATTGGCGCCGTCGCCGCACATGGCCACAAGGCGACCCTTGCTCTGCTCCTCCCTGATCATCCTAAGCTTATCTTCCGGCGTCGCCTCGGCCAGGAAGTCGTCCACCCCGGCTTCCGAGGCGATGGAGGCGGCGGTGACGGGATTATCGCCGGTGATCATCACCGTGCGCACGCCCATGCGGCGAAGGTCCGCGAACCGCTCCTTTACACCGGGCTTCACCACATCTTTCAGGTGAATGACCCCCACCAGCCTGTCGCCCTCGGAGACGGCCAAAGGCGTGCCGCCCGAGCGGGCGATGCGGTCAATGGCCCGCTCCAGCTCCGGCGCCAGGAAGGAGCGGTCGAGACCCAGATGCTTGATCACCGCATCCACCGCGCCCTTGCGCCAGCTGGATTCCGGCGTCTCCAGACCCGAGAGGCGGGTGACGGCGGTGAAGGGAATAGCGGTGGCGCCCACGGGCGCTTCGGCCGTGACGCCCCCATCCCGCGCCAGTTGCACGATGGAGCGGCCTTCGGGGGTTTCGTCGGCCAGGGAGGCCATCAGGGCGGCGCGCAGGGCGGCGGCCTCGGTGACGGCGGGGGCGGGCAGCACCTCAGTCGCCATGCGGTTGCCGAAGGTAATGGTGCCGGTCTTGTCCAGAAGCAGGGTGTCCACATCCCCCGCCGCCTCCACTGCCCTGCCCGAGGTGGCGAGCACATTGAATTTCAAAAGCCGGTCCATGCCGGCGATTCCCACCGCCGAGATCAGGCCGCCAATGGTGGTCGGGATCAGACAAACAAAAAGGGCGCCCAGGATCAAGGGATCGAGCTTCACCCCGGCATAAAGGCCAAGGCCGACCAGTGTCACCACGACGATCAGGAACACCAGGGTCAGGCCCGCCAGCAGCACGGCCAGGGCGATCTCATTGGGGGTCTTCCGACGATCCGCCCCTTCCACCATGGCGATCATGCGGTCGAGGAAACTGGAGCCCGCCCCCGCGGTCACCCGCACCCGGATCCAGTCGGAAACCACGGTGGTGCCCCCGGTCACGGCCGAGCGGTCGCCACCCGATTCCCGGATCACCGGAGCGCTTTCGCCGGTGATAGCCGCCTCGTTTACCGACGCCATGCCGGCGATGATTTCACCATCAGCGGGGATCATGTCGCCGGCCTCCACCAGGATCACTTGGCCCACCTCCAGCGCGCTCGCGGCGGTAAGGGTGGTGGCGCCCGTGGTCTCGTCGGTGATCAGCTTGGCCTTGGTGTCCACCCGCGCGGCCCGCAAGGAATCGGCGGCGGCCTTGCCACGGCCCTCGGCGACGCTTTCGGCGAGGTTGGCGAAGAGCACCGTGGCCCAGAGCCACGCGGCGACCTGCACCGCAAAGCCGATGGGCTTGCCTGAGACCAGGGCGGCGATGAGGGAGACGGTGGCGAGCGCGGCCACCACCTCAGTCGCCAGGATCACCGGATTGCCGGTGAGCTTGCGCGGGTCGAGCTTGACAAAGGCGTCCCGGGCGGCGCGCGCCAACATCGCGCTCTGCATTCCGCCTTCGGCTGTGATCGAGGCCATGGGTCTGGTCCTAAGATGCCGTCAGTGGGCCAGTGTGTGAAGCATCTGGAAGTGCTCCACGATCGGGCCGAGGGCGAGGGGCGGGAAGTATTGCAGGCCGCCCAGGATCAGGATCACGCCCATGAGCAGCCCGGCGAATTGCAGGCCATCTGTGGGAAGCGTCCCCGCCGTGGGCTCCAGCTTGGGCTTGGCCACCAGGGCGCCGGCCATGGCCAGGACGGGCACGATATAGGCGAAGCGGCCAAGCGCCATGGCGATGCCCAGCGTCGTGTCCCACCAGGGGCTGTTGGCGTTGATGCCGGCAAAGGCTGAGCCGTTGTTCCCCACCGCCGAGGAATAGGCATAAAGAATCTCGGTCAGGCCATGGGGCCCGCTCGCCGAGACGTCCTTCAGGGCGCTGGGGAGCACCGCCGCCACGGCGGAGAATCCCAAGATCGCGGCGGGGAGGATCAGGGTGGCCAGGACGGCGAACTTCACCTCCTTCGCCTCGATCTTCTTGCCGAGGTACTCAGGCGTCCGGCCTACCATCAGCCCGGCGATGAAGACCGCGATGATGGCCATGACCACAATGCCATAAAGGCCGGAACCCACCCCGCCGGGGAGGATTTCGCCCAGCTTGATCATGAAGAGAGCCATGCCCCCGCCCAGCGGCGTGAAGCTCTCGATCATGCCATTGACCCCGCCGTCCGAGGCGCCGGTGGTCATGGCCGTCCAGACCGCTGTGGAGGGGACGCCGAAGCGGACCTCTTTGCCCTCCATATTGGGCGTGGCGACCACATGGGCGGCGCCGGCAAGAGCCGGGGTCGGATGAGTCTCGGCGGCGTAGATAACGGCGGCGGCGGCGGCCAGCAGCACGATCATCACCGCCAGCAGCGCGCGGGCCTCACGCCGGGCGAAGGCCACAATCCCAAAGGCGATGACGCACGCGAAGCCCACGGCGTTCATGGCCACTTCTTCGATAAGGTTGGTCCATGCGTTGGGGTTCTCGAAAGGATGGGCGGAATTGGCGTTGAAGAAGCCCCCGCCATTGGTGCCGAGCTGCTTGATGATCTCTTGGCTCGCCACGGGGCCCACGGAAATTCCCTGCTTGGCGCCCTCGAGGGTTGTGGCGTCCACATGGGCGGCGAGCGCCTGGGGAATGCCCAGGGCCACCAGGACAAGGCTGAGGACGATACAGGCGGGCAGGAGCAGATAGAGCGTCGCCTGGGTGAGGTCGGCCCAGAAATTGCCCAGGGTCTGGCCGCGGTTTGCGGCGAAGGCCCGGGCCAGGGCCGCGGCCACCGCGATCCCCGTGGCCGCCGAGGCGAAGTTCTGCACCGTCAGGCCGGCCATCTGGGAGAGATTGGATAGGGTTGATTCCCCGGCATAGGATTGCCAGTTGGTGTTGGAGACAAAGCTCATGGCCGTGTTGAAGGCCAGGTGCGGGCTCATGCCGGCGAAGTGAAGGCTATTGAGCGGCAAGACGCCCTGGACCCTCAGGATCAGATAGAGAAGCAGGAATCCGGCCGCATTGAAGGCTAGCAGAGCGGCGGTGTAGCTGAGCCACCCCTGACCTTTGGCGGGGTCAATGCCAGCGAGGGCATACACGCCCTTTTCGATCGGCCGGACGATGGGCGCGAGCCAGGTGGATTGGCCTTGCCACACCCGGGCCAGGTAAATCCCGACCGGCCAGCCGACCGCGACGGTCAGGCCGATCGTGAGGGCGATCTCCGCCCAGCCCTGCCAGATCATCATGGGCCTCTAGAACTTGTCGGGGCGCAAGAGGGCGGCGACCATATAGATGGCGAGGCCCACGGCGGCGGCGGCGTAGATGATCGCGACCATGGCTAGAGACGCCTTAAGAGACGCGCATAGACGCCGAAGGCCGCGAACAGGGCGAGGCCCAGCGCGGCATAGATCAGATCACTCACCATAAGGCTCCGCGTTCAAGATCGGTGTTTGCGCCCGATAGGCATTAAGGTTCGATATGCCTTCCGGGGCCCCGGCATAAAGGGCGCATAAAGGTCAGCCGCCAAGCTGGTCCGCGAATAGCGCCGCGATACGCCTGTCATAGGCCGCGATCACCGCCGCATTGAGGGGATCGACCCCGCGCAGCACGCCTTGAGCGCGCTTCGCGTAGCCCTTGATGTTGGCGTCATGCTCGGTGAGCGCGAGTCCCAAGGCCCGCGCGCCGTCGTCGATATCAAATCCCTCATAGGCGTAGCCCGCATCGCCCAGGAACGGGGAATTGTGGATCAGCGGATAGCCGCCATAAAGGGCCTCATAAAAGAGATAGTTGAGGCCGTTTTCCCACTGATGGGAGACCACGATATCGGTGAACTTGGCGGCGAACTCCACGAAGGGGAAGCGCCCGTCGGCCGAGGCGCGCCCGGCCTGGATCATGTCGAGGCCCAGCGCCAGATGCTTGAAGACGGCGTTATCCTTCAGCTTTTCGGTATTGGTCATATAGACGTGGGCCAGGGCCGCGGGATCGCTCTTGAACACCTCGTCGGCGATCAGCATGGGAATGATCGTACTCTTCACCACATTGAGGTTGGGCTCGAAGATGCCGATGGCCTTGGGCCGCGCGCCTGGCCGATAGCCCCATAGGCGGTCAATGTCAGGGTCGCGCCGGCGCGCCAGATCGATGAAATAGGGGGACCACAGATGCGGCATTTCGAAGACCGGCGCGCGCGTCGTCTTGGCGAAGAACGTGGCGCAGGTGTGCATGTGCTGGGGATTGGTCCAGATCTCGTCAAAGCGCGTGTTGTAAATGTTTGGAAGCCAGTCATGGCAGGCGAAGGCCACCGCCTCGACGGCGATCACATAGTCGTTGCCGAAGCGATAACTGACGGATTTTCCGCCCCGCTCGCGCAGGACGACATGGAAATCCGGGCCCAGCGAAAGGTTCATTTCGATTAGCAGGTCGGTCTCGTAGATCGCCTCTTGGATAGGCCGAAGATCCGCCCGAAAGGCGTCCAGCATCATGCCTGCCGGGTAGGGGTCGATCGAGCCGCTATGGCAAAGCCAGACGTTCTTCGCCGCCGCACTGCGCTTCAGCAGCATGTAGAGAAAGATGCAGTGCTGATTGCCCCCATTGTACCAGATCGACTGGGTGGGATCGCTCTGGACGTTCAGGGTGATGGCGATGTTAACTGGCTTCATGCGTCCCCCGCCGGCCGAGTCGGCTGCTCTGCCTAGGTGATTTTCACCTTGGCCGCGACGGGCTCATAATAGGCTCATGCAGCTTTCCAGCGATATCTGGGTCTATGCCCTGATCCGCCGCGCCACTTTGGGCGGGGCCTTCGCCACCGTCGTCCGGCGCGGCGACGCCCGGGGCGGGGCGGTCCTGGTCAAGACCGTGGACCGGCGCGGCGGCGTGGCGCGGCTGTGGTCCCAGACCGTCGCCCGGGACGGCGAGCCTCTTTGGATGCAGCCTGTTTCGGGAACCGACGAAGCGAGCCTGGACGGCTATATTGACCGCGCCGCGGGCCGTGATCCCGACCTCTGGGTCGTCGAGATCGAAGACCCAGACGGCAAGCGCTTCCTCACCGAGGCCGTAGACGAGGGCTAAGGCACGATTTGCCTCCCGCGCCGCAACCGCGCTATCGCCCGCCCATGTCATCCTCACCCGCCGCCGAGGCCGCCCGCCGGCGGACCTTCGCCATCATCAGTCACCCGGACGCTGGCAAGACCACGCTCACCGAGAACCTGCTCCTGGCCGGGGGCGCGATCCGAGCCGCCGGAGCCGTGCGCGCGCGGGGCGAGCAGCGGCGCACCCGCTCGGACTGGATGAAGATCGAGCGCGAGCGGGGCATCTCCGTCTCCGCTAGCGCCATGACCTTCGATCACGATGGCCTGATGTTCAACCTGCTGGACACTCCCGGCCACGAGGACTTTTCAGAAGACACCTATCGCACCCTCACCGCCGCCGACGCGGCGATCATGGTGCTGGACGCGGCCCGGGGCATCGAGCCCCAGACCCTCAAGCTCTTCGAGGTCTGCCGCCTGCGCGACATTCCCATCATCACCTTCATCAACAAGATGGACCGTGAGGCCCAAGACCCTTTCGCTCTTCTGGATGAGATCGGCTCCAAACTGGCCCTGGACCCCGCGCCTCTTTATTGGCCGGCCGGATCGGGAGCCCGCTTCAAGGGTATGATCGATCTGCGCCACAATAGCTTCCTGCCGTTCCAGCGACCCGTGGCCGGGGCCCTCCCGGCGCCCGCGCGTCCCATCCCCCTCGCCTCCAAGGCCCTTGACGCCCTGCTGAGCCCCGACGAGCAGGAAGAGGCGCGCGAAGGCGCAATGCTGGTCCAGGAGGCCTCAAAGCCCTTCGATCCCCAGAGCTTTCTGGAGGGCCACATGACCCCCGTCCTGTTCGGCTCGGCCCTGCGTCACTTTGGTGTGGACGAGCTGCTGGATAGCCTGGGCGCCTTCGCCCCGGCGCCGAAGCTGGTTTCGGCGCGGCGGTCCGAAGCCGAGACCCATGTGGCGCCGGGCGATGATGAGGTCTCGGGCTTCGTCTTCAAGATCCAGGCCAATATGGACCCCAATCACCGTGACCGGATTGCCTTTGTCCGCCTGACCTCCGGGCGCTTCACCCGAGGCATGAAGCTCAAAGTTCAGAACACCGGCCGCCAGATCAGCGTCAATGCGCCTATCCTCTTCTTCGCCTCCGACCGCGAGCTGGCCGATGAAGCCTTCGCCGGGGACGTCATTGGCATCCCCAATCACGGGGTCCTGCGCGTGGGCGACAGCCTCTCGCAATCGGGCGCCTTGCGCTTCGCGGGCCTCCCGAACTTCGCGCCTGAGATCCTGCAGCGGGTGCGGGTCACCGACCCTCTGAAGGCCAAGCACCTGAAGAAGGCTCTGGAGGGTCTGGCCGAAGAAGGCGTCACCCAGCTTTTCCGCCCGATCCTGGGGGCCGACTTTATTGTGGGCGCCGTGGGGCCCTTGCAGTTCGAGGTCATGGCCGACCGCCTGGGCGGCGAATACGCCCTGGACGTGGTCTTCGAGCCCGCCCCCTATGCGGAGGCCCGGTGGCTCTCCGGCGCCAAGGCGGACCTGGATGATTTCAGCGGCAAGCACCGTACCGCCATGGCCGAGGATATCGACGCCCAGCTCGTCTTCCTCGCCAAGTCGGCCTGGGAGATCAATTATCTCGCCGAGCGCTTCCCCAAGATCAGCTTCCTGCGCACCCGCGAGCGGGGCTGAACGCGATGAGCGGCGCAGAGGCCGTCTATGGCTTTCCCCCACCGGTCTTGGCCGAGGTCAGTCCCTCGGCGCGACAGGTCTCACCACTGATCCCAGGCGCGGCGGCCATCGAGGATCTCGATCAGGAGTCCCTCGACCGCATGGTCGTCCTGGCGCCGCCGGGGGTGCTGGAGCGCCGTTACGTTCTCGCGCGGGCCCTCCACGCGCTCAAAGCCGGCGGCGAGCTCGTGGCCCTGGCGCCGAAGACCCGGGGCGGCGCGCGCCTGAACGAGGAGCTCACTGCCTTCGGCTGCGTCGTCCGCGAGAGCGCCAAGCGCCACCACCGGATCTGCGTCACGGAGGCGCCGGCCATTCCCGTGGGTCTCGCCGAGGCCATCGCCGAAGCGGGCCCCCAAAAGATGGGGCCGGAGGGGTTCTGGTCCCAGCCGGGCGTGTTCAGCTGGAACCGCCTCGATGCCGGAAGCGCCGTGCTCCTTGCCGCCCTGCCGCCGCTCACGGGGCGGGGCGCGGATCTCGGCTGTGGATCGGGGATTCTGGGTCACGAGGTCCTTCGCCTGGGCGCCGTCAGCGCGCTCTGGCTTCTGGACATCGATGGTCGGGCGGTGGCGGCCGCCAGGCGCAACATCATTGATGAACGCGCGGTCATCCTCCACGCCGACGCCCGTAGCCCCCATCCGGCTCTGACGGGCCTCGACTTCGTGATCATGAACCCGCCCTTCCATGTGGCGGGCGAGGAGGACCGGCGCCTCGGTCCCGCCTTCATCGAGGCCGCCGCCCGCATGCTGCGGCGGGGCGGCGTCTGCCGGCTGGTGGCCAATGTCGCCCTCCCTTACGAACCCCACTTGGCGACTAATTTCAGCCGCTTCAGCGAGGTCGCCCGGGCGAACGGCTTCAAGGTCTTCGAGGCGGTGCGGTGAGCCGTGTCCCCTCGGCGCGCCTTGACCGGCTTCTCGCCAATCTGGGCTATGGCTCGCGCCGGGAGGTTCAGAGCCTGACCGCGGCCGGCCTGGTGGTCCTGAACGGCGAGCGCCTGTGTGATCCCAGCGCCCATGTGCCGCTGGGCGCCGATCTGCCCAACCGCCTGATGGTGAATGGCGCCCCTGTCGATCCGCCCGCGCCCCTCACCCTCATCCTCCACAAGCCCCTCGGCGTCGTCTGCTCTCACCGCGAGGCCGGCCGCAGCATCTACGAACTCCTGCCCCCCCGCTGGCGCCGCCGCGAGCCGGCCCTGTCCACAATCGGGCGCCTGGACGCCGAGACCTCGGGGCTCCTTCTGATCACCGACGACGGACCCCTCCTGCACCGGATCATCTCGCCCCGCGCCAAGGTCGCCAAGCGCTACCTCGCCGACCTCGCCCGGCCTCTGGAGGGCCACGAGGCTGCGCTCTTCGCGTCCGGTGAGCTGATCCTGGAGGGCGAGACCACACCGCTCGCCCCCGCGCGCCTCGAACCCCTCTCGGCCACCCGCGCCTCCCTCACCATCACCGAAGGCCGCTACCACCAGGTCCGCCGCATGTTCGCCGCCGCCGGCAACCACGTTACCGAGCTGCATCGGGATCGGATCGGGGGATTGGAACTGCCGGAGGACTTGGCGCCCGGCGCCTATCGGCTGGCGAGCGGGGAGGACCTGGCGGCGGTGTTCAGCGCCGCCTAGGGGAGCAGAGGATCACCGCCCCCGCCACCAAGTAAGCGTACGACGCTCTAGCGCCTGGAAGGCCACGTGTACCACGGCCGCCATGAGGGCGAGGGCGAGGATGGCGGCGAACATCTTGGCGGTCTGGAGGCGGTTCCCGGCTTCGAGGATACGCCAGGCGAGGCCCTGGGCGCCGCCGGAGCCGGCGACGAACTCCGCCACCACCGCGCCGATGATGGCCAGGCCCGAGGCCACCTTGGCGCCCTCGACGATAAAGGGGAGGGCAGAGGGCAGTCGCAGGCGGACAAGCTTCTGGGCCGGGGTGGCCTCATAGAGGTCGAAGAGGCGCTCCAGGTCCGGGTCAGGCGAGCCCAAACCCCGCACCGCGCCGGAAAAGATGGGGAAGAAAGCCACGATGGCGGCCAGGGCGATGATGGCGCGGTCCGGATGATCCACCCCCGCCCAGATCACGAAGAGCGGCGCGATGGCCACGACAGGGGTCACCTGGAGGGCGACGGCCAGGGGGCGGATGGCCCGGTCTAGCGTGCGGCTGACGCTCACCGCCAGGGCAAGGAGACCGGCGAAGAGGGCGGCGGCAATCAGGGCCTCCAGGGCCATGGAGAGGGTGCGGCCGGCCGAGACCGTCAGGGGCCAGATATTGGAGATGAAAGCCACGCCGATCGCGGAGGGCATGGGGAGGAGATATTCGGGGATCGTGAGAGCGCGGCAGGCTCCCTCCCAGATCGCCAGAAGCGCGGCGATGAAGAGGAAAGGCGCGGCCTGGGCGAAAAGGCGGCTCATGAGGGCGAGGTCGCCATGGCGCGAATGAGGCGCTCGGATGTGGTCTCGGCGGCGTCGCGGAAGAGGGCCGTGGTGCGGAATCCCGCCGGTCGGGGGACGGGCGCTTCGATTACGGTCTCGCCGGCGCTGCGCCCCGGCCCGGCGCTCATCACCATGACCCGCGAGGCTATATAGACCGCCTCCTCCACATTGTGAGTGACGAAGACGATGGCCGGTTTGGTTTCCCACCAGAGCTTAAGAAGATCATCGGCCAGGACCCGGCGGGTGATCTCGTCCAGGGCGGCGAAGGGCTCATCCAGGAGCAAGAGCTTGGGGGCAGTCACCAAGGCCCGGGCCAGGGAGGCGCGCATGGCCATGCCGCCGGAAAGTTGGGCCGGGCGGGCTTCGGTGGCTTTGGCGAGGCCCACCTTGGTCAGGGCCTCCCGCGCCCGATCGTGGGCTTCGCAGGCCGATACGCCGGCCAGCTCCAGGGGAAGGGCCACATTGGCCGCGGCGGTGAGCCAGGGCGCCAGGGTGGGGGACTGAAAGACGACCGCCGTCTCCCCCCGCTTGGCCGCCCGCCGCACGGCGCCCCGGGTGGGAAGCTCAAGTCCGGCCAGCAGGCGCAGGGCCGTAGATTTTCCGCAGCCCGAGGGCCCCACCAGCGCCAGGATTTCTCCGGGCGCTAAAGACAGATCAAACGGACCAAGAGCCATCCCTCGCCCCGCATAGGTGACTTCGACTCGCTCAAGGACGGCGACCGGCGCGTCCACCATCAGGACTTCGGCGTCGTCGGCAGAAACGCCAGCGTATAGGCGCTCTTGTAATCGAGCGTCGTGGGGAAGACGCCCCTCTTCGAAGCCATGGTGAAGAAGTTGGCCCAGCGGGCGTCGGTCATGGCGCCCAGGCCGCCGGTCTTGGCATCGCCGGAGTCGATGATGCCATAGCTACGCATCTTGTCGCGGGCCTGGGCGAGTACATCCTCGCTCATTTCCGGATTGTCCTTTAGGATCAGGGCGTCGCCAGGTTTCGGGTCGCCGTAGAGATAGTCATGCCAACCCGCGGCGCTGGCCTCCACGAAGGCGCGGATGGCGGCGGGATCGGAGGCGATCAGTTTGTCCGGGGCCAGAACCATGCTTGCATAGCCAGGATAACCTTCGTCGGCGAGGAGGAAGACGGCGGGCTTCAGATGTCCCTCCTTCTCGATTGTATAGGGTTCGGAGGTCACATAGCCCTCCTGGACGATGCGTTTATCAGCGAGGAATGGCGCGTTGGAGAAGGTGTATTTGCGGATCTGATCGTCGGTGAAGCCATATTTCGCCTTCAGCCACACCCAGAAGGCGGTGATCGAGGCGTCACCCAGGAGGATCGGGTGCCCCTTCATGTCGGCGAGGCTATGGATGCCCACATCGGGGTGCGCGATCAGCACCTGCGGGTCCTTCTGCATGAAGGCCGCCACGGCCTTCACCGGCACATGTTCGGCGGCGAGGTTCATGACGATGAAACTGTTGGAGCCGATGCCCAGCTCCACCGCGCCGGAGGCCACAAGCTGGGGCACGTTCACGCCAGGGCCGCCGGGCACGAAGGTCACCTTCAGGCCCCGCTTGGCGTATTCGCCATTGGCCAGGGCTTCATAGAAACCGCCCTGTTCCGCCTCGGCGCGCCAGTCAGTCGCGAAGCGTAAGGGAACGTCTCCCCCAGCCTTGGCGGCGGGCTTTGGGCCTGAGCAGGCCGCCGCTAAAAGCGCGACGGCCAGGACGGCGATCATCGATGGTTTCAAGGCGCGATACCCCTCCGCGAGACCCCTCACGCTTTAGGGCCCCGCCACGTTCGCGCCAAGGGCGAGGGCCTCCCGCCGGGTCTCCAGTGTTAGCCATTCCTCTTCCGAGGCGGCCAGATCGCGTTTCAGCTTATCCAGGGTCATCATGGCGGCGTCGAACTGAGCCGGGGCGCGGCCATAAAGGCCGGGATCGGCGAGCACGGCCTCCTGCCGGGTGATGGCGTCGGCAAGGGCGGGCATCTGTGTTTCCAGCTCGGAGAGGCGCCGCTGATCCTTGAAGCTAAGCTTGCCCTTGACGACGGGCGCTTTGGGCGGCGCCGCGGATTTGCCGCCGCGCCTCAGCTTTGCGCCTTGTTCGTCAAGGAAGCCGGGATTCTGCGCGAGGAAATCACGCCAACCGCCGGGCGTCTCCACGATGTGTCCCCGGCCATCCAGGGCAATGGTGGATGTGGCCAGGCGGTCGATGAAGTCACGGTCGTGGCTCACCAGGATGAGCGCGCCCTCGAAATCGGCCAGCATGTCCTCCAGGAGGTCCAGGGTCTCCATGTCCAGATCATTGGTGGGCTCGTCCAGAACCAGCACATTTGCCGGCCGCGCCAGGGCCCGGGCCAGCAACAGGCGATTGCGCTCGCCTCCTGAGAGGCTCGTCACCGGCTGGCGAAGTTGATCCTCCCGGAAGAGGAAGTCCTTGGCATAGGCCGCCACGTGCCGGGGCTGGCCGCCCACCATCACCTGATCCCCGCCGCCGGGCGCCATGGCGGTCCAGAGGGTCATGCCCTCTGAGAGGTCGGCCCGGACCTGATCCACATAGACAATCTCCAGATTGCTCCCCAGCACGACCGATCCGGCGTCCGGGGCGATCTGGCCGAGCAACAGCTTCACCAGAGTCGTCTTTCCCGCGCCATTGGGCCCGACGATGGCCACCCGGTCGCCCCGCAGGATGCGAGTGGAAAAGCCCTCAATCAGGGTCCGGCCGTTATAGGCCTTGCTGAGACTCTTCACCTCCGCCACGCGCTTGCCCGAGGGGGCGGCCTGGGCGGCCGAGAGGCTCATTTCGCCGCGCGCCAGGCGAAGGCTCTCCGACTTTTCGGCGCGCAGGGCGATCAGGCGTCGGCGACGCCCCTCATTGCGCGCCCGCCGGGCGGTGACCCCTCGCAGCATCCAGTGCTGTTCCCGCTCCAGCATCTTGTCGAGGTGCCGCGCCTCCTCCGCCCGCGCAGCTTCCTGCGCCTCGGCCCAGGGCGCGAATTCCGCAAAGCCGGCGTCAAGCCGCGCCACCCGCGCGCCCTCCAGCCAGAAGCATTTGCGGGTGGTTCGCTCAAGAAAGGCCCGGTCGTGACTGACGATCAGGATCGCCGCGCGGCTGCGGGCGATGAGGGTCTCCAGCTGGTCAATGGCCAGGATGTCCAGGTGGTTCGTTGGCTCGTCCAGGAGCAGGACGTCCGGTTGCTCGGCGAAGGCCTTTGCCAAGGCCGCCCGCCGCGCCTCGCCCCCCGACAGCCCCACGGGCGCCCGCTCCGGGTCGAGGCCGAACAGCTCCAGGGCCGCATCCGCCTCATGCGCCGCCGCGCCGCCAGCGATCGCAAAATCGCGCAGGGTCGCGCCCACGAGAGCCGGCTCCTGGGCCACCAGAGTGATGCGTGTGCCGGGCGGCAGGGTGCGCTCCCCCGCGTCGGGCGCCGCCGTCCCATCCAGGATGCGCAGCAGGGTGGATTTGCCCGCCCCATTGCGTCCCACCAGGCAGGCGCGCTCGCGCGTCTCTAAGGCCAGATCGACGCCGTCGAACAGCCAGCGGGGACCATCGGCGAGACGCACGCCGCGAAGGGCGAGAAGGGGCGGGGCCATAATCTCCTTTAAGGATCGGCTTTAGGCTACAAGACGCCCCCGCCTATCTTCCAAAGGGCGAGCAGGGTCCAGAGCGGCGCATGACGACGGAGGCCTTTTGGCGCGACAAGAGCTTGGCGCAAATGTCCAAGGCCGAGTGGGAGAGCCTGTGCGACGGTTGTGGCCTCTGCTGCCTGGTCCGCCTGGAAGATGAGGACACCGGCGAGATCGTCCCCACGCAGGTGGCGTGCCGCCTGTTCGACGGGCAAGCCTGCCGTTGCACAAATTACGGAGATCGCCGTCGCCATGTGCCCGACTGCATCAAGCTCACGCCCAACAACATATCGTCTCTCCCGTGGATGCCGCTCAGCTGCGCCTATCGTCGCCTGCATGAGGGCAAGGATCTCCCCGCCTGGCATCCCCTGATCACCGGGGACCCCGAGAGCGTCCACGCGGCGGGCGTGTCCGTCCGCGGTCAAACGATCAGCGAATCTGTCCTTGGCCATCCCGATGAGGCGGCGGAATTCCTGGCCCCGGAATGGCTGGAGGATCGCGGCGGGGACTGAATTTTTGGCGGCGGGAACCGGTTGTGGCGAATTTGTCACAGTCACTCTTGCGCGGTTTGGCGGGCGCCTTAAGTGACGGGGCAACTCCGCCATCAGGCGGGAGTTATAATTCAACGGGATCGAGGGTTTCAAATTGGCGCAGGATCCCTACCGGGAATTGGGAGTCACGCGCTCGGCCAGCGCCGACGAAATCCGCAAGGCTTTCCGCAAGCTGGCGAAGATCCACCATCCCGACGCGAATCCCGGCAAACCGGCGGCGGAGGAGAAGTTCAAAGAGATCAGCGGCGCCTTCGACATTCTGGGCGATCCGGAGAAGCGCCGGAAGTTCGATGCGGGCGAGATGGACGCCGATGGTCGCGAGACAGCCCGCGCCTATGGCGGCGCGCCGTTTGGTCAGGCCGGGCCGGGCGGGGGACGGGGCGCGAGCTTCGATGGCGTCGATCTCAACGATATCCTGGGCGAGATGTTTGGCGCGCGTGGCGCCGCCGGGCCCAGAGGCGGAATGGGCGGCGGATTTGGCGGCGGCTTCGCCACCAAGGGCGCCGATGTCCGGGCGAAGCTGGAGATCGATCTGGAAGAGGCGGTGGCGGGCGGCAAGCGGCGCCTGAGCTTCTCCGACGGCCGAACCCTCGATGTGATGATTCCCAAGGGGGCGAGCGATGGTCAGGTCCTTCGCCTGCGCGGCCAAGGATCGCCCGGACGGGCCGGCGCCGGGGACGCCCTGATCGAGATCTTTATCCGGCCCCATCCAATTTGGCGGCGCGAGGGAGATAACCTCGTCATGGACCTGCCGGTCTCGGTGCCTGATGCCGTTCTGGGCGGCAAGGTGGAGGCTGACACTCCGGATGGGGTGGTCACGCTTACCGTGCCGAAGGGCTCAAACTCCGGCGCCACGCTGCGCCTGCGCGGCCGGGGCCTGCCTCATGGTCAGGGCGGCAGGGGCGATCTTCTCGCCAGAATCATGATTACGCTACCGGACGTTCAGGACGAAGAGCTGGAGCGTCTGGCCGCTGATTGGCGTCGCGATCGGCCCTATATGCCTAAGCGGCGGGGCTAGCCCCTTTTTCATTTCAGGAGACATAAAATCGCCCGCACGCCCAACTACTCCTTCGAGCGCCAGGAGCGCGAACGCGCCAAGGCGAACAAGCTGGCTCAAAAGGCCAACGAGAAACGCGAACAGCGCGAACGCGAGCGCGCCCTCTCTCAGGGGCCAGCCGACGCCGCGCCTGCACCAGATGACGATTGAGAGCTAAGCCATGACCACCGCCGTGATCTTCAACCATGAGACGGTCGCCCTCGACGCCGAGCGGTTCGCCGATTGCGAATTTCGCGAGTGCCGTATGGTCTATCGCGGGGGCGAGCCCCCCAGCTTCGAAGGCTGCAGCTTCGTCGGCTGCGACTGGCAGTTCGAAGACGCCGCGGCCAATACCCTCAAGCACCTGAAGACCCTGTGGGCCGTTGGCGGGAAGGCGAAAGTCCAGGCCGTGATCAAGACGATCACCGAGGTCGGTCGATAAAAGCTCAGACTGCGTTACGGCTCGGCACGATGACGGGCAGGTGTGTGTAACCCTTCACGAAACTCGAATAGACGTGCCGGGGTTCACCGGTCACCCGCACCTCGGGGAAGCGCTTGAGGATCTCTTCCCAGATGATCTTGAGCTGCAGCTCGGCCAGGCGGTTGCCCACGCAGCGGTGAATGCCGAATCCGAAGGAGAGGTGCTGGCGCGGGCGCTCCCGCTCGATATTGTAGGTGTTGGGATCGGAGATCACCTCTTCGTCGCGGTTGCCCGAGACGTACCACATGAGCACCTTGTCGCCGGCCTTGATGGTCTTATCCCGCAGGACAAAGTCTTCCTTGGCGGTGCGGCGCATATAGGCCAGTGGCGTCTGCCAGCGGATCGTCTCTGAAACCATGGACGGGATGAGGTCGGGGTTTTCCCGCAGCTTGCGGTATTGATCGGGGTTCTGGTTCAGGGCCAGGACGCTGCCGGTGATCGTGTTGCGGGTGGTGTCATTGCCGCCCACGATCAGCAGGAGCAAGTTCCCCAGATACTCCATCTTATCCATGTTGCGGGTGGATTCGCCGTGGGCGAGCATGGAGATCAGGTCGTTGCGCGGCGGCGCGTTCACCCGCTCGTTCCATAGATTGAGGAAATATTCCACGCATTCGAAGAGGATCACGCGGCGCTCTTCGTCGGTCTCGATCACGCCGCCGGGCCTGGGCGCCGCGGTGGCGACGTCGGACCAGAAGGTGAGTTTGCGCCGGTCTTCCCAGGGAAAATCGAACAGCGTCGCCAGCGTCATGGTGGTCAGTTCGATACTGACTTTGTCCACCCAATCGAACTCCTCGCCGATGGGAATGGTGTCGAGGATGGAGATGGCGCGTTCGCGGATGATGGGTTCGAGATAGCCAAGATTGCCCGGGCTGACGATGGGGCTTACCGTCTTGCGCTGGGCGTCGTGCTTGGGCGGGTCCATGGCGATGAACATGGGCAGACGGAAATCGTCTTCGGGATCAAAGGCCGTGATCGCCGGCTCGGAGGAGAACACCTGGTGGTTGGTGTCCACCGCCATGATGTCGTTGTATTTCATGATCGACCAGTAAGGGCCGAAGTCCTCGCTCTCGGCGTAATGGACGGGGTCTTCGTTCCGGAGCCGCTCGAAGTAAGGCCAGAACGTATCGTTCTCGAAGAGCTCTGGGCTTGCCGGCTTGATGTCCTCTAGCGGCACCGAATAGGCGAGATCACGCGCCGCCCGCCGAATGCTTTCGCCCGCGTCATCCATCTTGCCGCCTCCCTGAGCGTGATGAGGTTTCTTCGAAACCTCTGAATCAAGCTCGGACTTTGAGTTCAAAGCAGGATTCAGATGTTTGACGATTTCGTCAAAAATCATCCTGCTTTAGCCGTCGGCCTTCAGTCGCGAAGCTCTAGGTGACGGCGGCGTCATGTTTGCGCCATTCCCCGTCGGTGGGCAAGAGCATGGAGCTTGGCCTTCAGGCGACTTTCGCAGGTTGGGGCGTTTGGCGCGCGGCCTGGTGCTTGGCGATGGTCGCGACCGCGGCGTCCGAGGCCGCCTTGATGAATTCCGGCGCGTGTCCGGTGGCCCAGTCAAAGCTGTCCTGGCGTGGCGAATTGACATTGTTGATGACTGGCGAGACGTGGCGGCGCCACAATTCATAGCTGGCTTTTGTCTTCTCGAAATTGGCCCAGTTGTGCGCCAGCTGCAGAAAGACGCCGAATTCGCCCTGTTTGGCCTGGAGACGCTTGATCTGGGCTATGGCGTCCTCGGGCGTGCCCACCACCGCCGCGCCGTCATCCACCATCTTTCGGATCGGATCGCCGCTCGCGTCGACCGGCTGGCCGGGCCGGCTGATGCGGGCGAAATATTCGGCGAAGTGGCGACCGCCGAACTGAACATTGGCCCAGGCTTCCTCGCGCGTCGGGGCGATATGGACGGGACCCACGAGACGCAGGCGTGACGGGTCCATGACCTTACCGTGAGTAGCCGCGGTCTCCTGGGCGATCTTCCAATTTACGCCCAGGGCGTCATAGCCATGGTGCTGCGTGGCGGCGACGCAGAGGAGGCCAAAGCCGTGGCGGCCGGCCAAGGTCCCGCCCGAAGGCGTCACCGAGGAGGCCACGGCGATCTCGGGATGAGGGCAAGTATAGGGTTTGAGCTGGCACGTGGCGTCCACCAGATTGAACCAATCGGAATGGTGGGTGACGCGCTCGCCAGCGAAAAGGCGCAGGATGACCTCGATCCCCTCGACCATGCGGTCCCGGGTCTGGCCGGGCGATATGCCCATCTGAAAGGCGTCCGAGGGCAGAAGGCCGGGGCCCACGCCGAACATAACCCGCCCACGGGTCTGGTGGTCGAGCTGCAGGATGCGGTTCGCGGTGGTCAGGGGGTTATGATAGGGCAGGGAGACAACGCCCGTCCCTAAGCGAATGCGCTTCGTGCGCTCGGCGGCGGCGGCGATGAAGAGTTCAGGGCTGGCGATGATCTCGAAGCCGCCTGAATGGTGCTCGCCCACCCAGGCTTCTTCATATCCCAGGCGGTCAAGGTGCTCGATCAGCTCCAGGTCGCGCTGGATGCAGAGGGTGGGATCTTCATCCAGAGGATGAAATGGCGCGAGGAAAATCCCGTCTTTCAGCCGCATCGCCATGCGCGTGACCTCCGCTATGCGCGCCCCTTTTCGGGGTTTTGATTATAGTTCACTATAATTTCGGGCTTGGCAATTGTGGGCCGTCGCAAAGATCGGATTCAAGGACGTGGCCCTTTCGCCCGAACGCCGCGCCGCGCGCCAGGACCGGCTCGCCGATGTCGCGCAGGCCCTGATCCGCGAGGGGGGCGACGCCGGTTTTTCAATGACCCAGCTGGCTCAGCGCGCAGAGGTCAGCCCCGCCACCCCTTATAACCTCCTGGGCTCGAAGGCGGAGATCCTGCGCCGCGTTATAACCGACGACTTCGCGCGCTTCACCCAGCGGCTGGCGGATGTGCGCGCGGCGGGCCCCCTCGATTTTCTCCTCGCGGCCTCTGATTTGGCCGTCACCCATTATGAGGCGGATCGCCAGCTTCACCGGGGCCTCCTTCGCGCGATCTTCTCCGCTGACTCCGGCGAGGCGCGGGACGTGATGTCTGTGGAGGCCCGTTCGCTCTGGCGCCGCCTGGTCGTGGCGGCGTTCGAGAGCGGAGAGTTACGGAGCGGGGTGGGATCTGACGATCTCTCCAATCTGTTCATTCGCGTGATCGGCGCGACGGCCCAGACCTGGTCAATGGACGGCTGGTCTCCGGAGCGCTTTCGCCTGGAGTTGGGTCTGGCGGTGCGACTCATCCTGGCCGCGGTCGTCGCGCCAAATCGTCATGACGCTCTGATTTTGGAGGTCGAAGAAATCGCCTCGGCGCTGAATGCTTTGCGGGCGACCGCGCTTCGTCAGGACGTCGCGTAACCGGCGGCGGCTACTCAGGGCGCGGGCGTCAGCTCTATCACCTGCCCGGCGGCCGCCTCCACTGCCGCACGGGAGAAGAGCATCGGCACATAGCCGCCGCGCGCCCAAATGGGGAACAGATCGCCATAGTGGGGGCTTGCCGGATCCCCGGATTCGCCCGGCGTATTGACCATCACCGAATTATCCCAGGCCCCCACATCCATGACCAGGCGCACCGACGCGCCGTGGCTGAGCTCAAAGGTCTTGAGGTCATAGGCGGCGGCCTTCGGGCTGGAGGGCCCGCCGGGGACGGGGATTGGGCCGAGTGTCATCTGGGCGGCGAGAACGGAATCCGCCCGGGTGGCGATGGCGGGGACGAACTTGGCCTGATGCAGGCGTCCCCACGTCCAGGCGGTCATGTCCGGGCCCAGGCGCTGCTCAAGCTCCGCCAGGGCGTCCGTGAGGCTCGCCAGCAGAATGTGGTCCCGAGCGGCGACGGGGTCCGCGCCAAGTTCGGGACCGGGGTGCTCAAGATGGAAGAGCACGGCGTCAAGGCTTCCAGCGCCAATCAGAGTCCAGGCCGCCTGCGGGGCGGCGGCCTGGACAGCGGTCTTGCCCAGATGCTTGGTCGACCAGACTTCGTAGATCGTGGTGGCGACGCTGTCCGTCGTCTCATTGTGGTCCCAGGCCTTGAGAAGGGCGAGCGCCCGCGCCACCTGAGGATCAGGCGACGTCAGGGGTGCGGCGAGACCGGTGAGCCGCCGGGAAATGGCGCTGTGGCTGTCGGTCTGGAGCGCCATGGAATCAGCCACGCTGACCTTGGCGTTCGCGCTGAGAACCTCATCGATCCTGTCGATCCGTGAGCGATCATTCCACTCGAAGGAAACGCGCCGCGCTTCGGCGGGATAGCCGGCCGGCAGGTTCATCTCATTGGCGGTGGCGAACCAGCCCTTGGCCGGGTTCTTCACAGTGGGGAGGTCCTCGCCTCGCAGGAACCCCTGCCATTCATAGCGCCCATCGCCCGGCACGGGCAGAAGGCCGTCCCAGTTAGGGCGCACGGGGGTCAGGCCCGAACCCGCCCAGCCCACTGTGCCGCTCTCATCCGCCCAGACCAGATTGAGCGGCGGGGCGCCCCAGTGATCATGTGCTGCGATGAAGTCAGACCAGGTCTTGGCGTGGGTGAGCCAGCTCGCCTGCATGTAGCCGGAGGAACCAGGCGCCTGCCAAACCGACCGCAGAGCGAAGGCGTGTCCATGGGCGGCGTCCTCATCGATCACCGGACCATGGCGGGTAAAGCGTAGCTCCACCTCCCGCGGCGCCTCGCCCTTGACGGGGATCGTCTCGTGGATGACCCGCATGGGCTCCCAGCCCACGCCATAGCGATATTCATCGGGGTCGGCTGGGTTCAGCTCATAGACATAGAGGTCTTCCTGATCGATCCCGAAGATCGTCAGGCCGAAGGCGGCGTCATCATTGTGGCCGAAGGAAACCCCAGGCAGGGCGGGCTCCCCGGCGCCCATCAGGGACAAGCCCGGCGCTTCAAGTTGAACGATATATCTTAAGGAAGGCGCGCCGAGCTGGCGGTGGGGGTCGTTAGCCAGGAGCGGCCGGCCCGTGGCCGTGCGGCTGGGCGCGATGACCCAGTTGTTGGAGCCCTCATTGGCCTCATTGAACGCCATCTGGGCGGGGCTCAGGGCCGCCACTTTGCGCGCATCCGGGGCGAAGGCCACCGGCTCAGTCCCCAGAATATAGTCCTTCAGAACATCTGCTGGCACGATGCAGGGGTCGAGACCCTCTGGGATCTGAGCGACATGATCGGGCGTCAGATGCTTGCGCAGGGTGTCGGCGGCGAGGCTCGCTGCGCAGGCGACGCGCGCGCGGGCCACCTCCGATGTGACATTGCCAACCAGAGCGTGGCTGCGGATGCGCACCACATCCTCTGGCGTCCAGTGATCGGGCTGGGAGTTCGTCAGCTTGAACTCTAAGGGCATGGGCCGCGCGCCGCTTAGAGTCTCGTCCACATAGGCGTTGAT
>Ga0116230_10001071_pt1 | contig 25308 bp, 18 predicted proteins | sample S1TSphfallax_3_FD_88678 | JGI IMG/M metagenome (GOLD analysis project Ga0116230, IMG submission 88678) | Host-associated microbial communities from peat moss isolated from Minnesota, USA - S1T2_Fd - Sphagnum fallax MG | ecosystem: Host-associated > Plants > Peat moss > Unclassified | place... | reverse complement strand
CCATCCACGGCGAGCGTATGGCCGGTGACGTAGGAGGATTGGTCCGAGCATAGCCAGAGTACGACGTCTGCTGCCTCCTCCGGCGAGCCCAGCCGGCGCATGACCCGCGTTTTCAAGACGGCCTGCCGGCGTTCCTGATCATCGCCCAGACCTTGCGCCAACATCGGCGTCTCGATGCCGGCCGGCGCGAGGCCGTTGATGCGGATGCCGTACTGGCCGTATTCCGCCGCGCCAATGCGGGTCAACGCCACAATGCCGGCCTTGCCGCTGGAATAGGCGGAGGCCTTCAGAACGGTCCGGTAGGCCGTCACCGACGACGTATTGACGATGGCACCGCCGCCTTGCGTCAGCATCTGGCGGATTTCGTACTTCATGCACAAAAACACGCCCTTCAGATTGACCGCGAGCGAACGGTCCCAGTCTGACTCCTCCATTTCCGCGATCGGTGCCTCCGGGACCAGCGTGCCGGCATTGTTATGGGCACAATCCAGCCGGCCGTACCATGCGACCGTCTGGCTGATCATGGCTTGGACAGACGCGCTGTCTGAAACGTCCAACTTGAAAAAACGAGCATCGCCGCCGGCATCGACGATCTCAGCCGCGGTTTTGGCGCCCGCGGCGTCGGCAATATCCGCCACCACGACGCGCGCGCCGGCCTTGGCGAAAGCGAGCGCCGTCGCCCGGCCGATGCCAGTCGCGGCGCCGGTGACCAGCGCAACTTTGCCCGAAAAATCGAAGCTCATGTCATTTCGCCTCAGAACAGATTTAGCGGCAACGCGGTCAAGCCGCGTTCCTTGGGTCCGCCCGTGATCTCCGGTTGGAAATCCGGATCCACCAGATGCACGTGCGGGAATTTCTCGACCACCTGGCGCACCACGATGCGCGGTGCCATCTTTGCCAGCAGGGAGCCGATGCAATGATGAAAGCCATGACCGAAGGAGACCAGGTCCTGCGGCTTGCGCATGATGTCGAAACGCAACGGATCCTCGTAAAGCTCGGGATTGTAGTTGGGCGCGCTGGACATCATGTGGATCGGCATATCGGCAAAAATCCGCAGCCCATTATATTCGAAATCCTGCGTCGCCCAGCGCAAAACGGTCCAGGCGTTGGTATCCAGCCGCACCGATTCCGCGATGGCCTGGTTCGCCAGCGATAAATCGCGCTGCAGAATTTCGAGTTGCTCGCGGTCGCGGCACAGCCGCCACAACGCGAATGCCGCGGTGTTCTTGATCCCGCCGAATCCGGCGGTGAACAGCACCAGCATGGTTGCGAACATTTCCTCCTTGGAAACCTTGCCGTCTTCATCGCCGGCGGCGACGATCTTGCCCAGCACGTCATCCTTCGGATCGCGCCGCCGGTCTTCGATCAGTTGCGCGCAGTATTTCAGACCGTCCTCCCAGGCATCCAGATAATCTTGCGGCGGCTGCTCGCCGGGGGCGAGCGCGTTGAACGCCGCCATGCCTTTTGAAATTCTTATGAAAATCGGCCAGGTTTCCTCCGGCAGGTCGAGACACTGACCGAGCAGGATGAAGGCCGCGAGCGGATGGCTGAGCTCCGACACAACCTCGCAGCTGTTGCCGTTCGCCGCGATCGCTTCCAGCCGGCTTGCCACGTAGTCCTGGATCGCGCCTTCCATGCTGGCGAGCTTGCGGGCGGAAAACGCCGGCGCCATCAGGCGGCGAAGCCGTATCTGCGTCGGCGGGTCAGTGTCCGTGATGACGGGCAGACCACGATAGTAATTGAATTTTTCCGTTCCGGGCCATTTCCGTTTGGTACTGGAAAAGCGGGCATAGTCTTCAAGCGCGGCTTTTTGATCTTCATAACGCGTCAGCACCGCTTGCGGTAGGCCGGCGACCATGACGTAAAACGGCGCCTTGCGCGACCATTCCACCATGTAATGGCCCGGGTTGAGCTTCACGTCGCCGAACAGTTCGGCGTTGACGATATTTCTTTGATCGAGGTTGATTCCATCCGGCATCGTATCATTCCTTCCTGCCGTAAGAGCGCCACCAAATGGACTGATAGCAGAATCACCTGCGCGGTAGAAACGCCAGCACCCGATTTTTTCTCAAGGCCACATGACCGAACGCCTTCGGCCACGCCTCAAAAGCCCTCAGGCCGCGTGAGCTTGCGCGGCGATGGCAAGCAGCTTGGCCGCCAGGTCTTCCGGCGCCGAGTAGAAAGGCGAGTGATCCGTATCAATCTGCAGGACCGTCCCGCACGGCGTCGCCGCCTGCATGCGGCGCTGCAGCGCAATCTCCAGCACGCGGTCGCGCAGACATTCAATATAGGCACGCGGGACGCTGCCAAATCGCGCCGCGCTCAGCGCCGCCGGCATTTGCAGCACCGCGAAGGGCTGCGGAACCAGACGCGTCAAGGCCCGGTCAGCCCATTCTCGTTCAGTCTCGCCATACAGGACGGCGCGGACATGTTCCGGATCGGAGGTGATCGTCAGACGATCGGGTGCCGGCGGTATCTCTTGTTTGTCGGATTGATCAAAAACATTATCGTCGCGCGTCAGGTCGAAGGCCGAACGCCCATGCTCCGGCAACAACGCGGTCACGTAGACCAGCGTGGCGATCCGCTCGGGGGCAACTTCCGCCGCCTGGCTGATCGCCATCCCGCCCAGACTATGGCCCGCGAGGATCGTTTTGCCGGGCAGGCGTTGCAGCGTATCGGCGACAAAATCACCCCAGCCGGCCAGTGTGACCGCCGATGCCGGCGTCTGATCCGCACCCAGTCCGGGCAGATCCGGCGCGATCACCACATGGCCCGCGCGTTCCAGCAGCGGCACCACCCGCTCCCAGCACCACCCGCCATGCATGGCGCCATGGATGAGGACAAAATTCATCACCAGCTCTCCTGTTCAGTTTGTTACAAATTCGGTCCGCTTCAGCCGCGGTGCAAGCAAGGCGATGATACCGGCGGCCAGCAGGACCACGGCGAGCACGCCGAACATCGGCTGGATGCCGAGCATGACGCGCAGCGGCTGCGTCACGAACGGGATCAGTATCTGCCCCAGCGAGATCGAGCTGTTGATCAACCCGAGCGCACGGCCGCGCGCCTCAGGCGAGACACGCTCGATCGTCACGGCTGAGAAATGGGTAATCATGAGGCCCGAGGGCGGACCGGCGATCATCAGGGCGATGCAGACGACAGCAATGCTTTTCGCGAGAAACAGCAGGAAAAAGCAGGCGACGCCGCAGGCGAGGATGAGCACCAAAATCGTGTTCACGGAAAACACGCGGCGCAGCACCGGATACAGCGTCGCCGCGGTAACGGCGATGACGGTTGAGATGGTCAGCACGATCGACGATGGTGTGGCGTTGTGGACGCCGACGGCGAACATCACAAATGGTAGTTGCACCGCCGGGGTGACGGCAAAACAGGCCACGCCCATGGTGATCAGGCACAGGCCCCAGAAACTCTTCGGCAAGGTGCCCGGATCGGCCACGGATCGCGAGGATCTCTCTGGCTCTTGGATGATGAAGACAGCCGCCAGCAGAATTGGGATCGACATCAGGTAGGGCGCGAAGGCCATGTGCCAGCCGCCGCGATCAACCAGAATGCCGGAGATGAGGATCACGGCGACGGAGCCGGCGGCGGGTGCAAGGCCCACCAGCGTGACCGCCCAGATGCGTTTGGCGCCGGTGAAATAGTCGCCCGCCAGCGTCATGACAATGGTCATGATCGCGCCGCCAGCCGCGCCCAAAGCGATGCGGGCGATCGCCAGCGGCCAGAACCCGTCAATGAACAGCTCGGCGCCGCCAGCCAATGTGTAAAGCACAAACATCGCCAGCAACGGCCAGCGCCGGCCGAATCTCTGGATGATGACACCGCTTAGCGGTGCCGCGAAGATGAACGAGATGTAGGGACATAGCAGGATGAACTGCGCCCGCAGGTCAGCGTTGCCGATGGCGGTGAAATGCTGGGCGATCGCGCCGGTCGCCGGCAGCACCGAGCTGATCATGAATGTCATCAGCACGTTGCCGCCTACCAGGATGGCGAGTTTTGCCCTGGCATGCGGTGGCGCGGTGCCGGGGTCTGGATCGACCGCCTTTTCCGCGATGATCATCTATCGGCTCCGTGAGCGCGTCTTGGCCGGCATTCTGTGTTTCCTCGCCTTGGTTTTTTGTTGGTCCAAAGTGCGATCGATGTCGGCTAAAAGAATGACCGCCGACTGGTTCCGGCGTCCCGGCGGCAAACCGTGGAACGATCAGCCGCTGATATCGACGTAGACGGATTTCATCTGTGTGTAGGCGTCGATGGAATGCGGCCCCAGTTCGCGGCCATATCCGGATTGCTTATAGCCGCCAAAGCCGGAGACCGGGTCCACTTTCAGATAGGTATTGACCCACACGGTTCCGGCCTTCAGCGCCCGCGCGACGCGATGCGCCCGGCCGATATCTTTCGTCCACACCGCCGCGGCGAGGCCGTACACGGTATCATTGCCCTGGAACACGGCGTCATTCTCGTCCTTGAACGGAATCGCCACCGCGACCGGGCCAAAAATCTCCTCGCGCGCGATCCGCATGGCGTTGGTGACGCCGGCATAGAGCGTGGGCTTCACGAAATAGCCGCGCGTTCCGAGGGTGCCGGCCCCCACCACGGCGCGCGCGCCATCGGTCTTCGCGACGTCGAAATAGGATGTGACGCGCTGGAATTGCTCATGCGAGGCGACCGGTCCCATCGTGGTCGAGAGATCAAACGGATCGCCGAGCTTGAAATGGGCGGTAAAGGCGGCCAGGCGTTCCACCACTTCGTCATAAATCTGTTCCTGCACGAAGATACGGGAACCCGCGATGCAGATTTGTCCGGACAATACGCAGAAGCCGGCCACGCTGCCCGCGACCGCCTTGTCGAGATCGGCATCCGCGAAAATGATGTTCGGCGATTTGCCGCCAAGCTCCAGGCTGACGCGCTTCAGATTGACCGCGGCGGCGCGCGTGATGAGCTTGCCGACCGCCGTGGAGCCGGTGAAGGCGACCTTGTCGATATCCGGATGGTCGGAAATTGCCGCTCCCGCGGTCTCTCCGAAGCCGGTGAGGATGTTCACCACACCCGGCGGAAAGCCAGCCTCGAGGATCAGCTCGCCCAGCCGGATCGAGGTGAGCGGCGTCTGCTCGGCGGGTTTGAGGATGCAGGTATTGCCGGCGGCGAGTGCGGGCGCCAGCTTCCAGGAGGCGCTGGAGATCGGCCCGTTCCAAGGCACGATCAGGCCGCACACGCCGAGCGGTTCGCGCAGGCTGTAGCTGAAAAAGGCGGCGTCCGAGGGGTTGGTCTCGCCGTAAATTTTCGTGGCCCAGCCGGCATAATATTCGAATGTCTGGGCGGATGCCAGCATTTGCGGACGCGTGACAGATAGCGGCGTGCCGTTATTCAAGGATTCCAGCTGGGCCAGTTCCTCGGCATGAGTCGCGATCAGGTTGGCCAGCTTCGACAGATAGCGGGCGCGCTGGTGCGGGCCGATGCCGGCCCAGTTTGGATGCTCAAAAGCCTTGCGCGCGGCGATCACCGCATCATCCACATCGGCGCTGCCGGCCGCGGCAAACGCGCCGATCGAGGCTTCGGTCGCCGGGTTGAAAGCCTCGAAGGTTTCGCCGGAGCGGGCCGCGACCCATTGATCGCCGATCAGCAGCCGCTTCGGTCCGCCCTCCAGGAAGGCCGAAGCGGCCGCGCAGAGCTTCACCGCACCCGTGCCGATATCGCCATCCATATTCAATCTCCCCTATGTCGAAGCGGCCAGCCCGCGGACATGCCCGCGCCAGTCATACAAACATGCGATCCCGGTGCAGACGCCAACTTGAACGCCTCGCTTCATCCCAAATGTAGATACAACGCGTCGGTTACGCCGGCAGCCACAAGCCATTTTTTGGTATATAACGATGATACCCGCTCATCGGGAGCATGCATTGCCGTATCTTGCATGGCAACATCATAAAAACTCCATTGCCTGTTCAGCGGCGAGACGCTGTGTGGGAATGACGGCTGGATCATCGATGCGGATGGCGGCCAGATTTTGTTCGAAGGTTGCAACCGGCGATGACGACCTCCGTTCTGACCGAGATTCGTGGCCATGTGCTGATTGTGACGATCAACCGTCCGGAGCGCCGCAACGCCATCGACCACCAGACCGCTTTGGGATTGGAAGCCGCCTGGGACCAGCTCGATGAGGATGCCGCGCTGCGCGCGGCGGTGCTGACCGGCGCCGCGGGTTACTTCTCCGCCGGGGCCGACCTGAAGGCCGCCGCCGCTGGCGGCCCCACCAGCAGCACCTCACGGCGCGGGCAGTTCGGGACCATCCAGCAGCCGCCGCAAAAACCCGTCGTGGCGGCGATCGAGGGCGCGGCGCTCGGCGGGGGCTGCGAGCTGGCACTCGCCTGCGACCTGATCGTGGCGACGGTTAGCAGCCAGCTGGGCCTGCCCGAGTGCCGGCGCGGCGTGCTGGCGGCGGCCGGCGGCGTGGTCCGCCTGCCGCGGCGGCTGCCGTTCAACGTCGCGATGGAAATGGCCCTGACCGGCAACCCGCAGCCCGCCGACCGGCTGTTCGCGCTTGGCCTGGTGAACCGCGTCTGCGCGGCGGGGGAAGCCCTGGCAACCGCGCTTGAATTGGCGGAGATCATCGCCGCCAACGCCCCGCTGGCGGTGGCGGGCGCCAAACGCGTGATGAGCGGTGCCCTCGCCGCCACCGAGGCGGAAGCCTGGTCCCTGCAACAGCCGGAATGGGAGCGGGTCCGCAACAGCGCGGATTTCAAAGAGGGTGTCGCCGCGTTCGTCGAAAAGCGCGTGCCGGTCTGGCAAGGCAAGTAGGACCAATCGAACGAAGGGAGCGCGGGGGGAAAGCCATGCAAGATGGGAAAATCAGGGTCGGCCTGCTCGGCGCCAATCCGGATCGGGGCTGGGGCACATCCGTGCATGTTCCGGCGATCGAGGCGCTGTCGGATTTCGTCCTGGAGGCGACCGGGACGACGCGGCAAGAGACCGCCGAGGCCAGCGCCAGGCGCTTTGGCGCGCGGCTCGCCTTTGGTGATGCGCAGGCGCTGATTTCCCATCCTGATGTCGATTTGGTGGCGATCACCGTGAAGGCACCGGACCACTACCGCTTTGCGATGATGGCTTTGCAGGCCGGCAAGCACATGTATTGCGAATGGCCCCTCGCGGTCACCTCCGCTCAGGCGGTGGCGATGCGCGACCTCGCGGCGAGCAAGGGGCTGAAGGCGCTGGTCGGCCTGCAAGCGCGCGCGGCGCCGGCGATCATGCGCGCCCGTGACCTTTTGCGGGACGGCTATGTCGGCCGCGTCACCGCCGTGCGCATGGCCTGTTCGCTGCCCGGTGGCGGCGGCCGCCGGAGCGAGGAGGGACTGTACGTGATCGACAAGGCAAATGGCGCCAGCACGCTGGCCATCCAGGGCGGCCATGCGATCGACGCGCTGCGCTTCGTGGCCGGGCCGTTTGCGGGCTTATCCGCGATCGTCTCCAACCAGTTCGACCAGGTCGAGGTCATCGAAACCGGTGAGATCCGACCGAAGGACGCGCCCGACCAGATTCTCATCAGCGGCAAGTTGACCAGCGGCGCCGTCGTTGCCGTAGCGGTGAACGGCGGCGCCGTCGCCGGCCACGGTATCGAGATGACATTCTTCGGGACCGAGGGCACGATCAGAGTCTCATCCCAGGCGCCGCTAAATTTCCAGATGAGCGAACTGGTCCTGGAAGGCGCGCGCCGTCCGGACCGGCAATTGCAGCGCCTGGACATCCCCGCCGGCTATGACCCCGGCCTGATCCCTGCGGATTTCAAGGGCCGCCAGCCTTATCCCGGCGTCGATGTTCCCAGGGCCACGCTCGTCAACGTCACCAACCTCTATCAGCGCCTCGGCCAGGCCATCCTGCACGATGCGCCACTGGCGCCGGATTTCGCGACCGGCGCGGAAATGCACCACTTGCTCGATGCGATCGAGCGCGCATCTGACACGGGCGCTTACCAGAGTAACTTGTAACGGCTATTTGCCTCGATCAAACATGCTCCGGTATGTTTTTCGCGGGTAGCGGCGTGGTCACCGGCGACGCGCTGTTGAACAGCCGCGGGGGCAGCAGGAAATATGCCAGCGAGGGCAGTAAAATCAGGGCGCCCAACATGTTCCAGAGGAACATGAATGCCAGCAAAAGTCCCATATCGGCCTGAAACTTGATCGGCGCGAATACCCAGGTGACGACGCCGGCCGCGAGCGTGAAGCCGGTGAGCAGGACCACCTTGCCCGTGAACAGCAAGGTACGATGGTAAGCCTCCGAAAGGCTGGCGCCCGCGCGCAACTGCTTCAGCACGATGCTCAAGACGTACAACGCATAATCAACGCCGATCCCAACACCCAAGGCAATCACCGGCAAAGTTGCAACCTTGATGCCGATGCCCAGCATCACCATCAGCGCCTGCGCCAGAATTGACGTCAGGATCAGCGGCAACACCGCGCATAGGACCGCGCGCCATGAGCGGAAGGTGAGGAAGCAGAAAATCAGCACGGCGGCGTAGACCAGATACAGCATTTGGTTGTTCGCGTTCGCGATCACGATATTCGTGGCCGCCGCGATCCCCGCGTTACCGCCGGCCAAAGAGAATTTGAAATCCGGCCCCTGATTCGCGGGATTATCGATAAAGGTCTGGATTTTTTGAATAACGGCGGTCAGCGTGGAGGCCTTGTGGTCCTTCAGGTAGACGTACACCGGCAGAAAGGTGCAATCCAGATTGGTCAAAGACCGAGGAATGAAAATCTCGAAATCTTCGATCGACGACTCATCAGGGATCAAGGCATACCATTTCGGTGAATTCTCGGTCACCAACATCGTTGCCATGGGCGCGAAAGAACCGAGCGAATAGGTCGACTGAACCTGGGGCATCTGGTCGAGCTGCCATTCGAGATCATTCTCATTGGTGACGACGTCAATATTGGAGCATTCGCTCGGCGGTGTATCAATCATTACGATCAGCACGTCACTCCCGATCGCGTAATGGGAGAGGATATAGGCATTATCCATGTTGTACTGTGAGGATTGGCGTAGTTCTGGCGCCCCCTGGTTAAGATCGCCAACCTGGACGTTTCGTCCGACCGCCCAGCCGGCACCGCCGAGTCCGACCGCGACCACGATCGCGAGAATCGCGTAGCGCCGCTGCGTGAACAAGTCCAGAAAATTCCAGAGCGGATGAGAAATCCGGCTCTGGCCCTCCAAAGCCTCATTGCGGAGACTGCGCACCGCCGCTTTCCGGCTCACGCCGGTATAGCTCAACAACATCGGCAGCATGATCAGATTGGTAAAAATCAGTATGGCGACGCCGAGGCTCGCAATCAAAGCGAGTTGCCGGATCGCCGCGATATCAATCGTCATGAGCACCGCGAAGCTGGCGGCATCGCAGGTCAGCGCCGCGAAACCGGCCATGAACAGGCGGCGAAAGGTATAGCGCGCGGCGATCAGCGGATGCGTGCCGCGCCCAATATCCTGCATCACGCCGTTCATTTTCTGCGCGCCGTGACTCATGCCGATGGCGAACACCAAGAACGGGACCAGCACGGAATACGGCGTCAGATTGAATCCGAGCAGCCGCAGACATCCCATCTGCCAGATCACGGCCACCAGAGAGGCCGTGACCACCAACGCGGTGCTCCTCACGCAACGCGTGTACCAGTAGAGGACGCAGGTTGTGATCAGCACGGAGATGGCAAAAAATATCAGAATTTTCAAAATGCCGTTGATCATGTCGCCCACCACCATGGCGAAGCCGACAATATGCAGCGTCACACCCTGGCTGGCGTACTGATCCCGGATCTTGTTCAAATCCCGCGCCAGCTCGCCATAGTCCAGCGGCTTGCCGGTCAGGTTATTTCGCTCCATCAGCGGCACGTAGATCATGCTCGACTGGAAATCATCGCTGACCATCTGACCGACCAGCCCGGCCCGCTGAATATTTGCCCGCAGCACATCGAGCATTGCCGGACTTCCGTCATAATTCGGATCGACCACTGGCCCGCTGACCAAACCGTCGGTGGTAACGGACAGCCAGCGTGTGGAAGACGTCCAGAGCGACGTCATGAACGGACGGTCCACGCCCGGCAATAGAAAAATCTGGTCGTTAATCTTTTGCAGCGTAGCCATATAATTCTTGTTAATGATGGAGCCACGGTTCGCGGTGACCACCACCCGCAAGGCATTTCCTTGCGATTGCAATTCATCGTAATGTTTAAAGTAATTGACGATATACGGCTGATTCAGCGGAATCATCTGGTTGAAGCTGGCGTTCAGGCTGGTGAAACTGGCCTGGAACAGAAAGAACAATGTGGCCAGCGCGCAGACCGCCAGAATGACCGGCCGGTTGTTGAACAGCAGGCGCTCAATCACCGAGCCGGATTGACTGTCAAAATCTGAAAGATTCGCGATAACAGGTGACGGGGCGCCGATATCTTTTGCCAAAACCTGTTCTCCGGCTAACTTTTTACGAAGTCTTTGGCAGGCACGACGATGACGCCCGTATTTCCCACCGTGACCACATCGCCGTTCGCCGCCTGCGTCATCCCGAATATCTCCATCGGCTCCACATATGGCACGGCGTTGAACGTCTTGGCGTGGTCAAAGCTGATATACAGGCTACCGGCTTCGCTGCCGACCAGCACGGCGCCAGAGGCGAGGATATCCGCCGCGGTCAAATTATACTGCGTGTTGAGATTGACGGGCTGCCAGTCATTGCCGTTATCGCTACTGCGAAATGCCAGTCCCGCGACGCCGCAGGCGAACACCCCGCCATCGCCCGTCGGCAGTACATCGAACAGGGTCGAGCTCGCGGGGGCGGTAACAGGGGGAAAGCTCTTGCCGCCATCGCTGGAACGGAACACCGAGCCGGCTTCACCAACCAGATAGATGTCGCTTCCTATGCGCGCGGCGTCATACAGGTTATGACTGATCGGGTCGCCGACCTGCAAACTCCAGTCCGTCCATGTTTTGCCGCCGTCAGTGGTTTTCATCACCATCCGGTACGCCCCAAATACCAGTGCATTTTCAGGGTCGATCGCCAGGATCGACAGAAACGGATTCTCCGGGCCGCCTTGCAGAAAGTGATTCGCCCGCATCATCGCGCGCGGCGTACCGGGCGAAGGATCATTATCCGCAACGGCTGTCTGCGCCGCCCGCAGGATCAGCTGGTTCACCTGAACGCCGGTCAACTGCAACTGCCAGGTGGCCCCGCCATCCGCGGTGTGCAGGATCGCGCCGTCATGTCCGGCCGCCCAGCCATCTTGCGCATTGGCGAAGGCGACGCAGGTGATGGTGACGTCCACGGGTACGGCGGCCTGGGTCCAGGTCTGGCCGTTATCATCCGAGTAAATGATCACGCCATGAATACCGACGGCGACCAGTCGATGGCCGGCATTGGCGATGCCGATCAGGACCGTGCTGGCCGGTGACTTCACGGTAATCGCGGGGGTGGAGAGTGCGCGCAAGCTGGTCTTCGAGATCGCATGCGCCAATGGCGTGGAGGCGCCGAAAAAAATGCAAACCAGCGCAAACAAACCAGCCGGGCCAACCATTCGTTTGAACGAAAACCGGGAAACCATCTGGTTGACCAAGCCTTGGAAAAAAAGTGGCGGCGTGAACGCCATCGTGGCCTTCACGCCCCAACTTTTTATAGACAAATCGCCCTAGAAGGAAGCCCTCGCGGCCATATCCTGTGGATCAAAGGAGCTGGGCGGCAACGGCGTGACATAATCCTGCGTTCTTTGCGCGACGGGCAGATCCAACCGCGGCGTAAAGGAGGTGATATAACTGTCACCCTGGAAATCAAGCGTGCAGTATTGCTGCGAAACGGTTCCCGGCATGTCCGGCCGAACGCAGTTATACATATGCGTGCTGCGCCAGAAATTGCCGCTGGCGTCGTATTCATCCGTCACCAGCACGGTCCAGGTGTCCTCATCGACATAGAAGCGGCGATGCGGCAGGATATTACGTTCGCCCGGCGCCAACGTGGCTTCAACAACCCAGACCCGGTGCAACTCCCAACGCACCTGGGCCGGATTGATGAAGTGCGGGTAGAAATCGCTGATCGATATGAAGTTCATCCGGTTATTGTTGTACGGGACGTAAATTTCTTTCTTGCCAACAAGGTTCCAGTCGAACTTGTCCTCGGCGCCGAGAAACGCGAAAGCCTCGTCATAAGTCACAATGCCATCGACGGATGAATCCGGCACGTCGTACTGAATCTCGGGAATTCGGCGCACGCGCCCTTGCCCGGTCAACAGTTCCCAGCCCGAGTCCGGAAATTTCAAGGAGTTGGTCGAATCATAAACGATAATGTTGGCGCCGACGGCGTTTGCCGGACCGATCGGGTTGTAAAACGCCCTGCTGAAGATGCCATCAAACGTCGCGGCGCTGCCGTTCGGGTCATAATATGCCGTGGTCTGGCCATAGTCGTCGTCAAGAACCATCGTCAGCTGGCCGTGCGACATGGCGTAGGTGCTGTTGTTCAGGTGGATGTGCCATCCGAGCCAACGCTGATTATGGTTCTGGAGAACCTGGGCGCCGGCATCGGCCGGATCATCAGAGAGGATCGGGAATGGCACGCCGCCATAGGCGCCGGTGAAGCCGAGCCTTGGGCCACCGGCCACCGGCTGCGCATTCAAGGCGTTCTGATACATATTGTCATAAACATATTGCGGCGCCGCGGCGGTGCGGTGGGTTGGATAGACGACGATACTGAAGCCGCGCTGCTGCATGTAAATCTTGACCGATTCCGGCAGCTTGTCCGCGTACTGCGCCATGTTGCTTGCATCGATGGTCACGACCGGCTGCTCGCTGGCAAACGGATCGGGCATCAGGGACGGCGAGGACCAGCCGGCCGGAACCTGCGTATAGCCGCCGGTCCAGGCCGGGATCGAGCCATCCGTGTTACCGGCTTTCTCGGCACCAAATGGTGTGAGCGTCGTTTTCAATTGGTCCGCCTGGGCTTGGGTGACCGAGGCTCTGGCGCGCTTTGGAAAACCAGCGCCGGCCCCCAAGGCCGCGGTCCCCGCGGCGGCCAGTAGATTGAATTTTCTTCTGTTCATTGCCGTTTCCTTGTCGATGGTTGACTAGAACGTATGTTGGATATTGAGGGACAGATAGCCCCGATCCGCAAGCGGATTCAGGCTTACATCCGCTTTGCCGAAGTAATCCTTGTAGGTGATCGCGGCGATCCAGGTGGTGCGGTAGGTCGCCTGCACGCCGAAGCTGAAATTGCCCGTGCCGTGGTTCATGGTCGAGTCGATCTCGGAGCGCCCAAGGAGATCGTAGGTGACGCCGATCGGAAAGGAAATGTCGAGCTTCGGCAGAACCGAGTAGTAGTTCGGCGTGATGGTGAATTCGGTGGCCGCCGCGGTCGCCTGCCGGCCCGGCGCCAGCGCTGCCTTGTTTTCATCGACCGAGATAACGTGGTTCGCCGCGATTTCGGCGGCGTACGAAATGCCGCCGGGAACCAGCGGGACGCCGCCCGTGACATAGATCGCGGAGACCTGCGCCGCCATCGTGCTGCCGACCGGATAGAGTGGATTGGCGTTCGCGCTGCCCGGATAACCCGGAGATCCGCCAAAGCCGGCCGCGACCAGGTTCATGTTGCGCCGGCCGGAAATCTCGCCAGCGACGTTGGCCGAGCCGACATCAGTTGAGAAAGAGGCGCCGTAAATCTGAATGTCCCGCGGATAGACCAGCCAATAGCTGCCGACATTGCCGGGACCCTGACCTTTGAAGGGCGCGCCATCATAGAGCGCCGGCGCCTTCGAGTCGTAGCGCAGCGCGAACAGGCCGAGATCGTACTCGCCGACCGTCGCCTGGACAGAGGCACCGAACTGGCCGTTATCGATCGGCGGGCTGAGATCCTTCGCGCGGTAAAGATAGAAGCCAGGCCCGACGATGATGCGTTGGCCGCCTTTATCCAGCACGTCCGAGCTACTGAAATAGGCGCCGACGCCCTGGAACGAATCATGCGCCCATTCAAACTGATAATAGCCTTGCAGCGTCAGCGAATCATTGGGCTGATAGGTCACCACCGCCTGACCGACCGGCAGAAACACCTGCTGCGCCTGCGCATTTGGCAGACTTTCGGCCTTGATGATGTCAAGCGGCGCCTGGCCGGCGGAAATGCCGTTACTGGCGAAGAACAGGCTCTGCCCCCAAAGCAGCGTCTGCCGGCCCAATTTGACCGTCAACGTCTGGTCGCCTTCCGCGCCGAAGTTCACGCCGTCATACACAAAGGCGTCCAGCAGAACGGCGTTTTCACCGTTCACGTTACGCGTGGCGCTTGTGAAGTCGTCATTTCTGGCGGCCGAAATCGGGTTGAACGTGCCTGGCGAGTTGTTCTGGTTGGTCTGCAGATACGGCGTATCGAGAAACGCCTCGCCGCTCACATGCGCGCCGAAACTGCCATATTTAAGGTCGAATACCGGCAGAACGTCAAACGTGTTGTCAACGAAGCCGTGACGGAAATCGCGATCGCCTTCGTCACCGTTGGCGTTATTCAGCAAGATGTCGGACGGATCGTTGACACGGTAGAATGTCGAATACTCCACCGTCGTCTCTAGATTGATTTCCAGATCCTGGCCGGCATAGGTGCCGTTATACAGGTTGAATGCCTGGGCCTGCCGCGACCCGGCCAGCGTCAACGCGCCGGCCGTCATACCAAGCAGAACCATGGAACCGAGCTGGGCGTACCGGCCAGGTATTGTCGATAGCAGTCTATTTTTTTTGCGCTGCACCCGGCTTGCGGTTGTCTTTAACATTTTTAATCTCCCTATTGAAACGTTCAACGCTTTTTATGCGTCATGTTCTGAGTTTGAACTACAACGGCGCCCCCGCCGGACTTTCCGGTCTTATTGCACGTACCGTTACTTCGCCTTCCCACCAATTTAAACAGAAGAATTCTCATGAAGTCATGTCGAACCGGCATTTTTGTAACGGCTCCCGCCTTGGCCGCCGCGCCCGCGCCCCAGTTTTGGCCGATGAGGAAAACTCACCTCATCCTGCCCCGGATACCTAAGGTCATTGCGGACGACCCTTGGTATGAGCGTCGCGTTTAGCGCGGCCGTCCAGCCGAAACCCCCGCGATATCATGACGCCTCGGCTTCGGCCGACCCGCCCGTCATCGCCAGGACCACGGCGATGGCGGCGCGAAATGCAGCCCGAACCGCGGTGTTCAGGACATTCGCCTGCCGCTTCAGGCTTCTTTCATGGCGCCAGCGCGCTACGTTTTCAGCCACGCCGACGACAGTTTACTCCAATACCATGCGTTTTGCCCTGAACCCGGTGTCACCGCAGCTATCACGACGTGTTTCGATCACTTCAACCCGGCTTGCCTCGGTGCGCCGGATCAAGGGGTACGGCCGGCGGAAACATCATCGCCCTAGGTCAGACGCTCTTGAGCCAGGCAGAGGTCAGGCTGAAGCCCAACATGCCAAACAGCCGGCGCCGTAGCTTTTCAACATCCGCTTCAAGGAGAAAATATCATGATAACCTGTGTTTCCATCATACCCTTTTTGTGGCGCCGATTCGCGTCGCGCGGTGCCGGGATATTGTCTGAAAGACCGTTCTTCCCGGCGCGCTCATCCCAGCATGACCAAAAGTCGTTAGCGTCAACAATCGGCCGGACATAAGCAGCCTTTCGCCCACACGACATGGGCAACCGCGAAATTCAACGTCTTTGCCTCAGTCTTTCGCTGAGTCAGGAGATCAAATGATTTCGACCACCGTCCTGTTCGACATGCGGGCTCCCGAATTCGGGGCGAAACTCTCGGATTTGTATGCGGCGGCGTGCGAGATGGTCAGCTACGCCGACAAATCGGGGATCGACCGCGTCTGGATCGCGGAACATCACGGCGCGGAAGACAATTATATCCCGACACCCTTCGTGCTTGGCGCCGCCTTCGCGGCGCGGTCAAAATCCATTCGTATCACGCTGAATGCGGTCATTCTGCCCCTGCACAACCCGGTCGAAATCGCCGAGCAGATCGGCGTGCTCGACCAGATCAGCAACGGCCGGTTGGAAGTGGTGTTCGCGGCGGGATACGTGAAATCCGAATTTGATCGTTTCGGCGTTTCACTGAGCGACCGCGGCCGCCTGCTGGATGACGGCATTGCGCTGATCCTGCGCGCGCTCTCGGGCGAGCGTTTTACCGTGGATAGCCGGGAGGTTTTCGTGCGTCCGCTGCCGGTCCAGCCGTTGGACCGGATTTTTTACACCGGCGGCGGCGTCGAGGCATCGGCGCGGCGGGCGGCACGCTTCAATCTCGGCTTCGTGCCGATGAAGCGGGACCTGTTCGCGTTGTACGAGTCAGAATGCGCCCGGCTTGGCCATGATTCCAGCCGCCGGCTGGGGCCTTACGGACCGATCAGCATCGTGGTCGCGGAAGATCCGGAGGCCGAACGCGCCAAGCTGGAGCGCCATATTCTGCATCATGCCGGAACCTACGCGAAATGGGCGGCCGAGGGCAGCACCGGCGCGTCAAACTATACCGGCATGGAAGACCCCGCGGTGGTGTGGAAGTCCGGCCGGTATCCGGTGGTGACACCCGATGAATGCGTGGCGCTGGTCGCGGAATTGGAGCGCACCGGCGCGTCCTGCGTGTTGCAGCCGCTGATCGCGGGCGTGGCGCCGGAAATCGGCTGGCGATCACTCGAACTGTTCGTAAATTCGGTACTGCCGCGAATCAAAGCTGCCGAGACGACCGCCTGACTCTTAATGAGCGGCCACAATGCGCGCCTGCTTGCGCGGCGCGGTGAATACGGGCGGCAGCAAGGCCGCCGCGTCATGCGCTTGCGCGATCCGCTCGGCCGCTACCGGCCGGTAGAATGTGTCGCGCTGCATCGGCACGCGGCCGATGGAACGGATCAATCTGTGCATCTCGGCCGGCGGCATTTCCTGCCCATGCGCGGTGCCGGCGGCGCGGGAAATGCTTTCGTTCATCAACGTGCCGCCGAGATCATTGGCGCCGGCTTGCAGGCAGGCGACGGCCCCCTGCCCGCCGAGCTTCACCCAGGAGGTCTGGATATTCGGCAGCGTTCGACTGAACACCAGCCGCGCGACCGCATGCATCAGCACTGTCTCGCGCCAGCTTGGCCCTTTGCGGGCCTGCCCGCGCAGATAGACCGGCGCTTCCATATGCACGAAAGGCAGCGGCACGAATTCAGTGAACCCGCCGGTCAAACGCTGCAGCGCCAGAATCCGTAACAGATGGCGCGCCCAGTGCCGGTAGCCGTCGACATGGCCGAACATGATGGTCGCGGTGGTCCGCAAGCCCGCATGATGCGCGGCTTCGACCACCGCCAGCCATTCTGCCGTGTTCAGCTTGTCCGGACACAGGACGTCCCGCACCTCGTCATCCAGAATCTCGGCGGCGGTGCCGGGAAGGCTGCCAAGTCCCGTCTGCCGCAGCATGTCGAGGTACTGCGCGACCGGCAGTTTGAGCGTGGCCGCGCCTTGGGAGATTTCCAGCGGGGAGAAGGCGTGGATGTGCATCTTGGGGACCGCGGCCTTCACCGTCCGCAGCAGCTCAAGATAGGTCTCGCCGGTATAGGCCGGGTGGATCCCGCCCTGCATGCAAACCTCGGTGGCGCCGCGCGCCCACGCTTCGGCCACCCGGCGGGCCACTTCGGACATGTCCAGATCATAGGCCGCGCCGCGCAACGCCTCCGCGGTCTTGCCTTTGGAAAAGGCGCAGAAAGAGCATTTGTAGCTGCATATATTGGTATAATTGATGTTGCGGTTGACCGCGAAGCTGACCGTATCGCCGTTCAGTTCGGCGCGCAGTTCATCAGCGGCCTGGCAGACCAGCGCAAAATCCGGGCCGCGTGCCTCGAAGAGTTGGATGATCGCGGCTTCGCTAAGTTCACCGCCCGCTCTCGCATCCGCCAGGATCGCCTTGATCTCGGCGGATACCTGCAACGGGGCAAAAACATCCGGCCGCGGCAGCGGCGCATTCATGCCGGGCGACCAGGAATCGGGCCGCGCATAACGGGCGGTGTCCATGTGCCGCAACACATGCGGAACCACGGCCGGGTCCAGCCAGAGCTCGGGTGCGGCGGCATAGTCGGGATAGATGCCGAGTCGCGGCAGCAGGATTTTGCCGGCGCGCGCGGTCTCGTCTCGCAACGCCGCGATCTCCGGCCACGGCGCCTCCGGGTTTACATGATCGCGGGTGACCGGTGAAATGCCGCCCCAGTCATTGATGCCAGCGGCAATCAGCGCGCCATGCGCGGCACTGAGATTGGGCGGCGCCTGGATGTTCATGCGCGGGCCGAAGATCAGCCGCGCCGCCGCGATGGTCCAGAGCAGTTCGGACAAGGGCGGCTCCTTCGCGACCGCCATTTTCGTGCCGGGCTTGGCACGAAAATTCTGAATGATGATTTCCTGGATATGCCCATGCCGCGCATGCAGGTCACGCAGCGCGAAAAGGGCGTCCAGCCGCTCATCGCGGGTCTCGCCGATGCCAATCAGGATTCCGGACGTAAACGGCACGCGCGCCTCGCCGGCCAGCCTGATCGTCTCCAGCCGGGCGCGCGGGTCCTTGTCGGGCGAGCCGAAATGAGGGCCGCCGCGCTGCAACAGGCGCTCGGATGTGCTCTCCAACATCAATCCCTGGCTGACCGAAACCCGGCGCAGCGCGGCGATGTCGGCAGCACCCATCACGCCGGCATTCACATGCGGCAGTAAGCCGGTTTCCCGCAGCACCAACGCGCAGGTTTCGGCCAGATAGGACAAGGTGGTGGCATGGCCGAGGGCGGCGAGTTCGTCCCGCGCCACCTGGTAGCGCAGTTCCGGCTTGTCGCCGAGCGTGAACAGCGCCTCCGTGCAGCCGGCGGCCGCGCCGGCCCGCGCAATCGCGAGAACCTGTTCGCGCGTTAGATAAGATGCCTGGTCAGGCCGCGGCGGATGCGCAAAGGTGCAGTAATGGCAGACGTCGCGGCAAAGCTGGGTCAGCGGAATGAAGACCTTCGGCGAATAGCTCTGCAGCCGGCCATGCCCGGCATCCCGCAGGGCGGCGGCCCGTTCCATCAGCGCGGCCAACGGTGATGTATCCAGCTCTCGCCTTAACGCTTCCTCACCAATGGTTTCGTTCAGCATGGGACGCCACCTTTGTTATTACATCGGTTCGAATCGGAATGCATAGGGCCAGCCATCAGTCCGGTCCGGCAAGCTGGCAAGCGTGAAATTCGGCCGGGCATATGTGCAACATGCTCGAATCGTCAACATCATAGGCCAGACCATCGCGTTCAAGGAGCAGGACGGACAGGCCGTGGCGCGCCGCTTCCGCTTCGTGCAACGCCCGGCTGTTCGCACCGAATTGGAAGCGGAAACGCAGCGGATCACGCAAGGCCAGCGCATTTGTTCCGGTTCCGCGATGGTCCGGGGCGAGGGCGATTCCGCCAGCGGCGGCTGCAACGAGCGCCTGCACATCGGCGGCGCCGAGCAACGGCAGATCCGGAAAGATCACCAGCAGAACGTCACCCCGCGCATGGGTCAAGGACCGCACGGCGGCCATGAGATTGTCATTCAGCTCGGCCGCCGTGTCGGCGAGCCGAGGCAGATCGGCAAACGCGCTGACCGGCTCGGTGGTCAGCATGACAATCTCATCCACCGTCTGTCGCAGTACGTCCACAACATGGGTCGCCATGTGCAACACCAGTTCGCGCCGCTGCTCCGGCGGCATGATGTTGGCCAGGCGACTTTTCGCGCTGGTCAGCGCCTTCAGCGGCACCAGGGCCCGGACCGTCGTCATCGCGCGGCGAGTTCCAGCGCGGCGCGGGCCACACGGATGCGGTCCGGCAGATCGTGCATGATGGTATTCGTGAAGCCGTGCGGCCGATCGAGTGGCGCATCCGCGTCATCGAGCAGGATCGCGCTGGCCAGACCATCATAAAACGTCGCGATGCTTGCCGCCGAACGCTTTAGGCCCAGCTCGGCCATGATCTTCGCGGTCGGCCCCTTCACGGCGCGGCCGCCGGGCAGCGGGTTCACCACCACCACGGGCACGCCGGCGTTCCGGATCGCCTGCCGCATCCCGGGCAACGCCAGAATCGGGGCGATGCTGAGCCAGGGGTTCGACGGCGCGATCAAAATCGCGGCCAGGCCAGGCGCCTGCAAGGCCTCGCGCGCGCCCGGTGAAACCTGAGCATCCGCCGCGCCGATATAGTCGATCGCCCGCACTTTGGGCTGACATCGCCGCCTGACGAAATAGGCCTGAAAATCCAACTCGCCTTCATCCGTGGAGAGGCGCGTGGTCACCGGCTGGTCGGTCATCGGCGTCATCCGGATGCGCACGCCAAGCCGTTCCGCAAACCGGCCGCTGACCGTGCTTAATGTTTCGCCGGCGGCCAGGCGATGCGTCCGCTCGACATGCAGCGCCAGATCGGCATCGCCAAGGGCGAACCAGTCCGCCCCGCCGACCGCCCGCAGGGCGGCCATGAAATTCCAGGTCTCGTTCACGCGGCCCCAGCCTTTTTCCGGGTCAGCGAGACCGGCCAGGGTATAGAGCAGTGTGTCCATATCGGGACTGATGCGCAGTCCGAGATGGGTAAAGTCATCGCCGGTATTGACGATCGCCGTCAGCTGGTCCGCTGGCAGCAAATGCGATAGCCCCACCACCAGCTTGGCGCCGCCGATGCCGCCGGTCAGTACGACGATAGAGCTGCCCGTCACAGAAACAGGTCCTCGCCGCGCGGGCGGATCAGCGCGGCGGCGTTCTGATCCGGCGCCTCCCAGCGCAACCCGCTGATGTGGACGGCCGGACAGCCTTCCGCCGCTTCTCCCATCACCAGACCGGCCGCGGCGGCCACCGCATCCGCGAACGCCACCAACGTCGATTCCAGCATGCGGCGATAGCGATCCATCCGGCCCCGCCAATCCACCAGGCTAGGCAAGCCGGCGGCGCCGATCGCGATATTCACCGTGCCCATGCGCCATGCCCTGCCGAAACTGTCAGAAATAACAATGGCCGGCAAAATTCCGAGCCGCGCGCCCAGCCGTTCGCGCAATCTCGCGGCGGACGTGTCCGGCGCCACCGGCAGCAGCAAGGCGCTATTCGCGGCGTCCAGGTTTGAACGGTCAATACCGGCGTTCGCCATCACCAAGCCCAGCCGGTGACGGACCAGCAGCACGCCAGGCACCGCGCGCAGTACGTCGGTCGACTCTGACAGGATGAGCTCGACCAGCCGGGCGTCCTTTTGTGTGATCGCGGCCAATTCCAGCGCGCGCTGGGAGGGCGCGACATCATCGAGCCGAACCAGCCGCCCCTCTGCCTTCGAGACGATTTTTTGGGCCACGACGATAACATCGTGGGTCTGCAACGGCCGATCCAACGCATTACCGATCAGTTCCGCGAGATCATCCCCCGGCACCACATCACCGATGCCGCGCAATGGTGTGATGCAAACGGAGCGATCCGCGTTCATGCCGCCGCTGGCGGGATCAATTCTCCGGTGATGCGGATTCCGGCGCCTTCCACTTGGTAGGTCCTGTTGATAAAAATCAGCACGGAGGTCAGCGCCTCCGCCGCCGCGGCATTGACCAGCGCACCGCCATGGATGCCGCGCAGCCCGGCATCGGCCGCTAAAGCAATCACCTGCTCACGCGCCGCCTTGTCGTCCGAAAACACCAGGATGTCACAGTCAACTTCGAGATCCTGGGCCAGCTTGTGGGCCGCCACGCTGTGGAAGGCCGAGGCGAGCCGGACGCTCGGCCCCAGCACGGACGCCGCGCGCATAGCGGCCGACCCTTCCGACGGAAGCTGCACGCGCATCACTTTCGGCGGCATCAGCGGCACCGTGGTGTCGATGAATAATTTCCCCGCCACTGCATCGGCAATTTCGCGCAGGCGCTCTTCCTGCGCCGCAAACGGCACGGTGCCGACCACAATCTCCGCCTCCCGCGCGGCGTCGAGATTGGTCCTGCCAGCCACCTTGCCCCCGAAGCGGTTCGAGAGCGCGCCAGCGACCTCGGCGGCGTTACCTGCGTCGCGGGAGCCGATCAGCACGGTATGGCCGGCCTTGCACCAGCGGCCGCCCAACGCCGCGCCCAGCTTGCCCGTCCCGCCGATGATTCCGATCACGCTCATCTTGTTTCCTCCGGACGGCCGAACCGCCGACGGTCCCGCGCCCCATTTCTGCTACCGCGTTCCGCCGCGCAAGGAAACCTGGCCGCTCAGGGCGCTCAGGAGACCCGCCGATAGTGATGACCGGGATGCGACGCCGGCAGCCGGCCATTGCCATGACCAAACAGCTTTCTCCGCAACGGGCCTTCCCCGTAATCCAGCTTGTACCGGCCGCGGCGCTGCAATTCCGGCACCAGCATGTCCACCACATCCTCGAAGGTTGAAAAGCTGAAGCCGCGCGAGAGGTTGAAGCCGTCCACCCCGGTTTCCTCGATCCAGCTTTCCATTTCATCCGCGACTTGCGTGGGGGTTCCCGCCAGAATGGCACCGCGGCCGGAATGCAGATGTTCGGAAATCTTGCGCGGCGTCCACACCACATTGCCAGCGCCCTTGGTCAGCCCCTCGGCGGTGGACTTGTTCGCCTCGTTCTTGACGAACCCCAGCGGATTATCGAGGCCATGGGTGGCCAGATCGTTGCCGGTGGCGGCGCTGATCATCACCAGCGATCCCTCCGGAATCAAATAGCGCGAATGCTCTTCCCGCTTGGCGCTCACCTCGGCCTCGGTCTGCCCCAGAATGGTCAGCCCATCCACCACGACTTTCAGATCGGCGGGGTCGCGGCCAGACGCGGCGGCCATGCGGCGCAGATCATCGGTGATCGCTTTGGCGCCCGACTTGGTCTGACCCGAGACGAACACGCATTCGCAATGCCGGGCCGCGAAGGCCTTGCCCTCGCCGGAGGACCCCGCCTGGTAGAGCACCGGCGTCCGTTGCGGGGACGGCTCGCTGCGGTGGATCGCCTCCATTTTGAAATATTTGCCTTCATGCCGCACGGTATGGACCTTCTCCGGCAGCGCATAGATTTTGCGTTCGCGGTCGCGGATGACGGCGCCATCCTCCCAGCTCGATTCCCAGAGCTTGTACATGATGTCCATGTACTCTTCCGCCGCCTCGTAGCGTTCCGAATGCGGTAGCTGCCCAGGCAACCCGCAGGCGCGCGCCGCGCTGTCCAGATAGCCGGTGACGATGTTCCAGCCCAACCGGCCCTTGGTGAGGTGATCCAGCGTCGACATGCGGCGGGCGAACATATAGGGCTGTTCATAGGATAGATTGCCAGTGATGCCGAAACCGAGATGCTTGGTGACCTGCGCCATCACCGGCACGACCATCATCGGGTCATTGCAGGGGGTCCAGCCGCCGGAGCGAATCGCGGCGTCGGCATTGCCACCGTAAATGTCGAGATTGCCCAGCACGTCGGCGATGAACACGCCGTCAAACTTGCCGCGCTCCAGCAGGCGCGCGAGCGCCGCCCAATGCTCGATATCCAGATAGTTGACGGCCTGGTCGCGCGGGTGCGTCCACTGTCCGGGTGGAGCGAAACCCGGGGAATTGCACTCAAACGCATTAAATATGATCTGCTTTTTCATCACCTCTCCAGAAGCTCGCTTGGCTGCCTCCAATCTCGAGCCAGGCTCGCCTTTTGTTATCCGCCGGGTCAGAAACGGCACCTTTGCTCCGGCCCACCATTGTCGCACAGTAATGTTGGATCGGATTGATCGAGCACACGAGTTTTGTTCATAAACCGATGATGCTTAATCGGGTGACGGTGCGGCCGACGGGCCTAGATTGCATGGCATGCGAAACCACCCCGATGCCGGCTGAACGGACCGGTATGTTCGATCTGCGCGGCCATGTCGCCGTGGTGACGGGCGGTAATCGCGGGATCGGCTTCGGCATCGCGGCGGGCCTCGCGCAAGCAGGGGCCGCGGTGGTGATCGCGGCACGGGATATCGCCGCGAGCGAAGCCGCGACTCAAAAGATTTTGGCCGAAGGCGGCCACGCCTCGCATGTCGTGGCCGATATTGGCGATCCGGGAGCCTGCCAGGCGATGGTCGATGAAACGCTGCGGCGCCACGGTCGGCTCGATGTGCTGGTCAATAACGCCGGCATGATCATCGGCGGACCGCCGGAAAATGTCGCGTTGGACGACTGGCGGCGCGTGATCGACATCAATCTAACCGGTGCGTTTCTGTGCTGCCAGGCCGCCTATCCGCCGATGAGACGCCAGGGGCGCGGCAAGATCATCAACATTTCGTCCATTTCCGCGATTTTCGGCAGCAGCAAGGGTGCGGCCTACGCATCCAGCAAGGGCGCCGTCGTGCAGCTCACCAAATCCCTCGCGGTCAGCTGGGGCAAGGACAATATCCAGGTCAACGCCATTCTGCCCGGATACGTGATGACCGACCTAACCGAGGCGACCGAGGCCCAACACCCAGGCACTTATCAGGAGAAGATCGCGCGGACGCCGGCTTGCCGGGTCGGCACGCCCGAGGACTTTGCCGGACTGGCCGTGCTGCTGGCTTCCGACGCGTCCAATTTCATCACCGGCACCGCGATTCCCGTGGATGGCGGCTACACGGTGCAGATTTAACCTATCCCGAAGCCCGTTCGCGCCGGCGATAATAATTCAAACACCCGTTCATCGGGCAGCGGATTCGAGGCGTCCGGCTGAACCGCCGAGATGCAGACATGGTCTGCGCCGGCATCCCAGTGCGCCTGGACACGCGCGCGCAATTCGGCCTCTCCGCCCCAGCCGATCAGGTCATCCACCAGCCGGTCTGATCCGCCATTTGCCAGCTCATCCTCGTTATAGCCAAGCGCGAGCAGATTATTGCGGTAATTGGCGAGTGACAGGAATGGCGCTAACACCCGGCGGCCGGTTGCGCGCGCGGCATCCGCGTCCGTTTCTAGCAGCAGCTTCTGCTCGGGGCAGAGCAATTTGCCGGGCCCGAGAATCGCGCGCGCGCCGGCGGTATGCGCCGGTGTCACGCAAAACGGCATGGCGCCATCCGTCCGTTCTCCGGCCAAAGCCAGCATGTTCGGCCCGAGCGCCGCCAGCACCACGAGCGGCCGTTCCGGCGGCGGCGGTGCCAAGTATTCCACCCGGTCCATGCTGTCCAGATAAGCGCGCATGGTCGTGACCGGCTTGCCGTAGACATGGCCGCGCCGGCCCTCCACGATCCGGTCATGCGAGACGCCGATGCCCAGAATGAAGCGTCCGCTGGATTGTTCGCAGAGGGTGTGGTTGGCCACCGCCATCGCCACGGCATCACGGCCATAAATGCTGGCGATGCCTGAAGCCAGAATCAACTTGCTGGTATTG